>Ga0335072_10014005_pt1 | contig 11399 bp, 11 predicted proteins | sample Lox_Sample_21_FD_206725 | JGI IMG/M metagenome (GOLD analysis project Ga0335072, IMG submission 206725) | Soil microbial communities from Loxahatchee National Wildlife Refuge, Florida, United States - Lox_Sample_2.1 | ecosystem: Environmental > Terrestrial > Soil > Wetlands | place: USA...
GATTTCCAATGCCGCCTTTGTGCTCTGATCTCTGATCCCTGACCCCTGTTCTCTGATCCCTGACCCCTGTTCTCTGATCCCTGACTCCTGTTCTCTGTCCTCTGTCCTCTGATCTCTGATCTCTGATCTCTGACCCCTGTTTCCATTCCATTACAATCAAGAGAATATGATCCGCTTTTCAACCGCCGGGGAATCGCATGGGGAGGCTTTGATTGCGATGATTTCCGGCTTGCCGGCCGGAGTGCCCGTCGACCTGGAATTCGTGAATCGCGAATTGTGGCGGCGGCAGCAGGGCTACGGCCGGGGCGGGCGCATGAAGATCGAGTCGGACAGGGCGCATGTGCTGTCGGGCGTGCGGCATGGCAAGACGATCGGATCGCCGGTGGCCATTGAGCTGGTGAACCGGGACTGGAAGAATTGGGAAGAGAAGCTGCCGGTGGAGGCGGGCGATCCGGCGAAACACCAGGCCGTGGCATCGCCGCGACCCGGGCACGCGGATTTGGCGGGGGCGCTGAAATACAACTTTCCTGACGCCCGGTATGTGCTGGAACGGGCTTCGGCGCGGGAGTCGGCTGCACGGGTGGCGGCGGGAGCGTTTGCCAAGCTGCTATTACGCGAGATCGGCATCGAAGTGGCAAGCCACGTGATTCGCGTGGGCCGCGTGGAACTGGACCGCACGGCCAAGTGGGAAGAGATTGCGGCGGTGGCGGCGCGCACCGAGATCGTGCTGAGCTGCGTAGACGCGGCAACCGAAGCGCGGATGAAGGAAGAAGTTGAGTTTGCATCGCGCACCGGCGATACCGTGGGCGGCGTGTTTGAGGTGGTGGTGCACGATGTTCCGGCTGGACTGGGCACTTATGCAAACTGGGATGAGCGGCTGGACGGGCTGTTGGCCTGGAGCGTGATGAGCCTGCAGGCGGTGAAGGCGGTGGAGATTGGACGCGGCGTGGTGGCGGCCGAATCGTTCGGGTCGGCGGTACACGACGCAATTCAATATGGCGGCGAAAGCACCGGCCGGCCGACGCGGTTCACGCGATCGCAGAACAATGCGGGCGGAATCGAGGGCGGCATTTCGAACGGCGAAGACCTGGTGGTGCGCGGCTATCTGAAACCGATTTCGACGCTGCGAAAACCGCTGGAGTCGGTGCGGTTCGACACGCGCGAGGCCACCAGCGCCAGCTATGAGCGCAGCGATATCTGCGTGGTTCCGGCGGCGGGCGTGGCTGCGGAAGCCATGGTGGCTCTGACAGTTGCGGGGCTCGTGCACGAGAAATTCGGCGGCGATTCGGCAGTCGAATTGAAACGAAATTTCGATGGATACATCGAACAGATGCGGAGATTTTGAAGAACGGCAATGATCCTGAAGATCGTGAAATATCCCGAAGCGGTGTTGCAGCAGCCTGGCGAGCCGGTAACCGAATTCGACAGCGAATTGCGCAAGTTTGTTGCCGACCTGTTTGAGACGATGTACGCCTCGCAAGGCATCGGCCTGGCGGCGCAGCAGGTGGGAGTGGCCAAACGGGTCACGGTAATCGACCTGAGCCTGGGCAAGGACCCTGCGCAAAAGCTGGTGCTGGTGAACCCGGAGGTGATCTTCAAGGAAGGCAAGCAGTACGAAGAAGAGGGCTGCCTCAGCTTTCCGGAGATTCGCGAGAAGATTTCGCGGGCTGCGAAGGTGCGGGTGCGGGCGCAGGATGAGCACGGAAAGTGGTTTGAGATGGACGGCGAACAACTGCTGTCGCGCGCCTTCCAACATGAGATCGATCACCTCGACGGCACGCTTTTCATTTTCAGGATGAGTGCGCTGAAGCGCGACCTGGTGCTGCGCAAAATTCGCAAGATGCAGCGCGAAGGAAACTGGTAAAGCCGTGAAGCTGGTCTTCTGCGGTACGCCGCAGTTTGCGGTTCCCACGCTTGAGGCGCTGCTTGCGGCCGGACACGAGATTCGGCTGGTGGTTTCGCAGCCCGACCGGCCGGTGGGTCGCGCGCAGGAGTTAACGGCGCCGCCGGTGAAGCAAACGGCGCTCGCCGCTGGACTGGCGGTGACCCAGCCGGAAAAGATCAAGAACAACCAGGAATTTCGATCGCAATTGGAGGCGATTGCGCCGGATGCGATCGTGGTGGTGGCATACGGGCGGATCATTCCACCGTGGATGCTCGCCTTGCCGCGACTGGGCTGCATCAACCTGCACGCATCCCTGCTACCGAAGTATCGCGGAGCGGCGCCGATCCAGTGGGCCGTGGCAATGGGCGAAGCGATTACCGGAAATACGACGATGCTGCTGGAAGAGGGCCTCGACACCGGGCCGATCCTTCTGCAACAGGAAGTGGAGATCCCGGCGGGCCAGACGGCGGCAGACCTGTTCAGCGTGCTGGCGCAAAAGGGCGGACCGCTGATGATCGAGACCCTGCAAGGGCTTGCCGATGGGTCGATCCGGCCGCGGCCGCAGAACCATGCGAAAGCAACGCTGGCGCCGTTGCTTGAGCGCGACGATGGGCACATGGACTTTGCGGCGCATACGGCGACCGAACTTTGGAATCGCTGGCGCGGCTTTCAGCCCTGGCCCGGCGCTTTTGCCTTTCTCGAGGGCCGCAAGTTGACCTTCACGCGCTTGCTTGTTGCGACTCCGCCTTATCCGAATGAACTTCCCGCCGGGCAGCCCGGCGAACTGTATTTCGCCATCAACTGGCTCTTCCTTGCGTGCGCGAACGGAACGTGGCTCGAGGTCTGTGAACTTCAGCCGGAGGGCAAACGCAGCATGAGGGGAGCCGAGTTCTGGCGCGGCGCCCGCTTGCACTCGGGCGTGCGGTTGGGGTGAGGCGGTAAGACAGTGAGTCAGCAGGTCAGCGAGTCACTAAAGCGGGGTTGAGCGAGTTGCGACAGAAGAAGGCCAGGCCCCAGACGATTTCGCCGGCTCGCAAGTCGGCGTTTGACGTGCTGATGGCTGTCGAACGCGGATCGGCGCATGTGGATGACTTGCTGCGCGGTTCGGCTGTTTCAGCCTTGAGCGACGCGGACCGCAACCTGGCGACGGCGCTGGTGCTCGGGGTGCTGCGCTGGCAGATCCGGCTCGATGCGGAAATTCAAAACCTGCTTTCGCGGCCCGGTGCAAAGCTCGACGCACCGGTGCGCATCGCGCTGCGGCTTGCAGCATTCCAGTTGCTGAACATGGACCGGATTCCGCCGCACGCAGCGATTGATGAGAGCGTGGAGTTGGCGAAACAAGCTGGTCACCAGTTTGCCTCGCGCATGGTGAACGCGGTGCTGCGCAAGATGGCTGCTGAACATTCTGCGTTCCCGAGGAAACAACAAGTTCCCTCAGGAGCTAAAGCCCCAATCGATTCCGATCCCATGACGGCACGGGCGAAGCCGGGTCCTTTCAAAGCGGCGAGTTCGCTAGAGAATGCCTCCAGTGTCGCGGCAGAGTTGGCGCAGGAGTGGGCGCATCCCGCATGGTTGGTGGAGCGGTGGATTGCGTTCTATGGGGAGGATGCGGCGCGGTCGATCTGCCGGCATGGGCAGATGCAGCCGGTGCAGGCAGTGCGCATCGAGAACGCGGCAGTGGAGGCAGAACTCGCCGATGCGGGAATTCGGCTTGCGCCCGGCGAACTGCTATCGTCGGCGCGGATCGTGGTTGCCGGTGATGTGACGGCGACGGCTGCGTTCCGCGAAGCACGGGTGCGGTTGCAGGACGAGGGGTCGCAGCTGATTGGCGAGATTGCGGCGGATCCGGAGCGCAGAGCGGCAAGCATGCTGGATGTGTGCGCGGCGCCGGGCGGCAAGACGCTGATCCTGGCGCAGCGAAATCCACAGACCAAGATCGTGGCCTGCGAGTGGAACGCGCAGCGCCTGGCGCGACTGCGCGAGAGGATGGCGTTTCTGGCAGACCGCCTGGAGTGCCGCAGAGCGGATGCGGCTGCGGCGGCCGGGGACTCGGCATACGACGTGGTTCTCGCCGACGTGCCGTGCAGCGGAACGGGAACGTTGGGGCGTAATCCGGAGATTCGGCATCGGCTGCACGGGGAAGACCTGACGCGGCAGGCGGAGCGGCAGAAAGCGATTCTGCGGGCTGCGGTCACGGCTGTGCGTCGTGGCGGGCGCCTGGTCTATTCAACGTGTTCCCTGGAGCCGGAGGAGAACGAGCAGGTGGTAGCCGCGGTGCTCGCGGCGCGCGCCGATGCGAGATTGATTCCAGCGCGCGATCGAATCGATGAACTCCGGCGCGGCGGCATCGTCACGGAGGCAGGCGCGGACCGGTTGCATGCGTGCGCGACGCGGGAAGGCTATCTGAGGCTGTTGCCGGGCGTGTTGGGCACCGATGGATTCTTTGTCGCGGTGATCGAGCGAAATTAAAAGCCGGACTACTCGGGCGTGAGGCGAAGCTGCGCGTATTCCTTGCCGAGAACGGCGCAGAGCCCCTCGATGGCCAGTTCATGATCGGCGCGCTGTGGCAGGCCCGAGATGGTGACGCTGCCGACGACTCCTGCACCCGCAACGCTGAGAGGAAATGAGCCGCCATGCGTGGCGTAGTCGGCGAGCGGCAGTCCCTGCGATTCGGTGAGGCTCTGGTTCTTCGCCTTCTCGCGCAGGCCGACGGCGTAGGAACTGGTAAGGAATCGGGCGACGACGTTGCCTTTGCGGCGCACCCACTCGACGTGGTCGGGAGTGGTCCCATCCAGAGCCGCGTAGAAAAGCGGCTGGCCGAAGCGGCGCACATCGATGACGACGGTGAGCTTGCGTTCCACGGCAATCTGGCGCAGTCGCGATCCGATCTCCCATGCCATTTGCGCATCGAGGCGCGGCAACACGAGTTCGCGCTCCTGGAGAGCGATGCGTTCCATGTCTTCGTTCAGGGGCATGCCGGGGCAGTCCTTTGCTGCATTGTCATGATAGCGGGATCGGCTGACGACCCGAGTTGAGCGGCCCCTTTTGCTCAGAATGACAGGCGCGTCGGAGGAGTTGCCGGATCACTCAGCTTTCGCCGCTTTCCTCGATAGCGAGGTTGGTTTGCGGCACGATGCCGAGGCGCTCATAAATGGGCCGCATATGGCGGCGAACGGATTTGAGACGCGACCAGAACCAGAGCGCTCCGAGAATGCAGGCGATGCCGCTGACGATGACGGTGCGAGGCGCGCCAATGGTGTGGGCGAGCAAACCTGAGAGCAGGCTGCCGAACGGCGCCATGCCGACGAAGGCCATGGTGTAGTAGCTCATTACGCGGCCGCGCATGTGCTCGTCGACGAGCGTCTGCATGATGGTGTTGCTGGCCACCATGCCCTGCATCATGCCGAAGCCGGTCACCAGCATCATCAGTAGAGAAAGCCAGAGCCTTGTGGAAAGGCCAAAGCAAATGAGCCCGATGCCGAACGCCACGGCGGCGATAGGGATCATCTTGGTGAGGCCGCGAACAGAGCGGCGCACGACCAGCGAGAGAGCCGAGATGAGCGAACCGACTCCCACCGCGCCCATCAGGAACCCCAGGGTGTGGGGCCCGCCGTGCAGGGTTTGCGCGGCAAAGATGGGCATGAGGACCATAAAGGGCCAGCCCATCAGGCTGAGCAGCGCGAAGAGTGTCAGGATGGTGCGGATGGGAACGAAGCCGGAGACATAGGTCCAGCCTTCGCGCATCTGCGCCAGCATGCTGGCCGCGGCAGAGGGGTGCGCGGATTCGCGCGGCAGGCGCATCATGAGCAGCGAAGCGATCACTGCGATGTAGCTGACGCCGTCGACCAGAAAGCACCATCCCTCATTGGTGGCTGCGATCAGCAGGCCGGCGAGCGCCGGGCCGATCAGCCGTGCCGTGTTGACCATTGAGGAGTTGATCGCGATGGCGTTGGAAAGGTCGGCGCGATCTTCGACCATCTTCACCATGAACGACTGGCGGCCGGGCATATCGAACGCATTGATGAGGCCTTGCATCACGCTCAGAGCCAGAACCTCTTCAATGGTGATGAGGCGCGTGAGGGTGAGCGCAGCCAGAGCGAACGACTGCAACATGGCAAGCGTCTGGGTCCACACCAGCACCTTGTGCCGGTCGACGCGATCGACGATGACGCCCGCGAAGGGCGCGAGCAGGAATGTCGGAATCTGTCCGGCAAAGCCGACAGTGCCGAGCAGCAGGGCCGACTTGGTGAGCCGGTAGACGAGCCACGACGTTGCCACGCGGGTCATCCATGTGCCGATGAGCGAGATGCTCTGCCCGCCGAAAAAGAGACGGAAGTTGCGATGGCGCAGGGCGCGCCATGCATGGGAGAGCCCGGCGGATGTTGCAGGGGTCTCAGGCTGGGGCTGATCGGGTGAAGGCGTCATGCGCTCTGGTGTTGGATGCGGCAGCAGCCGGCAAGGGCCCGGCGTTATTTAGCCGCGGTGAGTTTCACTTCCATGGTAATGTCGACGCGCGCGCCTGCCGGCGGTTGTTGCGCGATGACGGAGCCCGGCGGCACGGGAGGCTTTGGAGGCGCATTGCCGGCGCCGACCGGCGGGACCGGTACGTCAACGAAGGTGGGCGATGACGATTTGAGGCCCACCTTGGCGAGCATGGCCTGCGCGGTCACGATCGGCAGGCCCACGAGGTCGGGCATCACGTAGCCGTCGGGAATGTCGTCTCCGGGCGCGGCCACCAGCAGATTCACGGCGGGCTGTTCGATCCCCTGGGAGTGCGCGGGCGGATCCTGGGCAATCACGGTTCCTTCGGGCGCAGCGGCATAGGGCAGCTTGGCGGTCATGCCCACTTCAAGGCCGACCCGGCGCAAGCTGAGCGCGGCAAGACGTTCGTCGCTGCCCACGGTGTCGGGCACGTCGACCTTTTGCGGGCCAAGGCTTTCGGCAACGCGCACGCGCCATTCCCGCCGCACGATGGTGCCCTGCGGAGGAGACTGCGAGAGGATATGGCCGGCGGCGACATCGGCCGAGTAATAGCGATTGTCGACGTCGAGGTTCAGCCCCATGCCCGCGGTTTCGCTGCGCGCTTCGGGCACGGTCATGCCTTTGAGCGCTGGCACCTGCACCTCGGCGCCATGGATCGCAAAGTGCATGGTGGTAATGGCCGCCAGCAGCGCCAGGGCGACAAGAATCATCAGCAGCGAAGCCATGCGAAAGAAGCGGATGAGGAAGTTGCCGCTCATGGCTCCGGCTCTCCGTCGGGATAGACGATTTCGTATTCGACCGGGGCTGCCTTGGAAAGCATGAGGGAAACGGAACAGTACTTGTTTTTCGAGAGCGACACCGCGTCTTCGACGGACTTGCGGCTGAGTTTTCCGCGGACGGCGTAGGTGAGCTTGATGTGCGTGAAGACGCGCGGAGGCTGAGGAGCCTGGGTTGCGGTCGCGGTGACGCGCAGGCCAGTCAGTTGCTGGCGTTTCTTCTTGAGGATGCTGACCACATCGACCGAGGTGCAACTGCACAGCGCCATCAGGACTGCATCGAGCGGACCGGGGCCGTGAGCATGAGCGGCGTCGGCATCGATCACCACCTTGTTGCCCTTTTCGTTGTGGGCTTCAAAGACTTCATCGTGTTTCCATTCTGCGTACGCGATCATGCTTCTCCCTTGTTCTATCGCGTGTTGTCGGTTGCGGGTTCTGGATGAATGGTTACGCGGGAAACTTCAGGGCATTCGAGCTTGAATCGGTCCTCGAGCGCGGTGATGACTTCGTGAACGCGCTGCATGGTCAAGTCGTCGGGCAGCGTGCAGTGGCAGGAAACCGAGATGTGCTCGGAGGAACGGCCGACGATGACTTCGTGAACATCGGCAATTTCGGGCGAGAAGCGGGCTGCGGCGCGAAGCGCCTGCTCGATGCGGCGATCTTCCGCGACCAGCTCCTCCGGTTGCTCGATGGTCGCCGGTTCGCTCTCGATGTGCGTCAGGATGGCATCCACCTCGGGTGTTTCGCGCAGTATTTCGGTTTCGAGGGCGGTAACAAAGCTGTGCGCTTCGACGAGGGGCATCTTCTCGTCGAGTTCCACGTGCTGCTCGACGCGCAAGCGGCCGTGATGGGATTGCACGCTGAGATCGTGCACGCTCACGTTGTTGCGCGCGGCCACGGCGCGCACGCGGTCGAAGATGCTGTCGGCACGAGCCCGGCGGGGAACGGTGTGGATGACCACGTCCGCGTTGGGCAGCACGCGCTGCACGGCCTCAGTGGCTTCGCGCACCAGTTGGCCTGTGTGTTCGAAGGTGAAGCGGCTTGGCAGAGCGAGCGTGAGGTCGGCGAAATGCGTTGCGCCGGAACGCCGCACGCGCGCCTGTTCCACGTCGAGAACGCCATTCACCTGCCCTACTTCCCGGATGATGCGCGAGCGGGTGTCGGCGGGAACCTGGTCAACGAGGACGCTGACCGTTTCGCGCGTCAAGAGGAACGTGAGGCGCAGGATCATGAGGGAGACGACGATGGCGGCGACCGGATCGGCGTAGCGAAGCCAGTCGATCTGGAGCCTGGTGCCCACCCAGTTTGCGGCGAGACCGATGAGCACTGCGACGGATGCCCAGATGTCGCTGGCGAAATGGAATGCGTCCGTGGCCAGGGCAGGAGAACCGGTGCGGCGCGCAACCACCGCGAGGCGACGCGATCGCCAGAAGTCCACAGTGATGGAAGCGCACACCACTGCGACGGGCCAGATGGAGTGGTGAAGCTCGACCGCGCCATGGCGGATGCGATGGACAGCTTCCCAGATGATCCAGGCGCAGGAGATGGCCATCAATCCGGCTTCGGCAAATGAGGAGATGTTCTCGACCTTGCCGTGGCCGTAGGGGTGGTTTTCGTCGGCGGGGCGATCGGAGACGCGCACCGAGAAGAAGGTCAGGGCGGCTCCGGTAAGGTCGAGGGCGGAGTGGGCGGCGTCAGAGAGCACGCCGAGGGAGCCCGACACAATGCCTGCGGCGAGTTTAAGCGCCGTCATGGCGGCCGCGGCAAGCATGGAATGCAATGCCACCTGCCGCTTCTCGGCCGAGTGCGCGGCAGGAATGGAAGCCATCGAATTGAAGGCTGCGGGAGGCATGCGTACTTAGGCTACAGCGGGCCGTGTCGCCGTGTACAACCCGGCAATGCCGAAGGTGTAAGGCTGCCATGCGCAGCCTTCATAGCCCGTCGTGCGCATCAGGGCAAGCAGGTCGCCGGGAGGGGGAAAGTTGCCGACGGAAGCGGGCAGGTAGGTGTAGGGATAAGCTTTGCCGCAGATGAGACGGCCGATGGCGGGGAGCACGCGATGGAAATAGACGGCGTAGGCCTTGCCGATGAGACCGCCGGGTTCGCTGAACTCGAGGATGCCTAGTCGGCCGCCGGGTTTGAGCGCGCGATGAAACTCGCGCAGGCCCGATTCGTAGTTGGCGAGATTGCGAAATCCGAAGGCAGTCACGATGAGGTCGAGCGATTCGCTGCGAAGTGGCAAGTGCAGGGCATCGGCTTCAAGTGCAAGCGCGCCCGGCTTGTTGCCGCGGGTGGAGAACTTGCGAACTCCGAGGTCGAGCATGCCGCGCGCGAAGTCAGCAGCAAGAATGGGGCGCGCGCCGTGAGGGCGGTGCTTGAGCAAGGCCATCGTCATGTCACCCGTGCCGCAGCAGATGTCGAGAACGGCTGCATCGGGTTGGGCGAGGATGGACTGAAAATGCCGGGCTGCTCGGCGCCACCACAGGCGATCGACATTGGCGGAGAGAACATGGTTCAGCAGGTCATAGCGTGGCGCGATGCTGTTGAACATCTGCTGGACGGCGCGTGCGGCGCCGGCTTCATCGTGCGCACCCGCCGGTCTGGCGCCGCCGGCGGGCATCAGGCTTTGCGCTCCGCGGCGCGAGCCAGCATGAATCGCGCTGCCGCTTCCAGCTCCGCGGGAGTTACGTCTTCGACCACGCCGGCGTCGCCGATTCCGATGGGCAGCACGAAGCGACGGATGCCGCTGGTGTTTTTCTTGTCCCTTTGCGACGCGGCAACCAGCTTGACGGCGCGAAGTTTGAGAGGCGGCAAGGGACCGTAGGTGTAGATAAGGTTTTCGAGGCGCTCAGCCTGCGCCGGCGAGATGGTTCGACGGCGCACGGCGAGGAACAGCGCTGCAATCATGCCCCAGCCCACTGCCTCGCCATGCAGCAGCCCCTTGTAGCGCGTGGCCTGCTCGATGGCGTGGCCCAGGGTGTGGCCCAGGTTGAGAATCATGCGCAGTCCGCTCTCCCGTTCATCGCGATTCACGACGCCGGCCTTCATACGGATGGAAGCGGCGATGACTTTTTCGAGCGCTTTGGGCTCGCGCCGCAGGATCTCTCTCGCGTGCTCCTCCATGAAGCGCACGAGCGCACGGTCGCGAATGATTCCAGCTTTGATGCTTTCCATGAGCCCGGCGCGGAGTTCGCGCTCCGGCAGCGTTCCGAGCAGATCGATGTCGGCCAGGACGGCGATGGGGTGGTGAAAGCACCCGACCAGGTTCTTGCCTTCGGGCAGGTTCACGCCGGTCTTGCCTCCCACCGAGGAATCGACCTGGGCGAGGAGCGTGGTGGGCACCTGGACGTATGGAATGCCGCGCATGAAGACCGCAGCGGCGAATCCGCCGACGTCGCCCACGATGCCGCCCCCGAAGGCGATGAGCAGGGAACTGCGGTCGCCGCCGGCTCTTGCCATTTGCCGCGTGATCTTTTCGACGCCGGCCATGGTTTTGTGCTTCTCACCCGCGGGCAGGAAGAGCACGATAGGCTCTTCGCGAAACGAGGCGAGAAAACTGCCGCTCCAAAGAGCCCAGATCTCCGGTGAAGTGAGCACAAAAACGCGGCGGGGCAGCTTGCGCAGCACGCGCTCGATGCGCGGGGCAAGCGTGGAAATCAGACCGCTGCCCGCAACGATGTCGTAACGGGCCGAAGGTGTTTCAACACGAATCGTTTGCACGCTGCTTTCATCCTAAAGGATGTGGATGGGCGGGACTCCCGCGCATGCCGGCAGGATGACGTCGCGGGCGTCAATTCTCCGCGCCGGGTTCGTTGACTGCTCCGTGCGCGAGGGCCCACGCGATGAATCCCTGCGGCGGGTTTCGGACTGCGGCGATATTTGCTTTTGCGATGCTCTTGATCTGCTGCCAGGCCGCGTCCTCAAGATTCGCAGAACGAAGATCAGCGCCATCAAGCACAGCTCCCGAAAGCTGGGTACCAACGAGGCTGGCGCCAGTCAGGTCGATGTTGCTGAGGTCGGACTGATCGCATCGCGCGCGGTCTAGGTCCGCGCCGCGCAAATTTGCGGACTTCAGGTTTGCCAGTGTCAACCGGGCGCCCGAGAGGTTGCTGTTGCGCAAGTCAGCGGCGCTGAAATCGGCGCGAAGCAGATTGGCATCGCGCAGATCCACACCTTGCAGAAACGCGATTGAGGCATCTACGCCCACGAGGGGAACCTTGTCGCGGTTGAGTTCCTGCAAGGCCTCGATGCGCCCC
>Ga0335072_10014006_pt1 | contig 11398 bp, 8 predicted proteins | sample Lox_Sample_21_FD_206725 | JGI IMG/M metagenome (GOLD analysis project Ga0335072, IMG submission 206725) | Soil microbial communities from Loxahatchee National Wildlife Refuge, Florida, United States - Lox_Sample_2.1 | ecosystem: Environmental > Terrestrial > Soil > Wetlands | place: USA: Florida...
CCGGTGGGCTATTCGCTCCGCGGCAAGCAGTGGCTGGAGCACGACAATCCAAATGCAGTCGGCATGAGTGGACTGCTCGGCTACGGCGGCGCCTACAAAGCGATTCATGCCGCCGACCTGCTGCTCCTGCTCGGCACGGATTTCCCCTTCTCAGAGTTTCTTCCCACCAAGGACGTCAAAAAAGTGCAGCTCGACCGCAATGCTAAACACATCGGTCGCCGCACAGCCGTCGATTTGGCGCTGCTGGGCGACGTGAAGGCGACAATCGCGGCGCTCCTTCCGAAGGTTCACGAGAAGAGCGAAACGCGTTTACTCGAAGAGTGTCTCTCTGAAACGCGAGAGTTCGGCGAACTCCTCGGCCATTACGTCGAAAAAGGACCGGAGATCAAACCGATTCGCCCAGAGTTTCTTGCCGCTGCCCTGAGTGACGTGGCAGCGGACGACGCCATGTTCTTCGCCGACACCGGCACGCCGGTTATATGGCTGGCTCGGCACATCAAAGGCGGAAACAATCGCAGGCTCTTTGGCTCCTTCACTTGGGCATCGATGGCCAGCGCGGCGCCCAACGCCTTTGGCGCACAACTCGCCTATCCTGGCCGCCAAACCATCGCACTGTGCGGTGACGGCGGCTTCACAATGCTGGCTCTCGGCGATCTTGTGACTCAGGTGCAGCGGAAATCCCGCGTGGTCCAAATCATCTTCAACAACGAATCGCTCGACTTCGTGCATATCGAGCAGCAGGAAGCCGGTTTTGTACCGTTCGGCGTCGAATTCAAGAATCCGAATTTCGCGCGTGTCGCCGAGGCGATGGGCGCAAAAGGCATCCGCCTGGAAGAACCCGCCGATGTGAAGGACGCACTGAGGGAAGCTCTCGCCCACCAAGAAGGGCCGGTCGTCATCGACGCCGTCGTCGAGCCGTTCGCGCTTTCGCTGCCGTCGCATGTGCCTTTCCACGTGGCGAAGAACTTCACGTTGAGCCTGGCTAAGCAAGCGCTTTCAGGCCAAATGGATTCGGTGATCAAGACACTCGAGCGCAACATTCGTCTCGTTTGATCCACACCGCTCGGGCGACAAGTGAAGGAAAGCTGCGCCTGGTGGCAATTTGCTCAGAAATAACGCACGCATGGCTTTGTGCACACCAAGGTAACTCGCGCGAAAACCACCGGTTCGCCTTTAAGCGTCAAAACCGTGCAATTTAGCCCATTTTAAGGTGCCATTTTTGACGCCGCAGCAGCCCCCTCCGCCCGCCGCGTCGGCTGAAGCCGTGCTCCTCTGCCCCCTTTGCCTCCTCAACCTCCTCTGCTTCGTGGTCCTATGAGTTCCATACTGCGTATTTCCCACAATAGAAATCGCAGTTTGCGCATGCTACCCTTGGCTCGTTTTTGAAGCTGAAATCCGCGCAGTCGCGGAAAAAAATTCCGCAAAAAAGCGCGGAAATAACACAGGAGGAGTGTGCGCGGATCGCGCCAAGTCACAAAACACGAAATTTCTAATCGATAGTAATTACGATTAGAAATCGCCGTAAGCGGCGCATTTTCAATCACATAAAAATTTCTAATCGATAGAAAAACAGCCCCTGCGAAAGCAGCAAAAGCGCACAAAAGGCGAAGGGCGGGGGGCCGCGAATCACCAGTCGCAAGTCACTGCATGATCCGGCTAGGTGACCCAGAGCAGCGGTTGGCGAATCGGATAGTTGCGGATGATTTCGGCAACGGTGGGGTCGGGATTGAGGCTGCGCCAGACGGGGAAATATTGGGCGCGTCCGAGCGCGATGCCGGCGAAGAGCAAACTCGGCTGGCGGACGGGCCAGTCGTCCCAGTATTCGACGTCATGCTTATAAGGCCATTTGCTTTTATCGGCGATGAACGGAAACATGAAGGCCATCGCGTTTGCAAAGCTGCGGCCTTCGGGTGAGGTGAACGAGAAAAGATTGTCGTGAGGGGCCGAAAGAATCTGGCAGACGACGGACATTACGTCGAGATTGAAAATGCAGTAGCCGTAAGGTTTTGTGCGCGCGAGCTCGAGCGGGAAGCTGCCGTCGGCGGCGATCTGGTTGGGCACGATCACTTCCTTGAAGCGCGTGCGGCAAAAACCGGTGATGTCCGTCTGCCCGGTGAAGGTGGCAAATTCAGCAGCTTGCGCGACCCAGCAAGTGCCGTGATTGTTCTTCGCGTCGCGCTCCTGGATGCCGTTTTTTGAAGTGGCCATCCAGGTGACGTAGTCGCTGAACCATTTGCGCAGGCCGGCGGATTCGCCAGGGGAGAAAGCGCGCGCGCGTTCGAGGAACCGAATCGAGCGCACGACTTCGACGAGATGAAGTGTGTCGATGATGCCGGTTCCCCGCCCCGTGGTGATGCCGTGAATCGCCTGCGCGTATTGCAGGTTGGGATTCATCATCGTGGCGGGATCGAGGAACCACGCGCGCAGATGTTCCGCGGCGTGCTGGGAATAGCGCTTTTCGCGAGTGAGCTGCCACGCCGCGGCGAGCGCCGGCACTTGCACGCTGAGGCGAATCAAGGCGAGGCGATGCGCGTTGAAATTATCGGGATTGGACATGCCGTCGTGCTGGATGTAAGGCCCGTTCGGGTTCTTTAGATCGGGCCACCAGTAATCGCCTTCGGAGAAATAGTCGTGTTTGCCGCCGGCGCTGCGCGGGCTGGAATAGGCCGTGATCGTGACGGGTTGTTCGGTGAGGTATTGATCCGCGGCGGTGAGGATCCTTTGGCGATCGATCGCCGCCACATTGGGAATTTCACGTTTCGGCAATTTCGCGAACGCGGTGCGGTTTGCAAATCCGGCGGCAATACCGGCGGCCAGCCCGCAGAATTTTCGTCGAGAAATTTGCGACATGATTGCCTCACGAAAGCAGCGTTACATGCCGACGCCGAGCCGCGGGCGCTCTTTTCGCACGAAGAGATTGTCTTGCGTCGGCACGTCATCGCATTCGATGGCGATTGTGGTCACGGGGTGGTCCGGCGCTTTCATCGGCAAATCGGTGAAGCGCACGCGGAATTTATCCTGGATGAAATTCACTTTGTCGCCGGTGGCGAGCATGCGCGCGGACTTCACGCCGACCATGAGACCCGCGATGGCGACGTAATCGCCGGGCCAGAAATGGACGTGCATGTAAAGCGTGTTGCCTTTTCTGGAGAAGCTCGCGTAATTCGAGCGGCTCGGCTGGCACGGCTCGGATTCGTAGATCGATTCGCCGTTGCGCTGCAGCCAGCCGCCGACTTCGGTGAGAATGTCGATGGAGGGCTGCGGGATCGAGCCGTCGGGCTTGGGGCCGATGTTGAGGAGATAATTGCCGGTGTCTTTGGCGCACTGGATGAGATTCTGGACGACGCGGCGCGGGCTCTTCCAATCATCGTCGGCGCGCTGATAGCCCCAGCTGTCGTTGAGCGTCATGCAGGATTCCCAGGCGCGGCCGTTTTTATCGGCTGTAATTTGTTGCTCGGGCGTTTGAAAATCGCCGGGCAGGCCGTTGCGATTATTGACGATGATGTCCGGCTGAAGCTGAAAAACCATTTTGTTCATGTCTTCGGAGCGCCATTGCTCGGCGTTGAGCGGCCAATCGACGTCGTACCAAAGCACGTCGATCTTGCCGTAATTGGTCATGAGTTCGCGAATCAGGCCGTGCGTGTATTCGACGAAGCGCTCGCGGGCGGCGTCGTCTGTGGCGCAGATGGCGCCGTCGGGATGGTGCCAATCCATGAGCGAATAGTAGAAGCCGACGTGCATTCCCTCGGCGCGGGCGGCTTCGACGTATTCCTTGACGAGATCGCGGCCGGGCCCCTGCGCGGGAGCGCAATAATTCGTGTATTTTGTCGCGTCGAAATTGCAGAAACCTTCGTGGTGCTTGGTGGTCATCACCATGTATTTTTGGCCGGTGGCTTTGGCGAGCCTGGCCCAGGCGCGCGCGGCGTTCGGGATCGGCTTGAACATTTTGGCATGCTGCTGATAATCGGCGACGGGCCAGCCTTCGTTTTCCATCACCCATTCGTGGCGTTCAATGGTGCTGTAGAGTCCCCAATGAATAAACATGCCGAAGCGCGCCTTATGCCACCATTCCATGCGGCGCTGGCGATCGGCGATCACTTCCGGCGATTCGGCCGGGGCTACGGCGGTGGTTTGCGTTTGCGGCGATGCGGCAGGCGCGGCATTGGCCGCGCTTGCCACAAGCCCCGGCGCCACGGCTAATGAGGCGAGCGAGCCCGCCGTGGTCGTGATCCACCCACGGCGCGTCATTCGATTGCGATCCTGTTCCATGACTTCGACCTCCTTCTCGAAAGCTGAATTTTTGACGGCCCAAACACTTTTGGAGCTTACTTTTCCAAGGTGAAGATGTTTTCCATCAGCATCCATTTTTCGCCCGGTTTGGCGCCGGGGAGCGCCTGCTGAAACTTCCACATCAGGGTTTCCCACTCCTGGACTTTGGGATTGTCGCGGTCGGCTGCTGCTTTCGCGGCGAAAGAGAAATTATCGTTCGTCTCCATGATCATGAACATCCGTGTGCCGACGAGATAAATCTCCAGGTCTTCGATGCCAGCCTCTTTGATGCTGGCGGTGATCTCGGGCCAAATGCGCTCGTGATATTTCTTATAGGCCGTGATCAGGCTGGGATCATCTTTCAAATCGAGCGCCAGACAGTAGCGTTTGCTCATCAGACTGTCCTCAAGGCTGCCGGAGTGGCGGACGAGGCGGTGGGCTTATAGCCGCTGGTCGCAAAATAGAACACGTAGACGTAGCAGGCGAGCGGCACCGTGAACGCCCACTGAATGTTGCTCTTATCGGAGATGAATCCCATCAGCACCGGAAAAAGCGCACCGCCAATGATCGCCATCACCATGAATGACGAGGCCAGCTTCGTATACGGCCCGAGATTCTTCAAACCGAGAGCGAAAATCGTGGGGAACATGATGGAGTGGAAGAAGCCGATGAAGACGACGGCCCAGACCGGAAACACGCCGCTGGTGAAAATGGCGATCAATGCACAAACGACGGAAGCGGCGGCGAATGCGCTCAAAAGGCGAGGCGGCGCAATCTTTTTCATCATGGCCGAACCAGCGAAGCGGCCAATCATGAATCCGAGGAGATGCCACCAGAGATAATCTGCGGCGGTCACGTCTGACGTGCCGGGGAGCGTGTGTTCGGCAAAGCGGATGATGAAGCTGGTGACGCCGACTTGCGCGCCGACGTAAAAGAACTGGGCGAGGACGCCTTTGACCAAGTGTTTGTGCGCCAGCAACCCGGATAATTCACTTTTGCCACCCTCGCGCTCGCGTTCTTCTTCTTCGATCCTGGGCTGCACTTCGGGAAGGCGTGCGAAAAAGATCAAGATGAAAACGAAGATGAAGACGCCAGTGATCGCAAGATAGGGCATCTTGACGCGCGCCGCCAGAGACGCGGAATAGGCCTGTATTTGGGACGCGCTCATTTGGGAAAGCTGCGCCGCAGAATATCCCACACTCGTTAGAATGAAAGCTTTGCCGATGTAGGGCGTCACGAATGCGCCCACGGCGTTGAAGGATTGCGCGAGGTTCAGGCGGCGCTCGGAGCTTTCCGGCGGGCCGAGGATCGTCACGTAAGGGTTGGCGCCCGTTTCGAGAAAGCCTTGGCCGAACGCCATCACAAACAGCGCCAGCAGAAAAAATATGTACAAGTGCGCCGAGGCGGCAGGAATAAACAAAAAAGCGCCGAACGCGCAAACGAACAGGCCGAAAAGCAGTCCTTTCTTGTAGCCGATGCGCTCCATCAGCTTGCCCGCGGGAAGCGCGGCGAGAAAATAGCCGCCGAAAAAGGCGAACTGCACGAGCGAGGAGGCACGGTCGCTCAGCTGGAAAGTTTTCTTGAACTGCGGGATGAGAATGTCGTTGAGATTGACGCCGAGCGCCCAAAGAAAAAAGAGGCTCGTAATCAGAATGAATGGGATCACGTAACGGCGCTCGGTCATCGGCGCGGATTGTGGCGTGGGCGTCTCCTTCTTTCACCGACTACAAAGTACAAAAACGAACCTGCCTACCGAAATGCGCCCGCGACCTGCACGGCGACGGTGGCCGCGACAAAAACCACTCACTCTAGCGCGCGATCGAGGTGCACATAACCACCATCGACGTACACGTGCTGGCCGGTGATGTGGCTCGCGCGGGAAGAAATCAGGAATAAAACCGTGTCCGCGATTTCGCGTGGCTCGGTCATGCGCTTTCCCAGCGGAATGCGGGCGACGATCGACTTCAATTTTTCATCGGGAAACGGAAACGTGCTCAGCCACTGCTTGTAAAGCGGCGTCATTACTTCGGACGGGACGACCGCATTGACGCGAATTCCGTGGCGGAGCAGTTCCGCGGCCCATTCGCGCGTGAGCGCGAGAATGGCGCCCTTCGCCGATGCGTAACCCGATGTGTTTCCCTGGCCCGTAACGGCCGTTTTCGAGCTGATGTTCACGATCGTGCCGCGCGCCGTCTTCAAGTGTGGGAGCGCGTAATGGGCCATGTTGTAGTAATGAAGCAGATTGCGCTGAAGCGAGCCGAGGTATTTTTCCGGGCTGCCGCGCTCGAGGCCGACGCCGTCGTTGACGCCCGCGTTGTTCACCAGAGCGTCGATGCGGCCGAACTGCGCGATTGTTTCTTCGACTGCCTTTTTGCAATTGTCCGGATTGGTCAGCTCGACCGCGAGTGAGTCGCCTTTTGCACCGGCCTTGGAAAGCTCCGCTTTAAATCGCTCGCAGGCTTCGGCGTCGCGGTCGACGATCACGGGGATCGCGCCTTCGCGGCTGCACTGGCGGACGATCGCAGCACCGATGCCTTTTGCGCCGCCCGTTACAATCACCACTTTATTCCCAAGTTCGAGGTCCATCAGGCGTTAACTCGCAGGCCATAAAAGTGAACTGCATTCGCGCCGAAGATTTTGGCTTTGTCGGCGGCTGAAAAATCGGCTGTGTAATCCACGATCAACTGGCGCACGCGGGTATATGTGCCGGCGAGCAAGCACACCGGCCAATCCGAACCAAAAATAAGCCGGTCGATGCCAAACGCGTCGAAAACAAGATCGAGATACGGGCGAAAATCCTCGGCGCGCCAGCTGTGCCAATCCGCTTCCGTGGCGAGGCCCGAGACTTTGCAATAGACGTTTGGATTCTGTGCAAGAGTTCGCATCTGGCCCGCCCATTGCGAGATGCGGCAGCCCCTAATTTCCGGCTTCGCCAGGTGGTCGACGATAAAGGGCTGCTTTGGGAATCGCGAAACCATTTCAATCGCGGCGGGCAACTGCTTGGGATAGATCAGAATGTCGTAAGTGAAATCGAATTCGGCCAGTACCGCGATTCCACGCAGGAAATCCGGATTCAGCATAAAGCGGTCATCCGCTTCGGCCTGCACCACATGGCGGAAGCCGCACAGTTTCTCAAATTGCGAGAAATAATCGAGCCGCTCGCCTATGTTAGGTGAGCGCAAATCCACCCAGCCCACGACTCCCGCAATCGCGCTGTGCTGCGCAGCAAGGTGGAGCAGGAAAAGGGTCTCGCCCTCGGATTGATCGGCCTGAACGGCAATCGTGCCCTCGATGCCGTTCGCGGCGAGTTCAGGCAGCAGGTCCGCGGGGAGAAAATCGCGCTTCAGGATGGACATTTCGTCCGTGATCCAGGCGTCACGTTGCGCGTCGTAATGCCAGAAATGCTGATGCGCGTCAATTCTCATGGGGACCGACGGACATTCCGAAGGCAATCACAGCGAAACTCCGCGCTTCCAGGGAATGAAATCGCGCTGGCCCAGTATTTCGGCCTTGGTATGTGTGGCGCCGCTTGCGACGCCGACCACGAAATCCAAAATCGTCGCGCCCATTTCGTCGATCGTCGTTTCACCGGAAACGACAGGACCGGCATCAATGTCGATAATGTCTCCCATACGGTGCGCCATATCGGAATTGGTCGAAATCTTTACCACGGGGGCAATCGGATTACCTGTGGGCGTGCCGAGGCCGGTGGTGAAGAGGACGACGCTTGCGCCGGCGCCCACTTGGGCCGTGACGCATTCAACGTCATTGCCCGGCGTACACTGTAGATTGAGCCCGGGCACCGAGGAATATTCCGGATAATCGAGGACGGCGGTGACGGGCGAAGTGCCGCCCTTTTTCTCCGCTCCCGCAGATTTCATCGCATCGGTGATCAAGCCATCGCGGATATTTCCGGGCGAAGGATTCATGTCAAATCCGGAGCCGACCGCCTTGGCGCGCGCCGCATACTCCTCCATGAGTTTCATGAAGCGGTCGCTCACTTCTCTGCTTACACTCCGGTTGATCAGGTCTTGCTCGACGCCGCACAGCTCGGGAAATTCCGAGAGAATTCCGCGGCCGCCCAGCGCCGCCAGCAAATCAGCTGTATGGCCGATTGCGGGATTCGCGGAAATACCCGAAAAACCGTCCGAGCCTCCGCACTTCAGGCCCAGCACGAGCTTCGACAGGGGGGCGGGCGCGCGCTCATTCTTGTTTGCCTCGGCCATACCCAAAAAGGTCTTGCGGATCGCGTCCGAGAGCATCGCGAATTCCGAGGCGCTTTGCTGCTGTTCGAAAACAATCAGCGGCTTGTCGAAATTCGGGTCACGCTGGCGGATCTGTTCGCGCAAAATGGCGGTTTGTGAATGCTGGCAGCCGAGGCTGAAGACCGTGGCGCCCGCGACGTTAGGATGATGAATGTATCCGGCGAGAAGGCCGCAGAGATTATTTGCATCCTCGCGCGTGCTGCCGCAGCCGGCCTCGTGAGTGAGGAATTGAATGCCGTCGATATTTTTGAATAGAGACGAGCGCGGCAGAGTCTTCTTCTGCTGCGCGAGCTTCGCGCTCTGCTCCTGAGCCTGATCGAGTTTTCCTTCGCGATAAAGGCGCGCGAGCTCCGCAACCTGCTGGCGATAGACCGGCGGCTGCGCGAAGCCGAGCTCTTCCTCAAACGCCTGCTTCATCATCAGAATATTGCGGTTTTCGCAGAAGACGAGGGGAACTACGAGCCAGTGATTGCGCGTTCCTACTTGGCCGTCGAAGCGGTGATAGCCGAGAAAGGTCGTGCCGCGCCAGCGCGAGACGTCGGGCGCCTTCCAATGAAACTCACCGGTCTTTTCGTGAAAGGGTGACGCCTCATGGTGCAAATTGCGAACCGTAATGACCTCTCCGCGCCGAATGGGCGCCATAGCTTTGCCGACCATGACGCCATACATCACCACGGCGTCGCCCACGGAGAGATCTTTCAGCGCGAACTTGTATTTCGCCGGCACGTCGGTGGCGAGGTCGACCTCGGTGCCGTTCACCGGGACACGCGCGGCCGCGGGCAAACTCTTCAATGCGATGGCGACATTGTCGCGCGCATCAAGCTTTAAGACATTTCTGGGCTCTGGCATCTTTATCTTTTCACCGGTAAGTTGGCGACGTTCCGGCGCACAGTGTACACCGAATGGCACCGGATAGAACCCACGAGCGCTAAAATAGTGTAAACGATTACAAATATTTCATGGAGCGAAACGCACGGCCTTCCTGGATCAGTAGCGTTTCGACAAATGCGTGTCCAGGCGAGCTAATTCGAAGTTATGCAGAGACCGTCTATGATTTTGTCCAGTTTGTCTGGGCTCTCGCCCTTGCGATCAAGGCCGTACCCGAGGGTGTCACGTCGGCCGAACGTTACCGCACGGTAGTAGATGCCGGTTCGGGTCTCACCTCTCGAGTCGACTCCTAGAACTTCTCCGGATGAATTTTTTACCCAACGCTGCGAAAACGATTTCGAATCGCGGCCGGCGCCGTTTTCGCCAATATCCGCCGACTCGTGGCTTATTATGAATTCGGCCTCCGGAGCTGACGAAGACTTCGGGAACACAAAATACGTCTCGTTGCCGTCGTACTTCTGATACTCAGCAGTCATCGGTCGTGGCAGTGAGACCAAAGCCTTGAATCCGATGCGACTTTTGGTCACCGCTCCACTACAGGTGGGGACGACCCAGTCAGAGGTTTTGGCGGCCTCCAGTTTGACCTTCGCTCGCGGGCCGTCGGCACTGACAATGCGGGCGAAGGGACGATATTCGGGCATTTCTATTCGGATGACTTGACCCGCGTCAGAGAAATGGAATTGCCCGTTCTCACCCGTAACAAATTCTTGGCGCTCGGGAGGAGTACCGCCGTCGGAGTCGTTAAAGACAACGATGCCCTGTGCGGGTTTCCCACTGGGGCCTAGAACGACTCCGACGAGGTTTAAGCTGGCGGGCGGAACCGAATCGACATCCGAGACCTGCGTAATCACGAGCAGCGAGCAGCATCCCAAATGGCCATACCCAGTATAGCGAGTGACTCCGTCCGACCCTTTGCGTGGTTCTCCGGCAAAAAAACTGCCCGTCAGAGTAGCTGTAACGGAATAGACGGGTTTATTCCCTTTTTTCGTGGTGATCAGGGCATATAGCCGACGAAAGCTTTCGTCCTTCTGTATAGCGTATGGCGTTCCGTTGACCTTGATGTCACTGCCTGGCGTTCGCTGATTGTCGTTTACGGTAGAAGCTACGATCCCAGGAACGTCGCCGCCGAAAGCCATCCAGATTTCTTGATCGGACTTGCATGATTTGTCGAAAAGAGAAAAGTCCTCGAAAAAGACGTTTAGGGTACCGCGAACGCGAATCATCTTGCCATCGTAGGATGCGGGGTTTGTGGCGAGATCGCAGTAGGAGACGTCGAGAGGTCGGGCCTGTGCTTTGGTTGTCGGGAGAACGAGGTACAGCAACAATAAAGCAGCGGAGAAAAACCGTTGTGACATGGGTCGGTTGCCTCTCCGACTCCACTTATATCACCTTACGTCGAAATCCGGCGCTTTGGTTTCCACGGACGGGAACAGGGCCGAACCATGGATTCTACTTCTTTCCGCGGCCGGCGTCGGGCACGTCGATGCCTAGCGCCGTGGCCAAGTCGATCTGATGATCCTGTTCGTTGATCACCACTTCGCGAATCTGCTCGGCCATGGCGTACTCGCCGAGCGATTCGCATTGCCGGATCCGCTCGCGATAATTGCGGACGGTTTCGTTCTCATTGTCGAGATCGAACTGCAAGAGCTCTTCGTTCTTGTCGCTCATCTTCACCGGCTTGGGTGTGACGGTCGGCGTGCCGCCAAGATAGTCGATCTGCCGGGAGATGATGAGGGCATGCTGAAGCTCCTGCTTGGCGTGCAATTCCAGCTGGTCGGCGATGTTCATGTACTGTGCGCCCTTAATCACCTGCGAATAGACCACGTAAGCGATGATGGCCTGATATTCCCGCGCCAGATCTTCGTTGAGCAGTTCGATGAGCCGTTCGCGCGTGACCTGTTCGTATTCGCCGGACTGCGCGGGGTGCGTTCCCGTCTTTGTGCTGACCATTTCGATCTCCTTCGCCAATGGTCGGA
>Ga0335072_10014007_pt1 | contig 11398 bp, 15 predicted proteins | sample Lox_Sample_21_FD_206725 | JGI IMG/M metagenome (GOLD analysis project Ga0335072, IMG submission 206725) | Soil microbial communities from Loxahatchee National Wildlife Refuge, Florida, United States - Lox_Sample_2.1 | ecosystem: Environmental > Terrestrial > Soil > Wetlands | place: USA...
CCGCCTGGTGCCGACCTGGCGGGGTCCGTTTGGCGTGGAGATGGCCGGCGAGGTGCTGCTGCCGGGAGACGGCGCGGTGCTCACGCCGACCACTTTCGACCAGTGGCTCGCTGCTCAGCGCCCCGCCGCCGGCCCATAACGTGCTGTCCGATCGGGCCGCCGGACCCGGAAGGCCACGATGCTGGTGATCAGCGCGAGCAGCAGAATGCCCGCTGCCACCTCGAAGCCACGGGAAAAACCGGTGGCGAGCGCGTGCTGGTAGATCGCGGTTGGCAGTTTCCTCAGCATGCGGCCGCGGCAGGCCAGGAGACATCGGCCAGGTGGCGGGCTGGCTAACGCAGCGGACGCCAGCCGGTAGCGGTAGCGAAACGGAGGTTGCTGACGCGCTCGCCGTCGCGGCAAACGTTGTAGATCCCGCTCGGGACGTCGAGTGCGGCGAGCAGCGCGCACCCGGCGTCCACGGTGTGCAGCGTGGCCCCCAGCGCCGGATTGGGGTGGTCCTTCCCAGTGCCGGGGCCGTCCAGGAGGCCCAGGCGCAGCACCACGCCGCGGCCCCCAGCCCTGGCGAACCGGGCTGCCTGCTGCTCGGCAGTCAGCGCGGAGCGCAGGATGACCGGAATGTCCCCTACCGGGGTCTCCTCCGACACCGGCCGGCCGGCCGGGTAGACGAACGTGACGGTCGGCTGGACGAACACCTTGACGCCGGCCGGCAACGCCGCGTCGACCAGGATGGCCGATGCCTCCGCCCGCAGCCGGTCGTTTTCGCGCCACATCCCGGGCTGCCGCATCGTGTCCAGCGCCTGGATGCGGGTGGCTAGATGAAGTACCGCATCTACAGCCTGCACCGCTGCGGCTACCGCCGGCGGGTCGAACAGGTCAAGCTCGGTGTGCCCAGGGGCCAGCACGTCATGCCCGGCGGCTATGGCGGCCGCCTGGAACGCGCGCCCGAGAGCACCGGTCCCGCCCGTGATCAGAACACGCACGGCATCTCCTTCCTGCTGGTACCAAACTGGCCAGCCATGCTCGCTGGCCGGTGAACGCCCGCCCGGATAAGGGCGGCGGGCTCAGCATGGGGTCCCCGCAGCCGCGCGATCATCGGCCAGCTGGCCGATGCAGCTGCCTGCCCGGGCCGCAGCAGCCGGTTCGCTAGACGACCCGGTACAGCTCGTACTCAATCCGTTTTGGCCCGGCGAGCCGGCCGCGGCCTACGAAGAGGTGCTGCGTAAGCCAGCCGTAGCTGTCGTCGCTGACGTCGAACAGCGGCGTCATGCACATGTACTGGGCGGCAAACGTGGTCTCCCGTCCGGCCGCCAGCGCCTCGGTGAACTCTTCGTCCCCACGGATCAGGGCCGCGTCATAGTGCATCAGGATCAGCGTCCCGTCGTCAGTGACGAACTGCGTTCGCTGGTCCTGGCGGCGAATGCCCTGGGCATCCACCCGGATCCAGTCGGTTCCCGGCATCGCCAGGCTGGCACGGATCCGTGGCCCGGCCAGAGTAGCCTCAGCTACTTGCCAGCACAGCCGGGCCGGCGTCCCGGTGGTCGGCCCCAGCGGACCCTCGATCCGTTCCGCAAAAGTCATCTCATACTCGAGGTCGATCATTCTGCTGCCCTTACCTCCGCGAAGCGTGGCGCACCGTCCTCGCGAGCGACCCGGGCCGCGTTGGCCGTAAAGCTGACGGCGTGATACCAGCCAGCGAGCATCAGCAGGTCAAGCAGTTGCTCCTCGCTGAACATCCGGGCCAGCCGATGCCACAGATCCTCGTCGATGTCGGCGGAGTCGTGCAGGGCATCGGCCGCCTCGATGAGCAACCGGTCCCGCTCGTCTGGCCAGCACGGATCACCCGCGCCGCCGTAGACAAGGGACGTGAGCTGCGGACCGGACAGTCCGGCCCGCCCAGCGAAGAACGCCACATGCACGCCCCACTCGTACTCACAGCCGCAGCGCGCGCACGTCCGGTTGATGATGATCTCCCGGTCGCGCATCGACAGCGAAAGCCGCTTGCTGAGCTCATAGCCGCCCCAACCGCCCATCGCGGTGGTCATCGGAAGGTTCCGCACGAACGTGCGGAACAGCAGGATCGGCGGCACCCCGGGCGGCATCATCGCCGTGAGGCGTGCCGCGATCTCCGGTGAGTAGGGCGGCTGCACGGGATCGATCCGGGGGATCATGGAACCCTCCTCTTGCTGTTTCTGATTCCGAAACCGCGCTGAGTACGCTATCGTTTCTGAAACCGAAACGCAAGGAGCTGCTATGACAGCACGGCTACCGCGTCCCGGCCAACCGGTACGGGGATCGGCAACTGGCCGGCCACTGATGGCAGCGATGGATCTGCTCGGCCGGCGCTGGGCGCTCCGGATCCTGTGGGAGTTGCGCGGCGAGCCACTTGGGGCCCGCGTACTGCGCGGCCGTTGCGACGGCATGTCTTCCAGCGTCCTCTACCAGCGCCTGGAAGAACTGACTCAGGCCGGCCTGGTGACCCGTGACGCCACCGGCGCCTATTTGCTCACCGACCTGGGTGCGGCGCTTGGTCCAGCGCTCGGCTCACTGGACGCATGGGCCAGGGACTGGTCGGCGGCACTGCAGAACAGCCCGCAGCAAAGCACCGCAACCGGGATCGCATGAGATGCCGCACACATGGTTGAGTTGAGCCTCGCCCTCGTGAGCGACAATGGCGCGTGGCGCTCAGGAGAACACCGCGGTCAGCTCGTGCTGGCGTTCGTCAGCTGTGTAGCGCGGGCCGGTGCCGCCGGGAGATCCGGCCCGCCGATCCGGCCCGCCGCTGCCACACCCCCACTAGCGCGAGTTCGGCCATCCCGGCTGCGACGATGACCGGCTGCAGGAAGAAGTATCGCTGCATCACCAGGAGCTGCACCAGGATCCACGCGACCAGCGCGGCACCGGCGAGGTAGCTGGCGGGCGGCGCCCACCGGTGGCCCGCCGTGATCAGGATGGCCGCGGTGAGCTGCGGCATGGCGACGCCGATGAGCAGCGCCAGCCCGGGCAGCTGCCAGCTTGTGAACGGGGTCGCCGCCAGGTAGCCAGCGGGCATGCCAAGTCCATCGAGGATCAGCCGGATGCCGCCGAAGGCAGCGGCGGCGGCGATCAGCACGGCCACGCCGGCCATGAGCCACGCCGCCCAATCGCGGTGCAGCCGGGCAGGCCGGGGAGCCCGCGCCCGGGCCGCGGCCAGGTCCCGTAGCAGCAGCCAGGCCACGCCCAGCGACAGCATGGCGAGAGCTGCGAATATCGGGGTCAGGACGGCCGAGACGACGGTGGAGGCCGGGTCGGCTGCGTGCCCGTACCACTGGTCCGCAGCGATGCTGATGCTCTCGATGGCTCCCATCACCACGCTCGCCGCGCCGAGCAGGTAACCCCGCGGGTTGCCCCGCCACAGCCAGGCTGCCGCAACGGCGGTCAGCGGCACCCATAGGGCCAGGTCCTGCACGAACACGACGTTCGTCGTCATCCCGGTGCCCCGCAGGTAGGCAGGCTCCCCCGGCTCCGCCAGGCTCGGCAGGATGCGGACCAGCCAGGTACCCGCGTTCAGTAGGGCGAGACTGAACAGGTACCCCGCGGCCAGCCGCACCGGTGCCCGCGCCGGGATGAGACGGCCGAGCGCCTGCACGTCGGTATGCCACAGCAGCGTCCCCGCCGACCACGCCGCCAGCGACAGCATGGCCAGGTACAGCAGGAAGAACCGGTTCACCGGCGTTGCGAACACGAACATGAGCGCGTTGTACAGCAGGAACCCCACCGCGGCGAGCCAGGTCACCACGGCGATTGCCGAGCCGCGCCGGGCCAGTACCAGCGAGCCCGCCAGCACCGGCACGCCCACCACCACGACGACCAGCGCCGCGCCGCGCGCCGATCCGTTCATCACCGCCGGGCCGCGCAGCACACCACCGGCCAGATAGGTAAGCAGCGCGCTCAGCGCCGCCACCACGGCCAGCGCTCCCGACAGCCAGTACGTGATGCCCCCGGCCGGGATCACCCGCCCGGTACCGTCACCCGCCAGCTCGGCGGTCGTTGGCGCACTCACTTCCGCTCACCCACGTCCGGGCATCCTGCTGGGATTACTCCTCAACGCTAGCTGCGTTAAATCAGGCTCACCAGGGCAAATGGTCCCTTCCACCGGGACGTCAGGCCTGCGGGTGAGCCTTTCCGCCAGGCGTCACCGGTTGCTGCCGCGCATGCCGCTGACTATGTGCCAATCCCGGTTTGCCTGTCCTCGGACCCGAGGTCGAGCCCGGCGGCGACCGCGACCTCACGATAGGCGGCCGATAGCTCGGCGAGCGAGACATGAGCGTTGCGGCCACTCGGGTTGGGCACGACCCATAGCTGTGTTCCGGCGAACATTCCGGGCTGCCGGCCTACCAGAGCTCTGGGCATGGCGAAGGCGATGCGATATGCGGTGATCCCGAGAACGGCGGTTACCCGTGGCTTGACGCGCGCAACCGTCGTGACCAGATCCCGGGCCCCGGCCCGGAGTTCCGCTGGGCGCAGTTCCGCGGCGCGCGCGGTTGCCCTTCGGACCAGGGCGGTGATGCCGATCCCGCGGTCTGCGAGGTAGTCGCGGTCGCCGGGCGCGAAGCCGGCCGAGGCGTCGATGAGCCGGCCGGTGATACCTGCTTTGAACAGGGCCGGGTAGAAGCGGTTGCCACGCCGTGGGAAGTGTGCCTGTACCGCTACTGCCGACAGGCCCGGGTTGACGCCGACAAACAGTAGCCGCGTGTGCGGCCCGAGCAGATCGGGCAGCGTTCCGCCGTCGAGTCGGCCGAGTTCGCCACTGAGCCTCGTCACGCCGTCTCCAGCTGGCACGCGCTGGCCCGGGTGGCTCCTGCAGTACGTCCCGTAGCTCCCGGCGTTTGGGCCGGGGCCGGGACCCGGTACAGATCGACTGTGTGGTCGGCGATGTCGCGCACCGCACCGGACACGGCGAGTTCGACGACAGCAGTCTGGAGCGTGCGGCGGCGGAGCCGCTCGGCGAAGGGATAGTCCTCGATCGTCTGGAACGTGCGCGTTCCGCGTTCTGGGGCGTTGGGGTAAAGTGCCGCTCCCGAATTGATCGCGGAGAGCCGGATCCGGCGATCATGGGCGCTCACCAGGCTGGCGGTGTCGATGACAAGAACGTCATGTGACCGGCCGCGGTTGCGCCGGGCGCCGAGCAGCTGATACAGGCGCTGCGGGTGAAGCCAGAAGAACACCCGCTCGTTGAGTGCGGCCAGCCACTGCTCCGTCGTCATGTCGGTCAGCGCCTGGTCCAGGATGTGCGCTCGGAGAGGAGTCTGATCCCGGAGCGTAGCCCGGCCCAGCAGGGGGTGGTCGAGAGTCAGCGTCCGGGGACGGGGCCGGCTCAGAATCGCTGTCTGCTCATCCGGGTCCAGGGCCGAGGTCGACACGATCTGCTGAGCCGGCAGCAGGCCGTGCGCCGAGATGGATTGCGCCGATCCTGCCTCAGCCAGATGAAACAGCCGAGGGTAACGCTCGATCAGCTCATTGACGTCCACATATCTCCTCGTCGGCAACCTCACGTATGTGACCATGGCCGGGTGCCATAGCGGCCGCTGGACGTCAGGGCCGGTCGGTGACCGCCGCCGCCGCGAAGGTCTCCAGGTACGCGACCGCGGCGTGCAGTGAGTCGCGCAGTGGTTCGGCACGGCGCAGGGTCTGGGCCAGAAGCAGGCCGCCCTGCAAGGCGGCCAGCAGCGCGTCGGCGAGCGCGTCAGGGTCAGCGGCAGGGATCAGGTCGCCGCGGTCGCGCATGAGCCCCAGGCCCTCGCGGAACAGGTCCAGCCACCGTTCGTACCCGGCCGCGAGGTCGGGCCGCAGGGCAGGCTGGGACTCGACGAGCTGGCCGGCCAGCGACCCGAACTCACAGCCGCCCTGGAATCCGCGGCTGGTCTGCCGTTCGACGATCATCTCGGCCCACTGGTGCCAGGCCTGGATGCTGTCGAGTCGGCCCAGGGCGGGATGCCGGTGATCTTCCAGTGTGTTCTCGGCCTGCCAGGCAATCACGTCCTGAATGAGGGTGTGCTTGTCATGGAAGTAGTGCGTCATCTGCGAACCGCTCACCCCGGCGGCCCTGCGCACGTCCTCGATCTGCGTACCCGCCACGCCCTGCTTCAGGATCAGGTCGGCCGCGGTGGCCAGGATTCGTTTGCGCGTCTCCTGCCCCTTGGGCGTCAGGTGCCCGGCTGCCTTGGTGCTGTCCGGCATGGCCCGATCCTAGGTCAGATTGGGTTTGACATCCCAATGTTAACCCTCTAGTTTTCTGGGACATGCAACCCAAAATACGAAGGAGCCGATGATGGCCGCCCCTGTCGTCCTGATCACCGGTGCGCTCACCGGCATTGGCCGCGCTACCGCCCTCGCCTACGCCCGTGAGAGCGCCAGCCTGGTCATCTCCGGCCGCCACCCCGACGCCGGCACCGAACTGGCCAAGGAGCTGAACGATCTGGGTGCCCAGGCTGAGTTCGTCCGTGCTGACGTCCGCCATGACCAGGACATGGAAAACCTCATCGACCGCACGCTCGAGCGCTTCGGACGCCTGGACGTCGCCCTCAACAACGCTGGCACCGAGGGTGCACCCGGACCGGTCACCGGCATCACCGCCGAAAGCTACGCGGCCACCTTCGACACCAACGTCCTGGGCACACTGCTGAGCATCAAGTACGAGTTCCGCGCCATGAAGCCCCAGGGCAGCGGGAGCATCATCAACGTCAGCTCGACTTACGGCCTGATGGGCTTCCCCGACTCCGCCTTGTACGTCGGCAGCAAGCACGCCATCGTCGGCATCACCAAGGCAGCCGCGCTCGAAGGCGCCCCGCACGGCATCCGGGTCAATGCCATCGCGCCCGGATTCACCCAGACCGCCATGTACGAACGGGTTACCGGCAGCGACGCCATCCGCGGCGCCGTGAATTCCGTTTTGCCCCTGCACCGCGCCGGTACCCCGGAGGAGATCGCGGAAGCGGTCCGGTACGCCGGCTCCCCCAGGTCCTCCTACCTCACCGGGCAGACCATCACCCTCGACGGCGGCCTCATGGCCGGATGGCCTCTGTTTCCCGCCGCCTAATCTTGAACGGCGGAAAGCGCCGGCATCGGCCCCAACACCGGAGACGTCGTCCGGGGCGCCTCGATCGAACGGCAGGCCGAACTGGTCATGAAGCAGATACTCGCCCCCGACGTGTTTCCCGGTGCACAGACAGATGCCTGCTTACCATCCGGCCGGCCCGGGCAGCCTGGCCTACGGCGAACTGGCCCGGCGGGAGCCGGTGTTCGCGCGGCTGATCCTCAGCTACGGCCACCCGGCGCCATTTGAATGGCACGACGGCGGCCGTACCGGGTCGAGCCAGTTCGCGGCCATGCTCCTGCACATCGTGGGCCAGCGCATCTCGGCAGTCGCGGCATTCCGTGTCTATGACCGGGTCAGCGCGATGCTCAGCGGGATCCCTACCCCGGCCGGCATCCTCGAACTGGGGCAGAACCGGCTGCGAGCCGCCGGGCTGTCCACGGCCAAGGCAGGCTCTGCCGTTGCCCTGGCGCAGGCTCAGACCGCAGGAGCGATCGATATCGAGCGCTTGGACAAGCTAAGTGATGCCGGTGTGATCGCCGCGCTGACCGCGGTGCGCGGCATCGGTGTCTGGTCGGCAGAAACCTTCCTGATCCACAACATGCGCCGGCCGGACGTGCTGCCGGCTGCGGACCTCGGTGTCCGCCGGGCGGTCCAAACGCAATGGCGTCTCGAAAAGCTGCCGCCCCCGGGACAGGTCAGATCGCGGGCGGCGGCGTGGGCGCCCTGGCGGTCCTACGCCGCCGCGCTGCTCTGGCGATCCCTGCGGCCACAAGGCGAGGCATCGGACCCGAAGGAACGGGCCCTCATCAAGTTGGGCACCGACGCCAGACCCGGTCCAGGCGAATGAGTCGGCCCGGCCGGGCGATGAGGGCTGGCGGTCAGCGGCAGAGCATGCCGGTGGCCGGCTTGCGGCCCCAGGCCAGGAAAGACAGGTGGGGCATCACCAGAGTGCGAGGATCATCGAGGTGGATACGGACGGCGCGGTCCAGCGCATCGAGTTCCGCCTGGTCCGCCAGGCCCAGGCGGACGATCACTGGGTGAATGCTGCGGACCAGGTCGGGGCCGATCGTCCGGCGGGAATCACCGGGGTGGCACACCCTCGCCCGTGCCTCAACGCCGATCTCCTGCAGGCCGGCCTGCCGGTACAGTTCGGCCAGGCGGCGGCCGATGATCAGGTCGGCGCCGTGCCGGCTGAAGGCGACGTGGAACAGCTCCCACATCCGGGTATAGGCGGGGTGGGCCGGGTAGCAGACTGGCGACTCCACGTCCGGTTCCAGGCTGGCGACCCAGCCGCCGGGTTTGGCCAGCCGCACCATCTCGGCCAGAACTTCGGTGGGTTCGGGCACGTTGACCAGCAGGGTCCGGGCGTGCACCACGTCGAATGATCCTGCTCGCAGGCCGGTGCGCCGGGCGTCAGCGGCCACGATCCGCACGCTGGCAAGTCCGCGCTGCGCGGCGAACTCTCTGGCCATGGTCACGTGGCTCGGGTCGGTGTCCAGCCCGGTCACGTGCCCGCCGGGTGCGACCCGCTCGGCGAGCAGGTCGAGGATTCCGCGTGGGCCGCAGCCGAGATCGATCGCCTCCTGGCCCGGCCCGAGACCAACCCAATCCAGGAGCGCGGCGCTGTCGGGCCGCAGTTCTTCGGCCTGGCGCTGCAGCCGCGCGCTTTCCCCGCGATCGCGGCCTAGTGCATAGACATCGGTGGCGGGCGGCGTCGCCGCAGCGCTCATTGAGCGGTGCATGCCAGTGCTCCCCCCTAGTCAGTTCTGGAATGGGCTCGTGGCCTCACCGAGCCGAGCATGCTCGGATCACCATGCGCGAGCGGCGGCACCGGCCCGCCCCAGGCGCGCTCCAGGCCTGTGCCCGTTCTGCCCATCCCGCCTCATCGGCGCGCCTGGTCTGACTGTTTCCGCATGCCGTGTGACCCAGCGTGTGAGGGTTCCGGGGCCGGCGACTGGGCTACCGCCACCGGTCACATCTACGGCACCCTCAAGACTTCGAGAATGGAGTTGGCTGGGTTCTCACCATGGGCGGCATTCTGCTGGTGATGGCTGTGGTTGGACCCGCGCGTCGCCGGCCAGGGACTGCAGGAGCGACCAGCGTCCCGGAGCGCGGGCCGCCCGGCCAGGCGAGGCGGGCGGCGAAACCTGGGCGGATGCGGAGGCCGGGAGGGGCGTCCACGGGCCGGGCAGGTCGGCGATCAGGGCGGCCAGTTCGCAGATGGTGCGGGCGGAGAGCGCGGCCCCCACGCGCTCGTCCAGCTCCGCCAGGGTCAGCCGCCCCTCGGCGACGGCCGAGCACAGGACGTCCACGGCGGTGTCCCGGTCGGCGTCCGAGGCCCGCTGCTCCGGCTGGAACGGCGGGCCAGGGAGGGTGCAGGCGAGCGGCGCCATGGGAATCAACGGCCGCGGTCTCTCTCAGACCGTGACGCGGCGGATCGTGGCCTGGCCGCCGGCCAGGCACACCACCGTCAGCGCGGCGATGACGCCAGTCAGGTCCAGGGCGCTCAGGGTGGCGGGGTGCCCGCCTGCCGGCCGCAGCATCAGCGCGCCGCCGCCGGACCGGGAGTACACGAACGAGACCGCGATCGCGACCAGCACCTGGACGGCGATGAACGCGAGCAGACCCAGCATGCCCCACCGGCGATTCACGATCCCGTACCACATGCCGTACACGAACAGCGCGGCCAGCCCGACGAACGAGGTCAGCCAGGTGGCGTACCAGGGCCCGTTCAGGACATACGGCACCCGGAAGAAGGTGATGGACAGCCCCCACCCGCCGGTCCCCCGTTCGATGGCCTGCAGCCCGGCTATTACCAGGCCGGACACGAGGGACATGGACACCCCGAGCAGCGCGGTGCCAGCGTAGAAGGAGCGGCGGGTCGCGCCGAGCGTCAGACCGAACGGCAGCCACCGGCCGATGCGCTGCACGCCCGTTACGAAGAACATGCCGAAGAAGACGGCCAGTCCAGCGCGGAAGGCCTTGTCGCCCCCCTGTGCCACGTCCACGGCAAAGACAAGCGCCAGGGTCGCCCACGGGAGCCCGAGGAACATCACCGGCATCACCAGGTGGTAGCGGGCCACCTTGATCATGGCATTCATGCGCTGGCCCTTCCGGTCACGGCGCCGGCGCCGGCTGACCCACCGGACGCCTGGACCACGAGCTGCTGCAGGGACAGTGGGGTCAGGTCCAGGCCGAGTGACCGGGCCCGCTCGCGGTCTTCCGGGGATATCTGCCCCACTATGACGGCCGACGCCTGGGAGCCGAGTCCGCGCCGTTCCCAGACCGGGCGCCCTCCGGTGAAGGAGTTCACCGCGAGGACCGGGCCGCTCACAGTGGTGGCCATACCCCGCAGTCCGTCGGCCGCCGTGTCCAGCATGACCCGGCCACGGTCGATCACGACCACGTTCTCGAACAGGGCGGCCGCCTCGTCGATCAGGTGGGTGGACAGCAGCACCGTGCGCGGGAAGTCCGCGTAGTCCGCCAGCAGCCGGTCGTAAAAGATCTGCCGCGCGACGGCGTCCAGCCCGGCGTACGGCTCGTCGAACAGCGTCACCTCGGCGCGGGCGGCCAGCCCGATCGTGATCCCGAGGGACGACCGCTGCCCGCGGGACAGACTCTTGATCGCCTTGTTCGCCGGCAGGCGGAAGTCCTCCAGCAGCGAGGACGCCAGGTCCGCGTCCCAGCACGGATAAAAGAAGGACGCGGCACGGAGCGCATGGGACACCTTGAAGTTCGGGTACCCCTGGTAGTCCGGGTATGTCTGGTCCTCGCGGACGAGCACCAGGCGGCGCAGCACGTCCTGGTTCTCGGCCGGCGCCGCACCGAGCACCTGAACCGAACCGGATGACGGGAACTCCTGCCCGCCCAGGATGCGCAGCAGCGTGGTCTTGCCGGCACCGTTGCGGCCGAGCAGCCCGGTGATGGTCCCGGCGCCGATCGCCAGGTGCACGTCATCGAGGGCGACCTGGTCGTAGTACTTCCGCGTTAAGCCGGTTGCCGAGATCGCCGGTGTCATACCGGGACACCTTCCCGTTCGCTACTGGCGTCCTTGATCATCGCGATCAGCTCGCCGGTGTCCATCCCGAGCCGGGCCGCCTCGGTCAGGAGCGGCTGCACGTACCGCTCGGTGAACTCGGCGCGCCTGCGGGCCAGCAGCCGCTGCCGCGCCCCGGTCGCCACGAACATCCCGATGCCCCGCTGCTTCTCCAGCAGCCCCTCATCGGCCAGCACGTGGATCCCCTTCGCCGCGGTCGCTGGGTTGATCCGGTAGAAGGCGGCCAGTTCGTTACTCGACGGCACGCGCTCGCCCTCGGCCAG
>Ga0335072_10014009_pt1 | contig 11397 bp, 7 predicted proteins | sample Lox_Sample_21_FD_206725 | JGI IMG/M metagenome (GOLD analysis project Ga0335072, IMG submission 206725) | Soil microbial communities from Loxahatchee National Wildlife Refuge, Florida, United States - Lox_Sample_2.1 | ecosystem: Environmental > Terrestrial > Soil > Wetlands | place: USA: Florida...
GAATACTCGGCTCGGGCAATACGACACGGCGCTTTCGGATTATCTGAAGGCGATTGACGCGTATCGAACAGCGAACGATCAGCATGGAGTGGCCATGGCGTCCGAGGCGATGGCCCGCGTTTTTGCGGCGCAGGGGCGGTATGGCGCAGCGCTGCACTCGATGCAGGATGCTGTGACCCTGCTGCGCCAGACGAAAGAGATGACGTGGCTGACGGTCGAGGCGATCGGGGGCTGGGGCGATCTGCTGGGGCAGGTGGGGCGCGGCGCGGAGGGCAAGGCGAGTCTTGACGAGGCTCTGAACGATGCGCACCAGATCAAAGACGACGCGTACGTCGCGATGGTGACGAACTGGATCGGCGACGCCCGCTACTATCAGGGCGACTACGCGGGTGCGCGCGCGCAGTATGCTCAGGCGCAGACGATTGCCGCGCGGACGACGGACAAGCAAACGCAGCTGCGGTCGAAGATCAACCTGGCGAAGGCCGATCTGGCGCTGGGACATGCGGCGTCGGTGGTTCCAGTGCTGAAGAAGCTGGCGCAGGATGCCGATGCGCTGGGGTTGAAGGCTGACTCGGTGGAGTGCTCGGTATATTTGGCGCAGGCGCTGGTGGCGACGAAGAACGATGCGGCGGCGGAGCAGGCGCTGACCCTGGCTCAGGCTCGGGCGGAGAATCTGGGGCTGCGGATTGTAGAGGCGCGGGCGGATTCGCTGGAAGCGGCGCTGGCGGAAAAGAGCGGGAAGACGGCCCAGGCGGATCGGAGCCGGAAGGAAGTGGCTCGGCTGATGGATGCGATTGGGAAAGAGGATGGGGCTGGGAAGATTGGGGCTAGGGCGGATTTGAAGGGGTTGCTGTAGGGGGGAAGCTAAAGTCCGGTCAGCTAAGAAGCGGTCAGCTAAGAGCCGGTTCGCTAACAGGCGGTCAGCGAGGCGGAACCAGTAAGATCGGTCGGCGGGCGGACTTGGAAGGGGTTGGGGCAGTAGGGGTGGATGGCCTTCGCGGCTGAGGCGTGGCATCCGGCGTCATTTCGGAGCGACCATCATGAAAAGAAGATAGCCCAAGAGTATGAGATAGCCTGTGTTCAAGTTGATCTGCCCAACGGCGGACAAACTGACCTCTCCAGATGCCTGCCACAGTTTCAGTCGGCGTCGAAGCGCTAGTACTGCCAACAGCGGCATGGGGAGCAAAAACGGCAGAAGATAGAAATCAAAGTCCAGCCTATGCAACCCGCGGTTACTCCATAGTTGGATGATCACCTGCAACTCGCAGACGGTCAATATGAACACTCCGGCGTACAGACTGAACTGGGAACTGCGCTGGAGAGTAGATTGCTCAGCGGGCATGAATGAAGGTCTCCAAGTTGTTTCCGCTTACCGGAACTCAGGAAAAGATTTTAGCAAACCACTTACTCTTAGGTGACACCCGTAATTTGGGTTCGCGCCACTACTCTGGCTGCGAATATAAAGTTGCGACTAAGAAAAATCCCGGTGGCTTTCGCCACCGGGATTTTTTTGTTGAGGTTAGCTCAGGTCTGCGCGCTTTTTTAGTTGCCCGTGCCCGAGAGTGAGATTGCCTGCGAGCTGATGAAGGCGTTGCTGGTCACCGTCAGGGTTGCGGATCGTGAGGTCTTCGCCGTTGGTTTGAAGGTCACGCTGATCGAGCAGGTTCCTTTCGGGGCGAGCGGGCTCGAGCATCCGTTCGTGACCAGAAAGTCGCCTGGGTTAGCGCCACTGAGGCTCACCTTGCTGATGGTGAGGTTGGTGGCACCGATGTTGGTCACCGTGATCGATTGCGGCGAGCTGCTGGTACCGTATTTCACCTTGCCGAAGGCCAGGCTGGTGGTGCTGAACTTCGCCACGGGGTTGATGACGGTGGCTGTGAGCGGCACGGTTTGCGGGCTGCCGAGCACGTTGTCCTTGATAGTGAGCGTGGCCGTTTGCGGAGTGTAGTAGGGCCCGGCGATAAAGGTGACGACCATGGTGCAGCTCTTGCCCGCAGTGAGCGATTTCGGGCAGAGGTTGAGGGTGACGAACTCGTTGGAATTGCCGCCCCGCACGATAGCCAGCAGAGGGTCGCTGATCGTCATGGGAGCATTGCCGGAGTTGGTGATGGTGACGGTGGCGAGCTTGATCTGGCCAAGGTAGAGGGTTCCGAAGTCAATGCTGGACGGGGCAATGGTAGCCAGGGGCGCGGCGGTCACATTGACGGGAACGCTGCCCGTCGTGCCCAGATAATCGGCGGGATCGGCAGGGATGAAGGTGATGCCCTGCGGGCCGGTGGTTGTGGGCGCTGTGGTTTTGTTGGTGAAGGTGAACATCCCTGGAACGACCGCGCCAGTGATCGTCGAGGTGGCCGACCCGCCGGTCAGATTCGAAGCGGCCAGCGTTTGACCATAGAGGATAGCGCCGGCGGTAGGCGCGGTTGCGATGGTGACGGGCGCCTTGTTGACCTGAACCGGAATGGTGGTGGTCACCGGATTGTAGGTTGCCGTGTCGTTGGGCGTGAAGGTGACGCTCTCGGACGGATTGCCGGCACCCGGTGCGGTCGCCGGATACGTAAAGGCAAACATGCCCGGAACGGTGGCGCTGTTCCAGGAAGCCGATCCGCCGCTGAGAGTGGAGGAGGCGAGCGTCTGACCATAGGTGATGGCGCTGGCCATGGGCCAGGTGATCAGAGGCGTCGCCTGACTCACCGTCAGTGGGAGCGAATTACTGCTGGTGGCATGATTCGCGTCGCCGTTGTAGGTGGCATAGATCGTCGACATACCCGGCGTTGCAGGCGCGTTCCAGGTGGTGCAGGTTGCTGTCGCTGCCAGGCCGGTTGACGGGACCAGGGCGACTGGAGCTGAGCACAGGGTGTTCGCGTTCGTGACAGGCAGGCCGGTGCTGAAGGTGACGTTGCCCGTAGGCACCCCGTACTGGGCGATGGATGCGGTGACGGTTGCGGTAAGAGAGTCGGTCTGGCCAGGCGCGGGCGATGTGGTGGCCGCACTCAGGACCGTGCCGGTGGCCGGCGTCACGGTGTTATCCGTGAAGACAAAGTCGGAGAAGTTGGTGGTCTTGCCGCTGGAGGTGCCGTCGATGTTCGCCGGGGTCCAGCCGGTGAAGATGTTTTTCACATTGGAAGAGGTGAGGTAGCCGCCGTTGCCGGGGCTGGAGGAGTTATCGGGCACGGTGGTGGAGGCAGTGATGCTGTTGGGAGCCGAGACGCCGGTGACCGTGTAGGTGCCGTTCAGGGCCGCTGGCTGAGCGCCAACAACGGTGACGGTGGCCGGGGTGAAGCTGTTATCGGGATTCTGGACAACAGAGCACTCGCCGGTGCAGGTAACGGTGGCCTCGCCGCCGGCAACGGTGAGGTTGCTGATGGAGCTGAAGAAGGGATCGCCCTGGATAAATCCTGGCGCGAGGGGCGTGCTCGCATTGTTGTAGGTGGTCTTGACGTTGAGGCAGAGGCTCGCGTTTCCGTCTACGCAATTGGAGACGGTGGCCGCCGGGCAGGCAACCGATTTTCCTGTGTCAGTGCAGGAGCAGGAGGCGGAGTAGATGACGCAGTTGCCGCCGGTGTCGTCATAAACCTGGCAGGTAGACCCGGCGAAGGGAGTGCCGGCGATGAGGGTGGAGAACAACCCGGGCGAGACGGTGTTGGCGGTCACCGTCATGCTGATGTCGCTGGTGTCAGTGGACGAGCACGCGTTCGGCACGCCGGAGGTCGACGAGGGATACTGCACAGCGTAGGTGTGGGTGCCGAAGGGGAATTGCGTGTAGGTGGGGCTGCCGGGTGGCTGGAGCGGCTGCTGCTGGGTGACTGGATCATGGGAGGTGAAGGTCCAGGCCATGAGTTCATTTCGCTCGAAGGCCTGGCCGGTGGCGGAGGTGAAGCCGACCCAGGCACTGGTGCCATTCAGGAGGTTGATCAGGGCTGGGACGTTGGTGGTCGAGGAGAGAACAGGAATGGAGCCGGTGACGGGGGTGTGGGTGCCCGACGTGAATACCGGATCGAGAAAGACCTGAAGCCGGTTAGGGTTGGTGAGGTCATTGGGACCGGCGTATTCGACAACGACCTGGTGTACGTTGCCATCGGCGAGGGTGACGGCGAGCTGGTGCTCCGAATCGCTGGCCGAGGTGAGTGGGTTCAGGTTAAGGCCGAGGTTGCAGTTCGGAGAATTGTGGTCGGAGGAGTTGGGCAGGCCAGCCCCGCAGCCCTGCAGGGCGATGTGGTTGTTGTTGGGATCCCAGCCGTTCTGATAGGTGTCGAATTCCAGGGCGACGCTGTTGTTGATGCCGGAATAGCCCAGGCAGCCGCCGCCGCCGCCGAGTGCGTCGACGCCACCCCCGCTTTGCCCGCAACCGCTGCCGGAGTCCTGGGCGCCGGTGGCCGGGGAGTTCTGAATCACGAACGCGATGCCGTCTGCGGTGGTGGAGGGGGTGTAGCTATCGCTGGGCGGGTTGATCTGGCTGTCGGGAGTGAGCCGGAAGGCGAACCAGGCGGTGAAGCCGTTGACGATGTTCTGGGGCACGGAGAACCACATGCTGGAGACCTGACCGCTCACGTCGGGCGTCATCTGGGTCGCGTAGTAGCTGTTCTCAGGCTGCCCGGGCGCGGGGGGATTCGGGTCGATGGCCGACGGATAGGCATCGAGGAAGAACGAGGGGTCGCCGGTGGTGCCGTTGAAACAGAAGAGAAGATTCGTACCGGGGGAGGCCGGGCAGCTGTAGGACCACTCGGAGTGGTCGGCCTGGGGCGCGTTGAAGTCGTAATAGGTGATCTGCTGGGCGGTAGCGCGAATGGGGAAGAAAGCCAGGAGCGTGACAGCGAGTGCAAGACCGAGACACGTACGTTTCGACGTGGAAATCATCCAGTATCCTTCGGAGCCTGTGGCTCCTCGACGCAGATTGGCCCGGGACCAGTCCACACTCGAGAGCATGCAGGGAAACAGCTGGGGACGAGAGGGATACTCTGGCGATCCGATGGGTTTGGCGTTTGTGGAATGATAACCATCCGGAGTGGTTTCCCGGTGTAAAAATTCGTAACCGCCAGAGGTCACTTTGCAGGTGCTGAATGACGGTCTGTCGGCGGTTACGCCGCGAGGGGGCTCGATTCTGATTAACCTTCCCGCGATTTTCACCGATAACTAAAGCGTGACCAGGGGCGCGCTCGAACGGATTGGGATGTGTCTGCGGCTGACAGGCGTGGGGCTGCTCCTTTTGCTGCCGCTGCGGGCCGCGGCACAGGCGGATCAGGACCTGATGTCGATGCCGCTGGAGGACCTGGCGCGTGTCCAGGTCTACAGCGCTTCACGGCATCTGGAAGACGCGCGGAAGGCTCCGTCGTCGGTCAGCATCATCACGGCGGAAGACATTCGCCGCTATGGGTGGCGGACGCTGGGGGAGGCGCTGCGCAGTTTGCGCGGCTTCTACACGGCGTATGACCGGCAATACACGTACCTGGGGGTTCGCGGATTCCTGCGTCCCGGAGACTTCAATTCGCGGATCCTGCTGCTCGTCAATGGGCACCGGGTGAACGAAGACGTTTACGACAGCGCTTCGTTTGATTCCGAGTATCCGGTCGATCTGGATCTGGTCGATCACATCGAAGTGGTGCGCGGGCCCGGATCCTCCCTTTATGGAACCAACGCGGTGTTCGGGGTCATTAATGTATTCACGCGCCGGCCGGGCTCAGAGACGGTGGCGGAAGTTGCCGGGACGACGGGAACCTTTCTGGCGCGGGCCGGACGAGCGACCCTGCTGGGCAGTGTGGGCGGGTTTACGGGCCTCGTGTCGGCAACAGTGAATCGAAATCCCGGTGCAGCAATCTTGTTCTTCCCCGACTTCGCGTCACCGGAGACGAACAACGGATATGCGGACTCATTGGATGGCGGAACCATGCAGTCCGGATTCGCCGACCTGAGCCGGGGCAGTTTTCGCGTGCAGGGGATGTTCGGGAATCGAGTGAAGGTGTATCCCACGGCTGCGTATGGGACGGCATTCGACGACCCCGCGGATACCGATCAGGATACGCGGGCGTATGTGGATGTGAGCGAGCATCGGGAGTTCGGCCAGGGTCGGGCACTCGATGTGCGAGCTTATTACGACGCCTACAACTATGTCGGACGAGGAGATTATCCGACTCTGGGAAACGGGTCCCCGCTGCGTGCCTATGGGAAGGCGCGCGCCGACTGGGTGGGGACCGAAGCCAGCCTGACATGGCAGGCAGGCGGGCAGAGGATCACAGCGGGGGCAAATTACGAGTACGACATCGACGTTGTGCAGCGCTCGTTTGCGGCGGGGATGCCGGATTTACTGCGCATCGGACAGTCGCCATGGCTGGGAGCGGCCTATGGCGAGGTGGAACTGCACGTCGTGCCGAAAACGATCGTCCATGCCGGCGGCAGGCTGGACCGCTACAGCACGTTCGGCACGGCATTGAGCCCGCGCCTGGCGGTCATCTGGACGCCGGACGAGCGGACTGCCGTGAAGTACATCTACGGAAACGCGTTCCGGGCGCCGAGTGCGTATGAGGAGTTCTTTGCCGACGGGATGACCATCGAACCGGCGCTACAGCCGCTTCAGCCGGAGAGATCCCGATCGAACGAGCTGGTGTTCGAGCGCTCGATTGCCAGGGGAGTCCGGTTGACCGTGGACGGGTACGACGACCGGCTGAAAAAGCTCATCGATCAGAGTCCGGATCAGGCAACAGGCCTGAGCTACTTTACCAACGTGGGACGGGTTCGAGCCCGCGGTCTCGAGGCGGAAGTGGATGTGGAACGGCCATCGGGATGGGGCGGCCGCGCGAGCTACACCGGAACGGTGACAACCAACGATGTGGCGGGTGAGCCACTGGAGAACTCGCCGCATGCGCAGGCGAAGCTGGGTGTGACCGTCCCGCTGGGACGTTGGGTGACCGGCAGTGCAGACGCGATTTACGTCGGCCCGATGACGGACTACAGACAGACGCGCGTGGCTTCTTATGTTTTGCCGAACGTGACGTTGACCACCCGGCCGTTCCTGAGAGGATGGCAATTCTCGTCAGGCATGTATAACGCGCTGAACCGGCGCTGGTCGAGTCCCGGCGGGCCGAACGATCCTGAAGACCAGATTCAGATGGATGGGCGCGGATGGCGTTTCGAGGCCGGATATCGATGGCCGGTGCAAGGCAGCAGGAGGGAGCCGTGACGCGCGCAGACGCCAGACGCCTGCCGGCGCGCGTTGTGATTGTTTGGCTGCTCGGTGCTGTATGGACTTTGTCGATTCCGTTTGCGGCAGCACAATCGCGGGACGAGCGGGCGGTACGGGCAGCCTACGTCTACAACCTGATCAAATACGTCGACTGGCCGGCGCAGCAGAAGGAACTCACCGTGGCCCTGGTGGGCGACACGGCGACCGGCAGTGTGATGGAGCAGCTGCTGAACGGACGAACAAGCCAGGGACAAACGATTCGCGTCGTCTGGCCGGCAGCGCCTGAGGATCTGGAACGATGCAGCTTGTTGTACGTAGCCGGGGCATCGGAAGGCGACACGCGAAAAGTTCTCGAGAGGGTGAAGGGAAGGAGCGTTCTCACCGTCGGGGAGAACGACGCGTTTGCGCGCGAAGGCGGGATGGTGGCGCTGGTGAACACCGGCGACCACGTTCAGATTGAAGTGAATCTGGAGACGGTGCAGGGGGCGGGGATCCGCATCAGTTCGCGTGTGCTGGGCCTGGCCACGATCGTGCGACCGCCGGGGAAGGGCGGGAACTGAAGATGCGCTTCCCTGGCAGCGGCTTCGCCCACCGGATGACTCTGCTGGCCCTGCTGGCGAGCAGCGTGTCGTCGGCAACGCTGATGGCTGCCTTTCTCGGATTCGATTCGGTGAGCGCGCGCCGGCAGCTGGAGAGTCGGTTATCCACCCTGGCGAATATTGTGGGGCAGAATTCTGCTGCTGCACTTTTGTTCGACGACCGGGCAGCAGCCGTGGAAGTGCTGGGAGCGGTGGCAGCTGAGCGATCGGTGGTCTCAGCGTGCCTCTACGAACAATCGGGAAAGCTCTTCGCCGAATACGAGCGAGGCTCGGCGATCGCCGGCTGCCCGGCGCAGTTTGTTAGAGAGAGCACGGCCGCTCGCGGATTTGTGACGGTGAGCAGGCAGGTCGAACGTAGCGGAGACGCGGCCGGCACGCTCATCCTGAAGGCCGATCTGCGCGAAATTGCGGAGCGGTGGCGGCAGATGCTCGAGATTACGGTGCTGCTGCTGCTGGGAGCTCTGGCAGTGGGAGGAATCGCGGGATCGCTGCTGCAGCGGAAGATTTCAAGACCGGTGCAGGCTCTGGCGGCGGCGATGCACGAGGTCACCGAGCAGCACAACTTCAGAGCGCGCGTAAGTGTGGACGGGAAGAGCGACGAGATTGCGCAACTGGGCAGCGGTTTTAACACCATGCTGGCGGAGCTGGAGAAACACGCTTCCGAAAAGACCGCCTTCGAAGCGCAGCTGAAGCACCAGGCATTGAATGACGATCTGACCTGCCTGCCCAATCGGCGTCTGCTCGCCGACCGGCTCACGCATGCGCTGGATGTGGCGCGGCGCACCGGGCAGGAGGTGGCGCTGCTGTATATCGATCTGGACGGTTTCAAACTGGTGAACGACAGCCTGGGTCATGCGGTGGGCGACCAATTGCTGCGCCAGGTGGCGGAGCGCCTGCGGGCCCGGGCACGCTTGTCGGATACTCTGGCGCGGCTGGGCGGCGACGAATTTGCCGTGGTGGTGAGTGGCGACAAAGTACGGGAGCAGGGAGGGGTGGCGGGGATCGCCCTGCTGTCGACGCTGGCGCCTCCGTTCCGCGTGGAAGAGCACGAGATCACGATCAGCGCCAGCATCGGCATGAGCATCTTCCCGGAGAACGGCACAACGCCGATGGAACTGCTGCAGCAGGCCGACAGCGCGATGTATGCGGCGAAGCGGATGGGCAAGAACCGGCTCATGGCATTTTCCGACGAGCTGGGTGCTTCGATTCGGGAGCGTCTGCAGCTGGAAACAGAACTGAGAGGCGCGATCGCACACGGCGAGATGCGCGCTTATTATCAGCCGGAGTTCGACGTGAAGACGCGAAAGCTGGTGAGGTTCGAAGCCCTGGCGCGATGGATCCACCCGGCTCTCGGTTTCGTGTCGCCCGCCAAGTTCATCCCCATCGCCGAAGAGACTGGTCTGATCGTACCGCTGGGCCATCACATTATGGAGATGGCTTGCCGCGAGGCGGTCCGTTGGCAGGCGCAGACGGGACGAGCGGTGCAGGTGGCGGTGAATGTGTCAAGCCTTCAGCTGATGCGGGAGTCGTTCGTCGAGGAGGTTGCCGGGATTCTGGGAAAGACGGGGCTCGATCCGTCCCTGCTGCAGATCGAACTGACCGAGTCCGTAACCCTGAATGGGGCTGCGCGCGTGGGCACAGCGATGAGCGAACTGGAGGACATGGGCGTGAGTCTGGCGATCGACGATTTTGGAACCGGATATTCGTGCCTGAGCTATCTTCCAAAACTCCCGTTCGACGCCCTGAAGATCGACCGCTCCTTCGTGAATGAACTGGGCGTCCGGAACGAAGTGGACGCGATGGTGCATTCACTGGTGACCCTGGCCCACAATCTGGGGATGAAGGTGATAGCCGAGGGCGTGGAGACCGAAGATCAGATGGCGCTGATTACCGAGATCGGCTGCAACGAAGTGCAGGGTTATCTGCTGGGACGGCCGACGAGCGATCCGGAAGTGTTTCTATCGGTGGCGAGCGGGGATGAGCCTGTCCCGGCGGGTGAGGTCGCAGTCACTGAGAAAGCAATCCGCGCGGAGGCTGTTCGATAGAAGCCGGTCGCATCGGCACGTCATGATTGTGCCGAGGATGCGCGAAGCCGCGCCGGCAGGAATGGATGGATCAGAATCTGATAGGCGCCGCCGCCGAGTACTCCTCCGAGGAGTGGTCCGGCGACCGGGACCCACCAGTAGCTTTGCGGTGAGGGAAGCGCGGACGCTCCCCAGCCGGTGAAGAAGCAGAACAGCCGCGGGCCGAAATCGCGTGCCGGGTTGATGGCCCAGCCTTCGAGGTAGCCCATCGAAGCGCCAATCACAGCAACGAGGAGACCGATCATCAGAGCCCCGGCATTGGCCCCGGGAGCCATCTCGTTGTACTGCTCGGTAATGGCGAAGATTCCGAAGATCAGGAACGCCGTAAGGACGATCTCATCGCCGAACGCGTGGAACGGAGTGATTGCCATGCCAGGGTGGGTAAAGAAGACCCCTGCAGCTCCGCCGGCGGCGCGTGTGAGATTGTGCGTCTGATTGAACTGAGCAATGACCGGAGAAAACAGCTGGAGCACGAGCGCGGCTCCAGCGAACGCTCCGATGACCTGGGCGATGCAATAGGGGACGACCAGCTTCCATGAAAATTTGCGGTAGAGCGCCAGAGCCAGCGTGACGGCCGGATTGGCATGGCATCCGCTGATCGATCCGGTGGTGTAAATGGCGATGGCGACGGCGAGTCCCCATGCGATGCAGACGCCCCAGTAAGCGTGCAGGTAGGGGCTGGGATCGTAAAGGAAGTACATTGCAGCGACCGAGTCGCCGAAGGCGATGATGATGAACATGGCGACGGCTTCGGAGAGAAGTGCGCCGATCAGTTGCCGGGTCATGAGGTCCTCGCGGGAGATGCCGCGATCATGGTACAGGGAGCGCGAAGGGGTGCGGCGGGGAAGAAAGAACAGGTACCGAACGAGTCAGGGTCGATTGGCAGACGGCGGCGCGACGGCGCCGGATTGAAGACCGGAGTTCGTCTCCTGGGAGCGCGGCTGCATTTTTTCTCGAAGGCTTTTTTCGGCAGCCTGGGTGAGTCTCTTCGTCTTTGCGAATTCTGCCTGGGCTTCGGCACGCTGGCCCGCGGACTGGTAGAGCCGGGCGAGCCGCCAGTGCACCTGGACGTCGGAGGGAGCGATCTTCTCCGCGGCTTGAAAATCGCGGAACGCGGCATCGTTGTTGCCGGCCTGGGCATCGAGAATGCCGAGATCGAGCCAGGGGAGTTCCTGGCGCGGGTTGAGCTTCAGCGCTCGTTCTGCCAGCGGACGAGCGACATCCACTCGATTGAGGCGGACGTTGGCATCGGCCCAGTAGGCGATGCTCTCGGCGTCGTTGGGCTGGTTCTCTACCTCCAGCTGAAACTGCTCGGCGGCTTCCTCGAACTGGTTCTCGGACCAGAGCAGATAGCCGAGACCGAAGTGGACGCCGGGAATTTTTGGATCAGCCTTCGCGGCATTACGAAACTGCTGGATGGCGTTCTGATGGTCGCGCATCTCGTCGTAGGCCTCGCCGGCAAGCATGTCGGCCTCGGCGGACTCGGCGTTCAGCGCGAGGATCTGGCGGTAAACGTCGAGAACGCACTTGTACTGCTTCC
>Ga0335072_10014010_pt1 | contig 11397 bp, 9 predicted proteins | sample Lox_Sample_21_FD_206725 | JGI IMG/M metagenome (GOLD analysis project Ga0335072, IMG submission 206725) | Soil microbial communities from Loxahatchee National Wildlife Refuge, Florida, United States - Lox_Sample_2.1 | ecosystem: Environmental > Terrestrial > Soil > Wetlands | place: USA: Florida...
ACCGCGCAATTCTGCCGTCAGTGTCACGCCGACAAATCAAACGAGATGAATGGAAGCTCCGCCGGCACTGTTTTTTAGTGGGTGTGCCCAGGTCTCGCTATTGAAACGTGGGGAACTCTAACAGAGCGGCTAATGGCGAATGCCGTGGACCCGCGATGCGCTGACCGTCGTTCCGCTGCCACTTCCAGTGTGTGTCACCCCGTGACAGACCAGCGTGCACGAATTGGTCGCACGGTTGTATGAGATGGGCAGGCTGCCGTTTGGTCCAACCACGTTCACGTCAAAGTTGACCAGCCGCTCGCCGCTGATCGCTGAGCTTGTGGCACCCATGCCATGCGCCGTATGACATGTCGAGCAGCTGACACCGGCATTAATGTGGTCCGCGTGATTACTGAAGCTTGTATTCTGCATGATCTGGTTCGCCAGGTCGTGGCACTTGCCGCACAGAGCATAGGGTCCGTTCACGCTGAGATCGGGATTTGGAAAGAGGTTCGAAATCAGCGCTCCGGGAGTCGGGGCCTGGCTGAATTGATATTGCCGCTCGAGAATGTGACTCCAACGGGAACCATGCGGCCCGTTTGTACCCGTCCCGCCAAACTCGCGATTGTCATCGCTGTTATGGCAGTCCGTGCAAAGGATCTGGCTTCCCATACTGCGACCCGGCGTGATGCCATCCAGGTTCAGCATGTTCGTAAGGAGGCTTGGTTGTGCAAGTGAGCTGTTGCTGACATGCGTAACCGGATGGCTTGAAGTCGAAGCCAACGCAAATTGGGGGATCAGGTTCAATGGGTCGCCCGCCGCCACGCCTCGTACCGGGAAATAGCCATAAATCGGCAGCACCTGTTTGCCCGAGCTGGTTCCGTGGCAGCGCAGGCAAGTCTCATACTGATTCACAGCGGGCGTAAGGACCGTGGTACCGTCGATCGCACTGACGCCGGCAGCATCCTTCTGAGAAATGCGGATCAGCGGCGGTAATGGAAACACTCCCACCGGTTCGGATCCGTGCGCGCTGTGGCAGTCCACGCAGGTTGCGTGCCGATTGTTGTTCAGCAGGACAGCTTCCGTGGCGTCATGCTGATTCGTCGACGACGGGAAGGGATGGCCAACCTTTGGCGTCGCATACTCGGCAAACACGTTCGCGTATTGCGGCATCGGCGAGATGTTCGTGCCGCCGTTGTGACAGGCGATGCAGTCCTGTTCATTCTGACCGCGTAGCAACCGGGCCGTACTGCTGGCATTGTGCGGCGCATGGCACGCGACGCATGCATCCGTTGCGACCGTGGGGTAGCTGCCTACCAACGCCTGCGGTGAAATCTTGCTCGTCGAGAGAGCGTGCGCGCTGGTGGCCCAGTCAGCTAGGGGATTCACTTGCCCGCTCATAGCGCGGGTGGGATCGTGGCACGCCAGGCAAAGCTGACCGCTTGAGCTGTTCTTCACCAGGAAATTCAGCGACACGGGGTCCTTGGCCTGAACGTGCGGATTGTGGCATGAGGTGCATTCCACGTTCCCGTTGATCAGCTTGACCGCGCCAGTAGGATCAGCGGTTGTGCCATTCGCAATCAGCGACGCAGCCAGATCGATGTTGTCTTTCAGCGGCAGGGCAAGGCTGAACGGGTGCGAAGACTGCATGTTGCTTCCGAACACGTCAGAGGTGTACATCGATCCGTGGGTCGTCACCTGCCCATATGCAACCGTCGCTCCCACTGCGACCGTCCCGTCGTGACAGCTCAGGCACTGGTTGCTGACTCCGCCAAGGATCGGTTGCTGGGCCGGATTGGTCTCGGTGTCGCTCGTATAGGTTGTATAGGTCTGCGTTGTCAGCTTCTGGTTCCACAGGCCGGTATTCAGCCCGGAATGCGGTGCATGACAATATGCGCACGCATCGGGCCGCGCGCCGGTAATCGGCGACTGGCTTCCAGGTCCGAGACTGTGAACACCCAGCGCGTCGCCCGTGATCTGCGCATTCAGGGTGCCACCGGTCAATACGATCGCCAGAGCGGTCAGCAGGATCCTGATCCTCATTTCGTTTCCTCCCTGGCGGTGGTTTTCAAACCAGTGTACTGAAAGACCTGCACGCGGCGGTTAAATGAATCGACGACGTAGACCTTGTCGTTGCGGTCGATAAACAAGCCCGACGGCAGCTGAAACTCACCCGCATGTGTCCCCTTCGCACCGAAGTAGTAGAGGAGTTGTCCCTGCGTATTGAAAACCTGCACCACGCCCCACTGCGCGTCCACGATGTAGATGTCGCCCTCCGAATCGACACTCACCGCTTTCGGCCGGAACAGAGCCCCCGTTGTATCCCCGATCTTTCCGATGGCGTACTGGAACTTGCCGGAACGGTCGAATACCTGAACCCGGAAATTCATGGCGTCCACGACCAGCAAGTCGTCTCCGTGTAGGCGCAATTCGGTCGGCAGATTGAACTCGCCCTCGCCCTGTCCCGTCTTGCCAATCGTCTGCAGGATATTGCCCTGCATATCCAGAACAAAAACCTGATCACGCAACGTATCGGTTACATAGATTCGCTGCGCTGCCGAGTCGACTGCGATGCCGGTTGGCCGCTTGAAATAACCCTCGCCACCCTTGAGGCTGCCAATCGCACGAACGTATTTTCCGCTCGGCTCGAAGACGAAGATTTTGCCCGTATCCGAGTCCGTGACGTAAATATTGTCCTGCGCATCGACCGCTACACACTGCGGGGTGGTCATTGGATCCCTGGCCTTCTCTCTGCGCTCGATGAATTTGTATTTGCGCTGTGCAAAGTCGAAGATGTGCACGCCGGACGCCCCCGGATCGGTCACGATCAAACGGCCGTGCGAATCGGAAACGATGCTGAAGGGACGCACCAGGAAGCGATAATCAGGGGCGCCGGCAATTACATCCACCAGCTTGTTCCAGAATCCCCGATTTGGCTTTACCTCGTGTTCTGAATTGAAGTTCTGTTGCCATGCCAGCTTGCGTCCGCCCTCGAGCGACATCTCCCATAGTTCAGGTGTCGAGGCCTTCGGCTTTGACCCAGCCCAGACATCAGGCGACGCAAACAGGCACAATGTCGCGATCACGGCCACGAACCACCGGCTCAACCACCTGCGAATTAGAAGAGGTTGAACCATCGTGATATCCCCATGTAGTACGAAGAAACGATCTCCGGTTGTGTGCCCGTCGCGCTGAAGCCCTGGGAAAGCCTCGAGTAACCGCTGACGAAACTCAGCTTGCGAAGCTGGTACTGGACGAGCGCATTGTATTGGCTGTTGTCATTTTCCGACGTGATGCCGTTGCTGCTGGTATTGCTGATGGACTTGGCATATGTCGCGGCGAGGATCAGCCGTTTCGCGGGGGTACTCGACAATCCGAAGGAGTAGCTTTTTCCGCCAAAGAGGCTCACCAGGCTGGAAGGCAAAACCGGCGTAGGCACGGGAACACCAATGAGTCCCGCTCCCGTGGCGAGCGCCTGCCCGTCCGATTTCGAATAGCTGCCCGTGGCCATCAACATCGAGCCATATCCTGCCGAGGCGTTGTAGGACTCGCCACTGCTGGCGGTGCCAGGTTGATCGGTCAATGCTGTTCGTGAACCGCCGCCACCGGCACTGAAACTGAAGAGTCCCCAGCTGCGCCTTACGGTTCCCGAGTAGTTGTAGAAGGAATTCATGTAGGTTACGAGAAGCGTCTGCATGTTCTGGGCATAATTGAAAGACTCGTTCACATGCCATCCACGCAGAACATTTGAGTAATTCTCGGTAGCTGACAACCCGATCGAGCCCTGCCCCGTCTGGTCGGACGAATTAGCTGTCACGCTCAGCGAGGAGTTGATCGTCCCGTTCAGCAGAGCATGAGTAAACGTGCCGCTGCCGCCATACGATCTCACTCCATAGTTCTCGCCCAGAAAACTTTGCGTACGAGTTTCAAAGAATGCGGAAGTTTGGAGGCTCGCTATCGGAGTGTAGGTACCGACGGTCATCACGTCGAGTGAATCTGACGATTGATTCGCATTCAGGCCTGCCGCCGAACCTCCCGCCCCAAGAACTGACTGAATAATCTGTCCCGCAAGGTTATCGGAGTAATTTGCAGTCGCCGTAAGAGAAATTTTGCTTGTCGGATGCAGGCCGGCATTTGCGGTCATTGTGTCCACCGTTCCAGTGGTGCTCATCCCCAGATAATCTGAGTTCCAACTGGATCGATTGATTCCGGCAGAGAACGCCCCATGCAGCGGAAGTACATGGCTCAGGTTATAACCATAAGAATCGCTACCGGATTGGATGTCCAAGGATGTGCCAGTGACTATCTGCGGAATCAGCGAGTGGCTGTCTCCCGTGATGTAGTAGGCGCTCATATTGAATCCTTCCCACTTGTAACCGGAATGCAGATTCAAGGAATGGAACGAATTGTTCCCTTCGCTATTCGCGCCGTACACGTTATATTGGCTGCTGCCCATCTGGAAGCCGGCGGAAAAACTCGGCGCATCAGGCAGGTGCTCGCTCCAGTTGATATTGAATGTATCGCTGTCCCCGTGGGTCACAAAATTAGCAAGACCTGGTACCGCGTAATTCCCTTCGCTGTTATAAGCCTTGGAATAGCTGACGGAACCGGGAAAGGTGCTGCCCGCAAAAATATTCGCGCTCAGATTCACTCCGCTGGCATCGGAGATCGACTGATAATCCGAGTTGGCCCGCGACTGATTGAGGTATGGCGAAAAGGTGTAGGAAAGGAAATTGGGGCTGTGAAAGTAGCCAGAAAAGCTGCCCACTCCACCGAATGTCCATCCGTGGGTCGCCCCCACCATGTTTCCATACGTGGCCGTATATCCGGACGAGAGCGTTCCCGAGCCGCGGGTGCTCGTCTCGCCGAACTTTAGCTGTGCAGCGACGGGAATCGCCTGCAACAGTAAACCTGCAATTATTAGCCAATCTAATCTAATCGACCTCACCACCTTACACCGCCTTTAATTTCGGGTCAGTCACTACCCGCTTCTATCGTCTTGCCGCTTCCACACGGCTTCGCCTTCACATCTCCTCGATCTTCGCGTTCAGCCGCAGCTTCTGATCGAGCGACGCGCGAAGTTGATTTCTACGGCTCTGCTGCAGTTCCGTCTTCAATTGAGGCTTCACTTCTTCAAACTTGGTTTGTCCTGCCGGCGTATGCACCTGCAGGCGAACGATGGTGTAGATCTGGCCAACCTGGATCAGGCCGCTCATGTCGTTGGGGTGCATCGCACGCAGCGCCTTTAATACCTGGGGTGCCATCTCCTCCACAGGGACTGGCTTATGCTGCCCCATCATCACCCGGTAATCGTCGTCAGATATCTTCTCCGCCAGCAGACCGAACTCCTCGGCTGTTTTTGTCTTCTTGGCTTGCTGCAGCGCGCTCTCCGCTCGCGGCCCGACTTCTTTCAATTGCGTGGCGGTCGCGTTTGCCGGAGGAATAATCGAAAGCGTCTGAAACGTAAACGTCTCGGGATGGTGGAAGCGCGCCGGATTCTTGTCGTAGAAAGCCTTCACCTCCGCCGGGGTAATTACGCACTTGTCTTCGACTTCGGCCTTCAGAAAAGTCTCGATCAGAAGCGACCGCCGGATCTTCTCTTCAAGGAGTTGCTGCGAGCCATGAAACTCGCCCTGGAGCAGCGCGTTGTATTCCTGCGGCGTGGCAAACTGTTTACGAAAATCCGTTTCGGCCCGTTGCATCTTCACAGCCGGAACGGTCATGTGTCTGCGCACTGCTTCCTGGTAGACCAGTTCCTCGAAGATGATCATCTGCATCGCGCCGTCGCGAATCTGCTTTTCAAATTCCTTTGGGATTCCGTTATGCTGCCGGGCATACGGAAAAATTGTGTACTCTTCGCGAATCAGGTCTGCGTTGGTGAGAACGGAACTGTTGACCCGCGCCACAGGCTTGTCCGGCGCCCCTTGCGAGGAAACGGTCGCTCCCTGCGTGGGAGCTTTGGCAATCGCCGTTGGCGCGTGTGACGAAACCTGCGCTCCGGCAGCAGTGATCACAAGGAGAAGAAGACCAATAACTGAATATCTGTAATTCATCTAAGTTGACCTCCACCGAAAAAGAAGGGGAGGAAAGCTACAGTCCTCCCCTCATGCATAAAGAGGTTAGAAAATCGTTGTCGCTGTGCTGCCGTTCGACTCGTTCGCCTCGCCACCATGGCACTGGCGGCAGAACTGCGCCGTCTGGTTGCTGCCCACGGTTGCGCTGCCCGGATTGTAAGGAGCGCGGATGAAGAACATCGTCTGGTAAATTCCGCTCGGCAGTCCGGAGTTACCCGTGACCGTGCCGGTCGCGCCGCTACCTGTGATCGTGACGCCATTGGTCACCTTGACCACGTTCATCAGATGCTGGTTGTGGCAGGTGGTGCAAAGAACTACGGGCTGGCTGTTGTAGGTGCCCGGGCTCACGAAGAAGCCATAGTTCTGAAGGAACTGCGACGAGTTCGGGCCATCCATGAGGACTTTACCAGTGGCGCTAATGCTGCAATCCCAGTTGTACGGGCCGCCGCATCCCATCACCGCATTCAGACCTACGGGGTGGTCGTTGAGGTAATTGCCAACCGCGGACCCATCATTGCCAAGCAGCGTTGGGATGTTGTTATTGGTCCCATAGGTTGCAGGCAGAGTCTCATAGACCTTGTTCTTCATCATCGCGCCCTGGGCGTAGTTGCCGTCGTGGCAGCTGAGGCACATCAGCACACCCGAGACATCAGGAGTACTGGCAGCAAGACTCGAGGGCAGAACTTCGCTGTAGCCGGTCGTACCGTTGGTGCTTCCGAAGGCCAGTGTCTTGCCGTACAAGCTGCCCACGTCCTCGCCCCAGAGTGCGACGGTGCCGGCGCCTGCATCGGCTGTTTTGGCGACGCCGTTTCCGTAAGCGCCGCTGTGAGGTGCGTGGCAGGCCGCGCAGCCACGGCCATAGTTAAGGTGGGCGCCGAGAACGTCGGTCGTCGGCGTGTAGATTTGCGCCGCCGCGAAACCCGCGGTTGCGAGGAACGTAAGAGCAATCAGAATATTCCGTTTCATTATTTGGAGCCTCCTAGTGCGCACTCCGTAAAATTGCCTGAACCGTTACGTAGACTTTGCTGTCCGGTGTCCAGTTCAGCCTGAACCGTGAAAATGCACGCCTCATGCCGTTGCCGCGGGCGTGGCGCGGAATTTGAATCCTCTACACAATTCGTTGTATTGCAGCAGCTTGGATATTCATCCCAGCCGAAAACCGCGAGCGACGAATCAGAACCCGCAACCGGCGATGGGCATTCTCCCGCAGTGCATTGGTGAAATGCCCCAAGCAAATCGTGACGGCTGTCACAATTCGCGATATCAATGCTTTGCAGGCTGTGACTCATGCACACATATTGGAAGAAATAGCGCCAGAATCATGTGATTTGAATCACGCCATTCTTCGCCGACCCTTGCTCTAATCAAGATCGACACGTAAGGCCGGTTTGAAACTGCGGTACGCCCCACATTCGTCCGTCCTCGGCGTTCGACGTGCATATAGGAATGCAGCTTCGCGCGCGCAATCCAGCGCTGCGCGCGCAATCAGCTCTTCTTAGAACGGAGACCATCGCATGGAAAGTGAAATAGCAACGCCCGCTGCTGCGTCAGCTCTTATGAGGGCAAGGCAGGTTTATGCGATGGCCATCCTCTGCCTCTTCATAGGTCTCGCCGTGGGATACCTGATGCGCAGTTCGCAACTGGCCGTGCCGGGTCGGCAATCGGTCCCGGCCAGCCCACAGGCATCCGCCGCCGGTGGAACTCCGAATCCGCATCATCTCAGCCTCGAAGAGATGCACGTGATGGCGGACAAGAAGGCCGCGCCCCTGCTCGAGAAGCTGAAAAGCAATCCGAACGACAGCGAATTGCTGGTACAAATCGGAGCGATCTATCACACCACTCATCGATTCAAGGAAGCTGCCGGTTACTACCAGAGAGCACTCGATACCGATCCGAAGAACGTTCCGATCCGCACCAAGCTGGCCTCGAGTCTCTATCGCAACGGCGATATCGACGGGGCAATCGCGCAACTGAATCAGGCGCTCAAATACGAACCGAAAGACGCCAATGCTCTCTTTGACCTCGGCATGATCAAACTGCAGGGTCAGGGGGACGCCAAGGGGGCAATCGCCGCCTGGCAGCACCTGTTAAAGACGAATCCCGACTTGAGCCCCGATCGCAAAGCAACCGTTTTGAAACTCATGGCCGATGTGATGACCATGATGGGCGACCAACAAGGAATGAACAAACAGCAGCGGAGCCACAATGAACACCAGTAGCCTTTCCCAGAAGCAATGGACAAGCCGCCAAGCCCTGATCCTGATGACGCTCTGCCTGTCGATTGGAATCGGGGGCGGTTGGTTAGTCCGAAGCGTCCGCAACGCGGCGCAGGTCGACGCCGCAAAATCCTCGTCGCCGTCTCCTGCGGCTACGCCCGCAACTCAAGCAGCGCCGGCACCGGGCCAAGCTGACCCGAAATCGATGGCAGACGGTCAGGCTGCTCCGCTGCTCCAGCAACTTAAATCTGACCCCGGGAATCCCGAACTTCTCACCGGCATCGGAAATCTTTACTACGATGCACAGCAGTATCCGACAGCCGTGGACTTCTACAACCGCGCTCTTCAATCCAAACCGGCCGATACCGCTGTGCGTACCGATATGGCGACCGCTTACTGGTACCTGGGAAACACCGATACTGCAATCGCCGAGTTCAACAAGGCCCTGACCTACGCGCCCAACAGCCCCAATACGCTCTTCAACCTCGGCCTGGTCAAATGGCAGGGAAAGCACGACGGCGCCGGCGCGATCGCGGACTGGAAAAAACTGCTGGCCACCAATCCCAACTACGAATCGAAGGACAAAGTTCTAAAAATGCTCGATGAGGTCGAAAAACAGGATTCTGCAGCAAAGTAGGCCGAGTTCATCGCTGCCAGACTTCCATCAGTACAGCGAATTTTCGCCCGGCGGCCGCGTCTTCCAACGGCGATGAATCCAGAGCCACTGGTCCGGATAGCGCCGTATCCATGCCTCGAGCACATCGTTACACTGTTGCGTTGCCGCCAATACGTCAGCTTCGTTGTTCTCGGTTTGCACAAAATGCAATTGAGGGCCGAAGTGCAACACGTATTTCTTCTCTTTCGGCTCCCACACCATGAAGCCCGGCAGTACCGCGGCTCCGGTCTTCAGCGCCACTCGCGCCAATCCCGACGCCGTACAGGCTGTGATTCCAAAAAACCGCACGAATTCACCCTGAGGAGGCGTCATATTTGTGTCCATCAGGATGCCCACGGTTTCACCCTGGTGCATTGCCGTCAGCAGACCGCGTGCAAAGTCGTCCTTGTGAAGCACGCGGTTCCCATGCCGGCAACGGATGCCATTGACGAGCTCGTCGAGCTTGCGATTATCGAGCCGGCGAATGACCATTCCCATGGCATGCCCCATCAGCGAATGGTAGAAGCTGGAGAGTTCCCAGGCGCCAAGATGCCCCGTTAGCACCAGCACCCCGCGACCCAGCGCTTCCGCCGCGAGATAGTGTTCAAGGCCCTCCGTGCGGATCATCAGTTGCGTGTTCTCACGGGTGTAGTACGGCATCTGGCAGAACTCGACTAATTGCCAACCGAGATAGCGATAGAGCGAGCGGAGGACTCGCTGCCGCTCTCCCGCTGAAAAATCCGGAAGAGCGAGTTGCAGGTTGCGTTCGCCGACCCGGCGCAGCCGGCCCATCGCATGAAATGCCAGCCACGCCAAGCATCCAGCAAGCACCCGCGCCGGACCGCGCGGCAGCCAGCCCAACGTGCGCGCCACCGCAACTACCAGCCAATATTCGAGCGTCTTCCGCATCGTTTGAGGTAAACACAAGTGTAGGCCATCCGCGCCGGGCCTGTTCCAAGTCACATGACTGCGCAAAAGAGAAGAGGCGACCCGCACTGGGCCGCCCCTGATAGATCAAAATTCCGGTCTACTTCCCCTTAGCCTGTGTAAAGTAGTGGGCCACATCGCGCACAAACTCGACTGCCCCGGAAGGCACAGCAACGTTACCCTTCAGTACATTCTGGAAGTCCTGCGGGCTGCCGTAGTAGATCTCGGTATCATCTCTGTTCTGCGAAACGCTCGTGCCATCCAGACTGATTCCGGCGAACAGCCCCTTATTGCGCGAGTAGCTCAGCAATTCGGCATTCATCTTCCAGTCCGTTGCCGCTTGTCCGGCGCGTCCCACTGGACCCGCTGCCGCGGACGCATCGGCGCCGATCTTGAACTTGCTCTTCAGCAGATCCTGGAATCCGCGATTGTTCACCGCGACCAAAATCAAATCAGTCGATTGTCCACCGATCTGAAGGCCCCAGGACCCGCCTGCCATACGGATGAAGACTGGAGCGCTCCATCCGTGGCCTGTGCGGCAGGTCACCACTCCCTGCCCGTACTGCGCGCCAAAAACGAATGCGCCCTTGATCATTCCCGGCACCACACCGACACAGGTGGCTTGCTGCAGGATGTTCAGTGGAATCGTGCTGTCCTTGGCCTGCATGATCTGATCGAGAACCGTCTTGGCTGCTTCAATGCGATCCTGCAGGTCGGTCTTGGATGATGCCGCATTCGCGGCGCATGTAGTTAACAAACAAAGACAAAGGGAAGCAATAGCCTTTTTCATCTAGGGAATCCTTTCACTCTTTCCGCAACATTTCGCGGCCTTGGTGCTGACACTTGGACAGCAGCCACGGGCACAAGGTGTGGTCATAACGTCGAATCACTTGCGACTGGGAATATCGACATGCAACAGCGTCCCGCTTTAGCCTACAGCATTGTTTCGGCCTTCAGGAGTGCACGGAATCCAGGAAGTACTGGCAAGCATTTAGCTCAGCTTCTTTTGGGGCGGATGAGGAAAAGAGAGACTTGGCAGGGCGTGCACGGGAGGTAGGTTTGGCACTTCATTGCCCAGGCGACCGGTGAGGACAAAAAAGAGGAGTTCGCAGGCCTCATGTTTACATGGCGCCTGGGAACTCCTTTCCCCAGATCTGCGTTGTTTCTGGAACGACTATAAGTAATGTCGAGACGGTGCACAAGAGTACTTCGGTTTTAGAATTTTCGTAACCGCATCTTTAATAACTGCTGGGTACAAAAATCCGGCAGGTACCTACACGGTGACTGCTTCAGCCACCTGAATGGGGGGTGAAGCGGGCTTGTATGACCCGTGGAGGGCTCGCATCGACAGCTCAATCCGATTCTCAGCCCCGATCTTCCGCATCAGCTTCCCGACATGTGCCTTCACGGTACGCTCTTCGATTCCAAGTTCCTCGGCGATCTCGCGATTCGACCGCGCCAGCAGCAACAGTTGAAGTACCTGCTCCTCGCGCGCCGTCAGATGGGGTCGCGGACTGGTCACACTGGCATCCTCGCCCGAGAGCAG
>Ga0335072_10014011_pt1 | contig 11397 bp, 10 predicted proteins | sample Lox_Sample_21_FD_206725 | JGI IMG/M metagenome (GOLD analysis project Ga0335072, IMG submission 206725) | Soil microbial communities from Loxahatchee National Wildlife Refuge, Florida, United States - Lox_Sample_2.1 | ecosystem: Environmental > Terrestrial > Soil > Wetlands | place: USA...
CGGTCTCGTTAAGTCCGCGCCCGCGGTAATACGAGTCGATCATCGCCTCGAGGCGGGTCGCCGTCAACGTCGCTGTGCGGCCAGACTCAAGTTCGAGCGATTCCGACAGGAACCGGTCGGGGAGCCAATCCTCCTCGCGCGTCCAACCCTCGCGCAGGTTGAACAGGCGCTTGGCGAGCACGATCCGACGCGCGGTGGTGGCGAGCTCGTCGGCGTCGACGTCCCAGCCCGTGACGGTGTCGAGGAGCCGCGCCCACTCCGGGAACGGATCGGCGAACACGCCGCGCAGGAACTTGCACAGGATCAGCGAGTCCATGATCGCGGCGCGGTTCTCGGTCTCGATCGCGCCGGCCACGTGGGCTTCTCCGCCTTGCAGGCGGTCGTGGGCGCCTGACAGGTCGGCCTCGTAGGCGCCCGAGCGGTTGTGGTCGGCGCCGCGGGCGTTGACCGCGAGCCCGAGCGCCATCGCCTGGAGCGTCCGTGGCTCGTAGCCGGGGAGTTCGAGTCCCTTGACGTGGGCGGCAAATTTCTCGGATCCGCTGCCGATTTGCTCCGCGGCGGCTCGTGATCCTTGTGCCAGGAGCTCGCCGAGACCCTCGCGTGCGCCGATCTCCTCGATCGCTCTCAGCAGCGCGTTGGCGTCTCCGAACCGGAGCCAGGGCGCGTCGATCAATCCCTTCTCGGCGCATTCCATCGCCCACGCGATCGTCCCACCGGTCGAGATCGTGTCGATCCCGAGCTCGTCGCATCTGGCGCTCGCCGCGATCACGGCGTCGGGGTCGCCGACACCGCACAGCGGTCCGAGCGCGAACACGTTCTCGTACTCCATCCTCGTCTGCTTGCCGTTCGGCCCTCGATAGATGTGCTCGCACCCGATCGAGCAGGACGCGCACGAGTTGCGGGCGAGCTGTCTCAGGTCCCCGATCTCCTCGGCGCCGAGGTTCGGGGCTTCGTCGAATGTCGCGGCGGTGAAGTTCCGCGTCGGCAGGGTGGAGATCGCGTTGAACGCGAGCAGGTTCGCCATCGTCCCGAGCTCGCGGTACTTCGCGGTGGCCTGGCCGAACGACCGTTCGCGGAGCTCCTTGGCGGCTTCGAGGACCGCTTGCGGATGTGCCGAGGCGACCTTGGTTCCGGGCCGGACGAGGATCGCCTTACACAGCTTCGAGCCCATCACCGCGCCGAGGCCGCCGCGGCCGGCGTGACGCCCGTCGTGGGAGATCGTCGCGTAGCGGACGCCGCGCTCGCCGGCGGGGCCGATCGCCGCGACCCGCCAGGCTTTTCCGTGGCGCTCCCTCAGCCTCGCTTCAGCCTCGGCCGCAGGTAGTCCCCAGACGTCGTCGGCGGGCTCGACGCTGATGGTGTCGCCGTCGATCAGGACGACCGAGGGCTCGGGGTGGGCGCCTGTCAGGATGATCGCGTCGTGGCCGGTGAGCTTGCCGGCGATCGCGAAGTGGCTCGAGGCCAGCGCGTCGGTCAGCCGTCCGGTGAGCGGCGATTTCGCGACGACCGCGAACTTCGCGCTGGTCGTGAGCGGCGTTCCGACCAGCGGCGAGAACACGAACATCAGCGGCGCGTCGGGGTGGAGCGGATCGATGCCCGCGGGGCAGTGCCGGTGCATCAGCCAGGTGCCAAGGCCGGCGCCGCCGATGTACGAGCGCAGCACGTCGTCCTCGATCTCCGCCGATTCGCCAGACGCGGTGCGCAGGTCCACGAGCAACGCCTTCCCGAAATACCCGCCGGGTGGCATATGAGTAAGGCTAGCCCCCGGCGTCCGCGACCATGAATGCGACCGTGTCGCCGGAAACGAGCGGCAACTCCGGGTCGCGGGTGATCTTGTCGCCGTTGAGCGCGGCGACGACGTGCTTGTCGAGGGTGAGGCTTGCCGCGCGCGCCACCTCTCCGAGGGACCAGGCGTTAACGGTTTGCCGGCGCGCCGCCGGCGGCCTGGCCAGCGGCCCGAATCGCTCGACGACGATCTCGGGCGCCGGCAACGCGTGCGCGCGCTCGTAGTCGGCGGGCTCGTTGAGGTTGCTGACCGAGCGCAGATCCGGATCGAGCCGGGACAGCGTCCCGTTTCGCAGCAGGTCAGCCTCGGTCATGTGGAGAACGCGCGAGCGTTCGAACAGGAACGCCGGACGCATCCGGTCGGCCTCGATCAGATCGTTGATCGCCGTCAGCAGGTCGACCCTGTACGCGGCCGAGAGGGGCTGGCGATAGCCGTCGACCTCGGGGAGCACGACGTCGACGCTGTCGTCCACCGACGTGACCACCGCGCGGACGAACGCCGGATGGAGCAGCGGCACGTCGGTCGAGGACACGTAGGCGACCTGCGCCCGGTCGCCGATCGCGGCCAGTCCGGCCGCGATCCCCTGGACCGGACCCCGTCCCTCGCGGTCGTCGGCGACGATCTCGACCGCGGCATCGAGCCTGGGGAGCTCCTGGCCGGGCGCCGCGACGACGATCACCGGGCCGTCGACCGACCGGGCGACGATCCCGGTGACGCGGCGGAGCAACGTCGACCCGTGCCAATCGAGCGCCGCTTTCGGCGAGCCCATCCGCGAGGATCGCCCGCCCGCCAGCACGATCGCCGCCGCCTCGAGCATGAGGGCAAGAGTAGACCGCCTAGTATTTCGGCCCATGGCGCGTGAGGGGCGGATGGCAAGCGAAGACGCCGTGGTCCTCACGGTCGGCGAGGTGATGATCAGCCGCCCGAAGACGCAGCCGGCGGACACGCTCGTCGGCGACGTCCGGCGCGCGTTCGAGCAGCCGAGCGTCCGGACCGTGCTGCTCGCCGACGACGGCGTATTCCGGGGCGCGATCGAGCGTGAACACGTTCCCGCCGACGCGGCCGACGGCGAGCCGGCGATCAACTACGCGGACACCGAACCGGTGACGGCGACGCCAACGACGCCCATCCCCGAGGCGATCAAGCTGCTCGAGGATCAGGCCGAGCCGCGGCTGATCGTGCTCGACGAGGACGGCGCCACATTGGTCGGGCTGCTCTGCTTCAACCGGGGCTCCGACGAGTTCTGCGTTCGGTAGCCGCCTGCCATTTGCACCACTTGCCACAATAGGTTCAAAACCTGTGTGGGGAGGAGGGCGATCCGGTGGCGCGCGACGACGTGGCGACCCGATGGCGAAGGACCGCGAACTCGAATGATGGTCGCGCGAACGAGCAGCGCAACCCATCGCTCGTGGACAGCGCCGAGGAGGCTCTGCACATCTGGCTCGCCGGCGGTCGCTACCGCCAGGATGACCGTCTGCCGCCCGAGCACGAGGTCGCCACGATGCTCGGCGTATCTCGCGGCACGCTGCGCAGCGCGCTCCGCCGCCTGGAGGACCGTGGCGAGATCGTTCGCCGGCAGGGGAGCGGCACGTTCGTCGGGCGCAGCGCGGTGCCCGCCGCCCTGGGCGAGCGGCTCGAGCGGCTCGAGCCGTACTCGTCGCTGGCCGAGCGCCGCGGCCTGACGCTGTCGTCGGTCGACGTCAACATCGAGCGCCGCGCGGTGGGCGCCGAGGTCGGCGAGGCCCTCGGGCTGGCGCCGATCGCGCCCGCGATCACGCTGTCGCGGACGCTGGTGGCGAACGAGGCGCCGGTCGCGGTGATGTTCGACGTCGTCCACCCGAAGGTGGCGATGCCCGAAGAAGACGCGCTCCGCGACTCGCTCCAGCGCGGCCAGATGATGCTCGACGTGCTGATCGCGCTCGGCGTCCCGGTCACGTACGCGCGCACGCGCGTGATCCCGTCGCTGATCAGTCCCCGCGAGCGCGCCGGCAAGCTCCTCGGAGTCAAGCGGACCACGGCCGTGCTCGAGCTCGAGGAGCTGTACTACGCCGGCCGTGACGAACGCGTCGCCTACTCGCGCGACCTGTTCGCCCCGGGCGGCCTGGACGTGACCGTGATGCGCTCGTTCGAGTCAACGCGTCCGACGCCGATCGCGAACGTCCGCGGTTCGCGGAACGCCCGCGACGCGAACGGTCCGCGTCACCGCCGTACGTGAGCGCGGGATCCCGGCAACGGGTGGCTTCGGTGGCGCGCGCGCTCGCGGTGCTCGACGAGGTGGCGCGCAGCGACGCCGGCCTCGGCGTCAACGAGCTGGCGCGCCGGATCGGGGTCAACGCGAGCACCGCCTCGCGGCTGCTGGCCACGCTCGAGGAGGGCGGGCTGGTCGAGCGCTCGGCAGACGGGCCCTACCGCCTTGGGCTGAAGTTGGTGGCGCTGTCGGATCGCGTGCTCGGCCAGCTCGATGTGCGCGAGCGCGCGCGGCCGTGGCTGACGTGGCTCGTCGAGGAGACCGGCGAGACCGCAACGCTGTCTGTGCCGGGCGGCGGCGAGGCGATCACCGTGGACTTCGTCCCGTCGTCGTCGAGCGTGGTCAGCATGGCGCGCGTCGGGCGGCCGAGCGTCGCCCACGCCACGGCCGCCGGGAAGGTGATGCTGGCGTTCGGCATATCCGATGGAGGCGTGGGTACAGGAGGCGAACTGATGGCTTACACCGAGCGCACGATCACCGACCGGGCCGCATTGGCGGCCGAGCTCGAGGCGATCCGGACATCGGGGATTGCCGAAGCAGTGGGCGAGCGCGAACCCGACCTGAACGCGTTGGCGGCGCCGGTGATCGGGCGCGGGGGAGAGCTGGTCGCGATCCTCGGGCTCCAGGGGCCCGCGGCGCGGCTGCCGGCGAGCACCCGGCGGGCGCTCCACGCGCCACTCCGCCGAGCCGCGTCTGAGCTCGGCCGTTCGCTGGGAGGCCCCGGATAAAATTGGGCATGCGCTTTCGCCAGGGGGCCATGCGCAGCCTTGCCGACGAGGAGCTCATGCAACTCGTCCAGGACGGCGACGTGAGGGCGTTCGAGGTGGTGTTCGACCGCCACTCGTCCGCCGCGTTCTCGCTGGCCTACCGGATGTGCGGTCGCCGGGCGACCGCCGAGGACATCGTCCAGGACGCGTTCCTGTCGCTGTGGCGGAGCGGGAGCGGCTACGACCCGAGGCGCGGCAGCGTCCGGTCGTGGGTGCTCAGCGTCGTCCACAACCGCGCCGTCGATGCGATGCGGCGGCTCGGCGCGAAGTCCGGACTCGACGTGCCCGACGAAGGGATCGCCGAGCGCCTGCCCGCGGCTGAGACGACCGACGCCGAGGTCGAGCGCCGCGACGACGCCCGCCAGGTGCGCACCGCGCTCGACGAGCTGCCGCCCGACCAGCGTCAGGTGATCGAGCTCGCGTACTTCGGCGGCTTCACCCACACCCAGATAGCGGAGATGCTCGAGCTGCCGCCCGGTACCGTGAAGGGGCGGATGCGTCTAGGCCTCACCAAGCTGCGGTTCTTCCTCGGCGAAGAATCGAGGGTCACGATATGACCGGCGACGATCACATCGCCAACGGGCGCACGTGCGGCGAGGACGCCGCTGCGTACGCGCTCGGGGCACTCGAGCCGTCCGAGGCCGAGGCGTTCCGGCGCCATCTGCGCGACTGCCCCGACTGCCAGAAGGAGGTGGCGGAGTTCGAGCAGATCACCGGCGCGCTGCCCGATTCGGGCGTCCGGTACGAGGTGCCGAAGGACCTCCGCCGGCGCGTGCTCGCCGAGGTGCGCGCGACTCCGAAAGCGGCCGCGTCGTCGTCGCGCAGGACGTCCGCGCGGTCGTGGCGCCCGGCTCTCGCTTGGGGCGGCGCGTTCGCCGCGGTCGTGATCGTCGCGGTCGTGCTCGTCGTCGCGCTTTCCTCAGGCGGCTCGAGCCCGCGGACGATCCAGGCGTCGACCGGCAACGCCGACTTGCAGATCGCGAGCGGCCACGGCGACCTGATCGTGCACCGCCTGCCGCAGCTGCCGGCTGGGCGCATCTACGAGATGTGGGTGCAGCGCGGGAGCGCGACGCCCACTCCGACCGGCACGCTGTTCGCAGTGAGGCCGAACGGGTCGGCGGCGGTCGGCGTCCCAGGAAGCCTCAGCGGGGTCAGCGCGGTGCTGGTCACGCAGGAGCCGGCCGGGGGGACCCTCGCGCCCACGTCCGCGGCCGTGATCGTCGCGCACGTGACGTAAGACGCGAGGCCCCGCAGGGCATGGACGCCCTGCGGAACGGCCCCATGGACGCCGCCGGCAGGCGGCCCCAAATCAACTCCAGGGGTAAGGGCTGTGCGACACGGGGTGCAGGTCCCCGGTGGCGAAGCGCTCGAACCGGAACGGGTGCAGGAGCGAGGAGTGCTCGCCGGCGAGGACGCGCGCGATCTCGCGGCCAACGGCGATCATCTTGTAGCCGTGGTTCGAGTCGGCGGCGACGAACACGTTCGGGCGCATGTAGTCGAACACCGGGAAGTTGTCGACGGTGAACGCGCCGGCGCCCCCGCTCCGGGTCTGGCGGTACGTCGGGCGGACGCCCTCGAACCGGCCGAGGCAGTGCGACAGCGCCGCGCACCACATGTCGGGGAAGCCGGGCTCGACCGTGCCCGTCGGGTAGGGGTCGAGGTCGATCGCGTGGCCGAGCTTCAGCGGCTGGGCGCCGCCCTGCACGGTCTCGCGGTCGGGCTTGAAGTAGACGCCCCACGGCTCGCTGGTGATCAGGCGGCTCGAGTCATCCCAGAGGGTCTGATCGCTGTCGACGTGGAGCACCGGCGACTCCTTGCCGTCGTCGGTCACGAACAGCGCGGGGTCGAACTCGATCTCGCCCTCCTGGAGGTACCAGTACGTCCACATAGGGAGGCTCGGCTGGAGCTCGCCGCCGGGCTGGCGGACGTCGATCCGGTCGGGCAGGTCGAGCATCGCCCACAGCTCGGTGACCCAGGGACCGACCGCGATAACGACCTGGTCGGCGCGGATCGTGCCCTGCGTGGTGTGGACGGCGGTGACCGCGCCCGAGTTGTCCTGGTCGAACCCGGTGACCTCGACGCCCTCGCGGATCTCGGCGCCGGCCTCCTCGGCCTTGGCGGCCAGGCCCAGCATCGACTCCTTGTTGAACGCGAACCCGCCGGCGCGCTCGTGCAGGCAGACGGTCAGCCCGGGGGCGCGCCAGTCGCCGTACAGCTCGCGCATGTGGGTGGCGACCGCTTCTTCCCCGAGATACAGCTCGGATGGGTAGCCGATCCGTTGCTGGCGCGCGTACACCTCGGCCAGGTCGCCCTCCTGCGCGGGCGGGCCGAGCGCGATGTAGCCGCTTCCGTGGTAGTGGAGCGCTTCCGGGTCGGACTCCCACACCTCGACGCACGCCGCCATCAGCTCGGACATCGCCGGCTGGAAGTAGTTGTTGCGGATAACGCCGCACGCGATCCCCGACGCGCCCGCTGCGACCGAGGTCTTGTCGACGACGAGGACGTCCTGGCCCTGCTGGGCGACGTGCCAGGCGGTCGAGAGACCGTGCACGCCCGCGCCGATGACGAGGACGGGTACGTGGTCGGGGAGGGGGTCGGACACGGTGGCGGCTCCTGAGTTGTTGCGTAATGCGCAATAGCATTGCCCGATGTGGTTGGGTCAGGATAGGGCGGGGGCCGGGCGGGGTCAAGAGGCCGGCCGGCGCGTGCTGGGGTCGAGCGCCGCCGGCGACGTGGCTGGAGGCGAGGCTGCGACGCCCGCCCCGCGGCACTCGCGGCCTGTAACGCAGCGCACCCCGAAAACAGGCCGGGCCGCGGTGCCGCGGACGGGTGGGCCGCCGAAGCCGACATGCTTGCCTCGGGATTCGGCAACTGATATAAAAGCTCGCTGTACGAATTTGTACAAGGGAGCGTCCGTGGCATCGCTCGGTGGCGCGGCCGGCGAGGGTGCAAGAAAGGAGTGGAGGATGGCGGTAGCAGTCGACGGCGGCGACCCCAGTGCTGTGACGGTGCCGCTTGGTGGGACCGTTCAGACGGTGCTCGACAGCCCGCGGATCGCGCCGGCGCCGGCGACGCTCGAGGAGGCTCGGAACGCGCCCGGACGGCGGGAGAAGATCGAGGAGATCACCAAGCGGATCGAGGCCCAGGGCATCAAGTACGTGTTCTTCCAGCAGGTGTCGGTCACCGGCCGGGTGATGGGCAAGGGGGTCGTGTCGACGTTCTTCCCGCAGGTCGCCGAGAAGGGCTACCAGCTCGTGTACGGCGCCACCGCCAACCTGTTCACCGATCGCCTGGGCAACTACATCGGGTTCGGACCCGAGGAGTCCGAGCTGGCGGCGGTGGCGGACCTCGACACGTTTGCCGTGCTGCCGTGGGACAACCGGGTCGCGCGCGTGTACTGCGACTGCTACGACACCGAGACCGGCGATCTGCTCGACGCCGACTGCCGCCAGAACCTCAAGCGGGTCGCGCACGAGTTCGAGCAGGAGCTCGGCTACCAGTTCCTGATCGGGATCGAGCCCGAGACGATGTGGCTGAAGAAGCCCGAGGAAGGCAAGCTGCCCGAGGGCGTGACCAAGCCGTACTGCTACCACATCCACCAGTTCGAGGAGCTCCGTCCGGTGCTGCTCGACGTCGTCGATTGGGGTCAGCGGCTCGGGCTCGACATGAGCTACGGCGACCACGAGGACGCGCCCGGCCAGCTCGAGCTGAACTTCCGCTTCGACCGCCCGGTCCGGACCGCGGACAACCTCACGACCTACCGCCAGGTGTGCGCCGCGGTCGGCCGCAAGCACGACGTGCTCCCGACGTGGATGCCCAAGCCGTTCACCGGCGTGTCGGCCAACGGCCACCACCACCACTTCACGCTCGTCGACGAGAACGGCGTGAACGTGTTCCACGACCCCGACGGGCCGGCGCAGCTCTCAGAGATCGCGCGCCACTTCCTCGGCGGGATGCTCGAGCACTTCGGCGCGCTGATGTGCATCGGCAACCCGACGGTGAATTCGTACTGCCGCATGTGGGACACCGGGTTCTGGGCGCCGATCTACAAGAACTGGGGCTGGCAGAACCGCACCACGACCGTGCGGGTCGCGACCGGCGGGCGGTTCGAGTACCGCGGCGTCGACTCCTCGTGCAATCCGTACATGACGACCGCGGCGCTGCTCCAGGCCGGGCTCGACGGCGTGCGGCGCCAGCTCGACCCGGGCCCGCCGCAGCAGGGCAACACGTACGAGCTGCTCCAGCAGGGCGTCGAGATCGAGCGCGTGCCCGAGAGCCTCGGGGCGGCGTTGAACGCGCTCGCGGCCGACGAGCTGATCCAGGCCGCGATCCCGGGCCGGCTGTACAAGGTGTTCGACTGGTACAAGCGCGACGAGTGGGAGCGTTACCTGGCCGCCGTCACCGACTGGGAGCGCGACGAGTATCTGGAAGTGCTGCCGTAGCCATGTGCGGAATCGCGGGGATCATCTATCGCAACGGCAACGGCGCCCATCGGGTGGGCGCCGACATGACGCGCATGCTCCAGTCGATGAAGCACCGCGGCCCCGACTCGACCGGGTACGCGCTGTATCGCAGGCCGAGCTCCGACCTGATCATGCGGATCAAGCTCGCCGACGGCGGGGCGAACGGAGACATCGAGTACGCCGACCGGCTGAGGCACCGCCGGCGCGAGGTCGAGTCGCGGCTCCGGGCAGCCGGGGCGAAAATCGACTCGATCGAGGACATCAACGAGTACACGATCGCGGCGTCGCTCGACTACGACGGTGAGCTCAAGCGGGTCGCCGACTACGTCGAGTCGGTGCCCGGGGCGGAGGTCCTGTCGGCGGGCTCCGCGCTCGAGATCGTCAAGGACCTCGGCGACGCCCAGACCGTGGGCGGCGCGTACAAGCTCGACGGCTACATCGGGACGCACGGGATCGGGCACGTGCGCATGGCGACCGAGTCCGACGTCGACATCTCGAATGCGCACCCGTACTGGGCGTATCCGTTCTCGGACGTCGCCGTCGTGCACAACGGTCAGCTGACCAACTACCACCAGTGGCGCCGGCGCCTCGAGCGCATGGGCCACCGGTTCGCGTCCGATTGCGATTCGGAGATCATCGCCGTGTACCTCGCGCAGAAGATGGCGGAGGGTGCCGGGCTCGAGGACGCGATGCGGATGAGCCTCGAGGACCTCGACGGCGTGTTCACCTACATCTGCGTGTCCGACGACGCGCTCGGGATGGCCAAGGATGAACTCGCCGCCAAGCCGCTCGTGCTGTACGAGGGCGAGGACATGGTCGTGCTCGCCTCCGAGGAGATGGCGATCCGCGCGGTGATCGACCGCGAGATCGAGACCTACGACCCGTACGAGAGCGAGGTGATGGTATGGACACGGTAGCCTCGGCCGGCGCGGTCCCGCAGGCGCGCTTTGACCCGCGCGGATTGGTCGAGCTCGACGAGACGATCCCTCATGTCGCCGAGATCGACGGCCAGCGCGCGAGCTTCGACGCACGTCAGCTGACCACGCGCCAGATCAACCTCGAGCTGCGCCGGCTGATCTACGGCGAGGGCGTGCACGAGGTCACCGTCCGCAACCCGGGCGCCAAGCATTCGCTCGGCGTCGGGATCCTGCAACGCTGCAAGATCACGTTCGAGGGCAGCCTCGGGTACTTCGCGTGCGGGCTCATCGACGGCCCCGAGATCCACATCACCGGTCGGGTCGGCTGGTCGTCGTGCGAGAACATGATGTCGGGCGTGGTCGAGATCGACGGCAACGCCGGCTCGCTGACCGCGGCGGCGCTTCGCGGCGGCGACGTGGTCGTGCGCGGCAAGGTCGGCGCGCGCACCGGGATCGACCAGAAGGGCGGGACGGTCATCATCCTCGGCGACGCCGGTTCGATGACCGGGTTCATGATGCAGCGCGGCCGGCAGATCATCTGCGGCAACGCCGGGCACGGCCTCGGCGACTCGATGTACGACGGCGTGCTGTACGTCGGCGGCAAGGTCGCGTCGCTCGGGATCGACTGCGTGCCGGGTGAGTGGACCGACGCCGACACCGAGTTCGTGACGCGCAAGTTCGGGATCTACGGCCTTGGCGACCCGCCCGAGCTGCAGAAGTTCGTGTGCGGCAAGAAGCTCTACAACTACGACTCGCTCGAGCCTTCGGAAAGGAAGCTGGTGCTGTGATGGCTGACGAGAACGCACCGATGGCCCGTAACCGCCTGGGGCGCAGCCGGATCTTCACCCCCGAGGTGATCGACGACATCCACGTCAAGGCCGAGCTCGGCCGCTACCGGATGCGCGGGTTCTCGATGTTCAAGCCGATCCCGCACTGGGACGAGCTGATGTTCCTGCCGGGGACGCTGACCCGGTTCGTGATCGAGGGCTACCGCGAGAAGTGCGTGACGAAGACCGTCCTCGGGGCGCGCTTCGCCAAGAAGCCGATCGAGCTTGACATCCCGATCTACATCACCGGAATGAGCTTCGGCGCGCTGTCGCTCGAGGCCAAGATGGCGCTCGCCAAGGGCGCCTCGATGGCGGGCACGGCGACCTGCTCGGGCGAGGGCGGAATGATCCCGCCCGAGCGCGACCTATCGACCAAGTGGTACTACCAG
>Ga0335072_10014012_pt1 | contig 11397 bp, 12 predicted proteins | sample Lox_Sample_21_FD_206725 | JGI IMG/M metagenome (GOLD analysis project Ga0335072, IMG submission 206725) | Soil microbial communities from Loxahatchee National Wildlife Refuge, Florida, United States - Lox_Sample_2.1 | ecosystem: Environmental > Terrestrial > Soil > Wetlands | place: USA...
CATTCCAGCGGAAACAGACAGCCCTTCGTGATTCACCGGCGCAGCAATCAGCGTGGCGCCGACATTGTCGAACGCGATTCTGGCTCCGAAATATCCGGGATCCTCCATCCATATCGGATCGTTCTTTTTCAAAAGCAGCCGTGCCAACAGATCGAGCGCCTGCTGTATTCCGGAGACGAGGACAATTTGTTCCGCAGTGCATCGCACCCCACGTGATGTGCGCAGATACTCGGCAATTGCATCGCGCAACGGCCGATACCCACGCCGATCAGACTCTTTGTTTAACCATGCCCTGAAATGACGAGCCCGGTCTGCGGCAATCCGTCCCCAAACCTCGGACGGGAATTCATTGATGGCTGGAACCCCGATCCGAAAGGGACGGCTCGCCTCAACAAAAGCCAGGTCGACCCAGGGCTGCGGCCGTTTGTAGGTCGAAATGACGCGACGAATGTATGCCGGTCTCGTGGTTGCCGGGCGAGCCGGCCGGGGCGCCTCCACACGATTGATCCACGTGCCGAATCCGACGCGGGAAGTGACATACCCCTCGGCTTGCAAGCGCTCCAGAACGCTGACGACAGTGCCTCGGGAAAGTTTATACAGGCTGGCGAAATCTCGTGACGACGGCAGCCTCGCGCCAGCAGCAAGCCGGCCTTCAAGAATGGCAGAGCGCAGTTCGCCATACAGCCAGCTGGTCAAGGTTTGATGGCGCGGCCGGCTTTTAAGAGTGAGCTCGAACGAGCTAATGGCTTTTGTCATCTCAAATGGTCCAATAAGATTAGCGAAAATGGCTCTATTCGATGGACCACTGCGGCCATAGTATCAGTTCTGCAATCGAGAAACGAATGGATCGTCACGGAGACATGGTTTCTCGCCGAGCGATTTATGAGAGATCAACAGATGAAAGTTGGAATTTGGTTCTATGGCGTGGGCGCCGTTCTCACCGGCCTTCTCAATATCGTATGGCGTGAGTTCGATGCCTCTCATCAACCCATCCAATCTCTGGGGAAAATTCCCGGTCAACATATACTGGCCTGCGCGGCGGGCGTCTGGCTGGTCGCGGCAGGTCTTGCAATTCTGCTGCGGCGCAGCAGAAGAATCGGCGCGGCGGCATCCGCGTTCGCTTACTTGATTTTTGCGGCATTTTGGCTATTCCGGTACTACGCCGGGATTCATGCGCTTGGCTGGCGAATCGACGTCTTGCTCGGCGTCTCTTTCGGGCTCGGGCAACAGTTATTGCTGGTCGCGCCGGCGGCAATCATTTACGTGTCTCTCGCCACAACGAAGTCTCTGTTGCAGGCGAGAGCCGCACTCGCGGCGCGCTGGATGCTGGGATTGCCCCCCATCGTCTTCGGCCTGCTCCACCTGGTCGGCATTCGCGTCTTTGCGAGCATCGTTCCGCAGTGGATGCGATTTGGATATTTTTGGGCTGGGCTCACCGGAATCGCATTCATCCTGGCAGGAGTTGCAATTTGCTCGGGAGTTAAAGACATCCTGGCCGCCAGGCTTCTTGCGTTGATGCTGTTGCTGTTTGAGGGGCTTGTAGAAGTACCTCCTATTTTTATTCGCGTGCACAATCAGGCGACCTGGGGAGCTGCCGTATACAACGTGTCTGCGATAGGGGCATGCTGGATATTTGCGGAGTTTCTTGCACGCGGCGCGGATCGAGAACGAATCAATCTCGCGGGGAATGCTGCCCTGTCGCGTCGCGATCCGGTGGTTGTGTGATGGAGTAACCCGCACTCGTCGACAGGCATTCGGACTGCGTACCTATTGCATCGCGTAGGCTGCAATGAGCGCGTCGAGGGCACTGGTTTGGCGTGCAGCGTCGGCTTTGTCGAAGGGGCCCTGCCAGAGCGCGCCCCAGAGCGGACCCTTCGGCGCATCGCGGTCCGATGCCGCATCCTGATCGTTGGCCAGAATGCTCTCGGCGTTCGCTTGCGCAAAGGATTTGTACGCAGGGTCGGGAGCGGCGGCATCGAGCGCCATGAGATTGCGCAGGAAGATGCCCTTGAACTGTGGCGCATCGCCTCCTGAAACTGAGCGGTCAACGAGAATGCCGTTCGCATTGACGAGATGCGTGATGGCGGCGTGCGCGATGGCCTGCGCTTCGGGCAGCAGCGCCGGGTCGCGGTCGGCTTTGTAGAGCTCGACGAGTCCGCCGAGGATCACACCCTGGTTGTAACTCCAGGTGGTACGGCCATTGTTGGCGCAGGCGTCAGGATGCGTCGAGTCGAGTCCATCGTTGACCAGATTTTGCGCGTTGATCATGCCGGACGCGTGAAACCACGCCCACTCGCGCTCGGCCCAGTCGAGATACTTCTGTTTTTCCTCGACGGTGGCTGCGCGGTTAGCGAGAGCAGCCGCGAGCTCAAGAAACAGCTCGTTGGCAATCGCGTTTTTGTAGCGGGTCTTCTTGCTCCACCACACACCGCCGCCGCAGGTGCCTGTCTCCCATTGACCGGCGATATCAGTGAAGATGGTCTCGGCCATGGCGAGATATTTTTGCTTCCCGGTCAGGTCGTATGCATCTACCCAGGCGAGCGCCCACCAGCCCTCGTCATCGTTGTAGTCGTTAAGGAAATTTTGGGTGTGCTCGGCTGTGCTGGCATTTTGGAAGGTGTTGTCGATCGCCAACTCATAGCGCCTGGTCTTGAGGGCTCTCGACTCGTTGGCCAGCACAGTGATGGTATTGGCCGAGTTCCACCAGCCCGTGGAAGGCTCGTAGAGACCGCTCGCGGGCGATCGCCACTGCTCAAGCGCGCGCGTGCCGTGCTGGATTGCTCTTGCATAACGGCGCGACTTTGCCGCATGCAGCGCGGGCGGCATGAAGGCGAGCAGAAAAATGCCGGACAGAAGTGGGAAGAGTGCGAAACGTGGTTTCATGAGTGTGCAGGGGCCGGTTCGAAAAGCGTTCATGTCTCGACCGATTCCATGATACCGGGGATAGCGACCGCGGCTTGTTCTAGGATGGCTTCATGGCAGCTTCGCTTGAGATTCGTGATCTCAAAATCAGCTTTGGCGCCACGCCGGCCGTGCGCGGTGTGAGCCTGCGCGTGGAAGAGGGCGAAGTGCTGGGAGTGGTGGGCGAGTCGGGCTCGGGCAAGAGCACGATTGCGCTCGCGGTTCTGGGGCTGCTGGGCGCAACCGCGAAAGTGGAAGGGCAGATACTTTGGCGGGGTGCGCAGCAGAGCGAGGCAATCGACCTGGTGCGCGCGACTCAGCCGTTGCTTCGGCGTGTGCGCGGAAGCCAGATCGCGATGATCTTTCAGGAGCCGATGACGGCGCTCAATCCGGTGATGTCGATTGGCCGGCAGGTGGCTGAGTGCGCTCGCGCTCATGATGCTTCGCTGACCGCGCGCGAGGCGAAGCAGAAAGCCATCCGCGCGCTCGAAGCAGTCGCGATTCCGGAGGCCGGGCTGCGCTATGGCGATTATCCGCACCAGTTCTCGGGCGGGCAGCGTCAGCGCATCCTGATCGCCATGGCGCTCATTAACCGGCCGCGGCTGCTGATTGCCGACGAGCCCACGACGGCGCTCGACGTGACGGTGCAGGCGCAGATTCTGGCGTTGCTCAAAGAGCTGCAGCGCGAGTATGGGCTGGCGATGCTGTTTATCTCGCACGATCTGGCCGTGGTGGGCCAGATGGCCGGCCGGGTGGCCGTGATGCGTGGCGGGCAGGTGGTAGAGACCGGGCCGTGCGCGAAATTGCTGACCAAGCCGGACAGCGACTACACGAAGAGCCTGCTGGCCGCGGTGCCTACGCTCAAGACGGATCGGAACAAGCCGCTGGCGATGGTGTCCGGCTGAGCGGAAGCTGCGGTTTCCCACCCTTCGAGCAAAGGACGCTCGAAGGATGGGGGCACGCAGCGATCATTACTCCGCGGCCGCTTCTTCGGCTGCGGGCTCCGCGGCTGCCTCGGTCTCGCTGCCGGCCTCAGCCAGCACTTTCACGCGGACGCGCGCGGTGACTTCGCGGTGCAGCCGGATAGGCACGGTGAACTCGCCCAGGCTCTTGAGCGGCTCGCCCAGCTGGATCTTGCGGCGATCCACTTCGAAGCCCTTGGTGGCCAGGTCGGCGGCGATGTCTGCCGAGGTGACCGAGCCGAAGAGGTGGCCCTGCTCGCCCGCCTTGCGGGTAAAGCTGAGCACGACCGGGTCGAGTTTGGTGACCAGTTGCTCGGCCTGCGCCTTCTCGGTGGCCGAGCGGCGTGCGGCTGCGGCCTTCATCTGCTCGATGACAGCCTTGTTGTTGGCAGTGGCCTGCAGCGCGAGCTTGCGCGGCAGCAGAAAATTGCGCGCGTAGCCGTCGGCTACCTTCACGACTTCTCCGCGAAGGCCCAGGTCAGCTACGTCTTCTTTCAGAATGACTTCCATGGAAATTCTCCAAAGGTGCGGCACCGCGGCGCTCTCGTCTCGTGGACTGGAGCAGCGGTGATTGATCCAGAAAAGCAGGCCCCCTTCGGCAAGCTCAGGGCGGCTTTCGACTCCCTGCCGCCGGTTTAGTGGCGTGTGGCGAACGGAAGCAGGGCGATGTTGCGGGCCTGCTTGATGGCGCGGGTCAGGCGGCGCTGGTGCGTGGTGCAGACGCCGGTGAGCCGCCGCGGCACGATCTTGCCGCGCTCAGCCACAAACTGCTGCAACAGGCGCACGTCGCGGTAGGGAATGGCGTCAATCTTCTCGGTGCAGAACTTGCAGACCTTCTTGCGGCGGAAGAACTTGCCGCGGCCGCCGGGGCCGCCGCCGGGACGGCCGCCGGGGCGTGGACCCGATCCCGGACCGGACGATCCTGGACCGGAGGATTGTGGAGCTGCGCCGCTCTCGGGCGCCCGTGATTGAGTTTCTTCAGGCATAGTATTTCCTCTTTACTCGATTCGGTTCCACCCAGGCACTCAGCACCTGGCGGATAGTTTTGGGGCCGGCGCCAGCCGGATGGCAGGCAGCGGCGATTCCAGACAAATCTGATTTAGACCGCAGCCGATGCAGGCTCGGCGGCTTCTGCCGGCGCCTCAGTAGCTGCGGCTGCAGGGGCTGCAGCCGGCTCTGCGCTCAGCTTGCGACGCGTGCCGCGCAACGCCTTCACCTTGGCCAGACGCTTCTCTTCCTCGTCCATGCGCACGGTGATGAACTTGATGACCGGCTCGGTCACGCGCAGCCGGCGCTCCAGCTCAAGCACTACCGGTCCGCTGGCCTCAATGGTCAGCAGAACGAAGTTGCCATCGTTGAACTTGCGCACCATGTAGGCGAGCTTGCGGCGGCCCATCTTTTCGACCGATTTGACCACGCCGCCGCCGTTGGTGACCGTGGTGCTGAAGCCGGCGATCAGCTTGTCTGCTTCTTCTTCGGCCATATCGGGCCGAACAATGAACATAACCTCATACAAACGCGACATCTCGATTCCTTTTCCGCTGAAGATTCATTTCCTCTCCAGCACCCATCTTGATTGCACTCAGGGCCAGCGTCTGTTGCCTATTCCCTGGTCCTTTGTCTTACTCCCGGTCTTTCCGGTTGAACTCGTTCATCGCCGGTCCTGGTCCTTCCTGGATGATGCGCCGGGTGGCCGTGGCCACTTTGTCCAGCACCTCATCGAGCACCGTCAGATCGGCTTTGCGCAGCGGCGAGAGCAAGTAATCTTTGCCCGGACGCCTTGCACCGGCAGCAATTGCCTCCGGCGGAAGGTTGAGTCCAACGCCAATGCGCAGGCGCAACCACTCCTGTGTTCCCAGGGCCGAGGTTATGCTGCGGGCTCCGTTGTGCCCGGCCGGCGAACCGCGTTCCCTGATCTTGAAGGTGCCCAGCACCAGGTCGAGCTCGTCATAGATCACGAGCAGGTCCTGTGCCGGGTCAGCTTCAAACTCCCGAATGAGAGCGGCTACAGAAACTCCGCTCAGATTCATAAACGTCTCCGGTTTTGCCAGGATCACCTCGCGCCCTGCGATACGGCAGGTTGCGGTGAGTGCCCGGCATCGCCGGTTTTGAACCACAACGCCCTCTTGCTCGGCGATGCGGTCGATAGCCATGAACCCCGCGTTGTGCGGAGTCCACTGATACTCGAGGCCGGGATTGCCGAGTCCCACGACCAGAAACGGGCCGCGCCGAACACCGGTTCCGGAGCCCCCGGCGAGCGGCTTTGTCTCGCCGGAGTGGTCGTTCTCGATCGCCTCAGACAAAACTTACTTCTTCGCCCCGCCGCCGGCTTCCGGCTTCTTGGCTGCCGCATCGGCGGTCTCGGTCTTGCCCTTCTTGGCGACTTCAGGCTCGGCGCCCGCAGCCGCAGCATCGGCAGCCACAGCGTCAGCCGCCGGAGCCACTTCTTCGCGGATGGAGATGACGTGCGCTACGGTTGCGTCTTCTGCATTCAGGAATTTGAGCTTGTCTGAATGCGGAAGATCGCTGATGCGGAGAACGCCGTGCATCGCGAGCCCGGTCACATCGACGTCGATGTGGCTGGGAATATCGGCGGGCAGGCACTCGACGTCCACTTCGCGCATCACCTGATCCAGGATGCCGCCTTCGGTCTTGACGCCGACTGGAGTGCCCAGGAGCTTGACGCGCACCTTCAGGCGCAGCACCTTGTCGAGTGCAATGCGCTTCAGGTCGATGTGAATGAGCTGATCCTTGATAGGCTCGCGCTGCCAGTCCACGATCATGGCCTTGGCCGAAGCGTGGCCGGCGATCTCCACGTCGAAGATGGTGTTGTGGCCGGTCTCGGAATAAAGAATCCGGGAGATCTGTTTCGGTTCGACTTCGATTGCAACCGGGTCATGACCGGAGCCATACAGCACGGCAGGAATCTTGCCAGCGGCACGCACGCGGCGCGCCGCATTCTTATTGAACTTGCCCTCGCGGGGCTTGGCTACGACTACTTCAGGCATTTCGTCTTCTCGTTTCCTTGTTCGGGCACGGGGAGAACAGCTTTCAGCTCTCAGCCGTCAGCTCTCAGCGAGCTTGTACTAATGCCGGCTGAATCGTCCCGCTCCCTTTGTTCGCGGCTGCCGAAGTGCAGCTGCCGGGGTTTGTTTGAGGGACCAGGGACATAGGGAATAGAGACTGAAAGCCGGTTGCCGTTTTTGCTAGTCCCTAGTCCCTGGTCCCTATGTCCCTGTCTTTAAGAAAACAGCGTGCTCACGCTGGTCTCCATGTGAATGCTCTCGATGGCCGCGCCCAGCAGGCCGGCGACGGAGAGCACTTTGATCTTGGCTAACTTCTGGGCCGGCTCGCGCAGCGGAATGGTGTCGGTAACCACCAGTTGCTCCAGGCGCGAGTTGGCAATGCGGTCGATGGCCGGGCCGGAGAGCACGGCGTGGCTGGCGCAGGCGTGAACGGCAGTGGCGCCGGCGTCGAGCAGTGCGTCTACGGTTTTCACCAGCGTTCCTGCGGTGTCAATAATGTCGTCGATGATGAGGCAGGTCTTGCCCTTCACGTCGCCGACCACGTTCATGACCTCGGCCACGTTCATATCGGTGCGGCGCTTGTCCACAATGGAGAGCGGCGCACCCATCTTCTGCGCGAAGAACCGTGCCCGCTCCACGCCGCCGGGATCGGGCGAGACGACCATCAGGTTGGGCAGGTTGAGCTCGCGGAAGTAGCTCACCAGCACCGGGCTGGCATAGAGGTGATCGACGGGAATGTTGAAGAAGCCCTGAATCTGCGCCGCGTGCAGGTCGACAAAGAGCGCGCGGTTGGCGCCCGCGGTGGTGAGCAGATCAGCAACCAGCTTGGCGCTGATGGCTACGCGCGGCTTGTCTTTGCGGTCTTGGCGCGCGTACCCGTAGTAGGGCACCACCACCGTGATTCTGGCCGCCGAGGCTCGCTTGAGCGCGTCAATCATTACCAATAACTCCACCAGGTGCTGGTCCACCGGATAGCAGGTGGGCTGCACCACAAACACATCTACGCCGCGCACGTTCTCGAGCAACTGGAAGAAGACCTCGCCGTCGGCAAATCGCTGCAGCTTGGTTTCGCCCACAGGCACGCCGATATGCGTGCCAATCTTGCGCGCCAGCTCAGGATTCGCCGTGCCGGAGAAGAGCTTGAAGCGCTTGTCCTCACTCAGGCTGCGGGCCCGCTTGCGCTCAGGAGCCGGTTTGGCGTCCTTTGCTCTGGCGGATTCCGGCGTTGGGCCGTGCGCTCCGTCTTTGCGCGTGTTGTCTTTCCCAGAATCGGGTCCGCCCTGCTGCGCGTCTTCCAGTGTCACGGTCTCGGCTTCCATGAAAAGAAAACCTCCAAGCTGGTTGGCTTTGGCTGCTTCTCGAATCAAGTGCACAAACTTTGGCTGGGCGACTAGGATTCGAACCTAGACAAGTGCCTCCAAAGGGCACTGTCCTACCATTAGACGATCGCCCAACTTCAGCAACCCGCTGGCGAGTTTTACCCGCTGCGCGGTGTGCTGTCAACGAACTTTTTACGAAAGCGATTTGCTACAAAACCATCCCGCGCCAGTATTCTGTGCGCGGCAAAGTCCGGGTCAACCTGCTTTCGACTCCGGCCGCTTGCAGACGTGCGCAGGCTGCTTCCGCGTCTCCACGGGTCAGGTACAACCCGAAGAGCGCCGAACCGGACCCCGACAGCGAGGCGTAGAGAGCTGCCTCCGGCGTGCCGGTGCCTGAAAGAATGCGCTTGATTTCGCGAAGGGAGGGCTGCTGGGCGAAAACGACCCGTTCGAAGTCGTTCTCAATCCAGCTTGTAATCCCGGTGCGGACAAGCGCGGACTCTTGAGGTCCGGCCAGGTCGTCTCCATTTGAAACGACACCGGAGGAGCCCGTCTTGTACCCGGCCTGCGGGATAGTTCCCGCAAAGGCGCTGGCGTAGGCGCGGCTCAACTCCTTTAGTTTAACTTCACTTGCCTCGGCGGTCAAACCTTCGGCGGCGCAGAGCGCGTCCCAGTCGCGAAAGGCCTGCGGAGTGGAGACGCCGGTCTCAGGCAGACCAACCACGCACCAGACCGGCTCGATGTCGGGGAGGGGGTAGACATCCTGCCCGCGGTCGAGGCCCAGAACCGTTCCACCAATAAGAAACAAAGGGACATCGGAGCCGACCTGGGCGGCGATCTCCAACTTCTTCACGTTCCAAACCATCTCTGCCACCTGGCCAAAAGGTGGGACATTGCTGAGCTCGTTCACGATCTCCAATTCGGTCTCCAAAGCGATCAGAGCCGCCACAGCATTGGCCGAGCCGGCGCCCAGGCCCCCCTGCACCGGAAGCCGCTTCTCTATATGAATCTCTACTTCAGCCTCGAAGTGCATCTGCGCCGCTTTCAGCGCCCATTCCACCATCCGCCAGGCGGTGTTCCGGCTGTCAGTGGGAACCCTGGCATCGTTCGATGTGAGCCGAATCGAAGTGGCCTTGGCCGGCCGCGCTGTCACCGTCACCACGTCATACAGCTCCAGCGTCTGGTAAACCGTTGTCAGCGCATGGAATCCGTCCGCGCGCGGCGCGCCGATGCCGAGCCCTAGATTGATCTTGGCATGGGAACGGACCTGAGTCGGCATACCGACCATTGTAGAGGCCCGAAGGAACGGTCGAGCGCCGAACGGGAGATGCGAGAGGGGAATAGCTTCTACGGCCGTTCCCTCTCAATCGGGGTAATTGTGCAACTGGCTATTCAATGATTCGCGCAACGATGATGGAACCGGGCAGGCCAAGCCTGCGTATCACTCGCTGAACAATGCAGGAGACGGTATGCACTGTCTGATCTTCGGATTCGGCCTTTACTTCCTCCCCGCCATCATTGCCGCGGTGCGGCACACCCATAATTCGGGAAGCATTCTTCTCCTGAACATCTTCCTTGGCTGGACGCTGATCGGCTGGGTCATTGCGCTGGTCATGGCGCTTACCTCGATGCCACGCTACTTCTACTACCGCGGCTGGTGAGGTAGCTCCAGGGCAAACCAGAAAACCGGTCGGCTATTCGGCAAAAGACAGGACTACCGATTAGCCTTTGACGTTTTCTGAACTTTGCGCGTCTTGCAGAGATCTTCCCAGTCCTTTTCCGTCTGGTCAGCGTAGAGCGAACCGAATTTGCCCAGCGCCTGGGCGAAGCCGTCGCCTGAGCCCAGATAGCCGGCGATGACCAACGGATCGCCGGAGCGGGCGTGGCCGCGGGCCAGCAGTTCGCCGCATACCTCGGCATAACCCTGCAATCCATCACGCGCGAGGTCTTCGAGCTCGATGGACCCTTTGTGGTCGTTGAGCTGGCGCACCAGGAAGGTGCGCGCGCCGATGTGCGTCCAGCCCAGGAATGGGTCGGTCTGCAACTGCATGGCGCGCTGGCCTTCGGCAACGCGCTGGCCGTTGTGATGCGCGGGCTGGGCGTCGGGCAGATACGGCGCGTAGGCCGAGGCGACCTCCTCTTTGATCTGCAGAAACAAGGGATCGCCGGGGCCGTTGCCTTCGAGATAGACGCAGTAGTCGCGCAGGCCCACCGAGCCGGTGCCGACCACTTTGAAGGCGACATCGAGCGGGCGATAGAACGAGAGCAGGTGCTGGCGTTGCGGCTCAAGCATGGTGCGGTAGGGCGCGAGCGAGGCCAGAATGGCCGCCGACAGCGCGGCGCTGACCGGGGTAAGCATCGGCCGCGATTCGCGAAAGTGGCGTGGCGCAGTGGGGTCGGTTGAAACCGGCTCAGTGAGCTGATCGAGGGTGTGCTGCGGCGTGGCTCGCTCGGCCTTCAGAAGTGCGGCGTGTACCGGCTTGGCCGAGCGGATACGATGCACCTGAAAACGGCCGACCTCCAGATGCGGTATGCGCGCGAACTCACGCATCTGTGCGGCGTAGCGAACGATGCAGGCTTCCACGGCAGCGCGCGCGGAGCCCTCTTTGTGGCCGGCGGCGCGGCCGGCCAGCACCAGTGACGCAGCCATGCGCTTGAGATCCCACTCGAAGGGGCCGCGGATGGTCTCGTCGAAGTCGTTGATATCGAAGACGAGGCGTCCGTCGGGCGCAGCATATGCGCCCAGGTTACGCACATGCGCGTCTCCACAGAGCTGGCTGACGATGCCGGTGGAAGGCACGACGGCAAAATCGGCGGCCATGACCGGCGCCGCGCCGCGAAAGTAGGCGAAGGGAGTCTCGGCCATGAGCTCATTTTTGAGCTTAACCAGCGACGGCACGCGGCCGCGCGTGGAGCGTTCGAGCAGTTCAAGCGCCGTGGCCGGCCGGGTTTTGGGCTGGAGCTGATTGTGGTGCTGGCGGCCGAGCTGCTTGCGTCGCGTCTGGCCGATCTTGCGGCGTTCTTCGGGAGACGTCCAGTTCATAGAACTGGAACATATACTGTTTCTCCATGCGGCGCAAAGGGGAATTTGTGTGATTTAGACTTTTTGCGGAGCATATTTTCTCGCCTCCACAAATCTGCTTTCATAGCGGACAGGGCTCCGCTGCGGGAGGAACATCTTTTGAGGCG
>Ga0335072_10014013_pt1 | contig 11397 bp, 15 predicted proteins | sample Lox_Sample_21_FD_206725 | JGI IMG/M metagenome (GOLD analysis project Ga0335072, IMG submission 206725) | Soil microbial communities from Loxahatchee National Wildlife Refuge, Florida, United States - Lox_Sample_2.1 | ecosystem: Environmental > Terrestrial > Soil > Wetlands | place: USA...
GGCGCTCAAGTTCTACGCAGACATGGAAGGCGGTAACCCGGATGACGTGATAGACCTCCTGAGTCTTGATGAATTGAGGGACAAGAGAGTATCAGACCTCTCGCAGGGTCAGAAGAAGAGGGTCTCGATAGCGAAGGTATTCCTCAGGGAGAGGGAGATATACCTGCTGGATGAGCCCACGGCCAATCTCGACCCTGGGCTGTCTAAGAGCATCAGGGACATAATACTCAAGCTGAGCAAGAACAAGCTAGTCCTCTATTCCTCGCACAACCTGTACGAGGCAAGCGACATAGGCACCAATCTGATACTCATCAAGGAGGGAAAGCTGGCGATGTTCGACAAGATATCCAACGTAAGATCAAAGAACTACAGGGTCGGGATACGGGCCTTGAGCGACATCTCCGAGATCGTTGACGCAAAGAAGGGTGAGGGAGGATACTACGTGCTAAACGTATCGACCCCCAAGGAGGCGGGCCTCGCACTCCAGAAGATAGTCAAGAGCGGCATACTCGTCACGGAGATGAGGGAGTTGGACAACCCGCTTCAGGAGCTCTTCGGGAAGGAGGGGAAGTGAATTAGCATGTCAGCAAAAGAGGATCAAAAGAGAGGGATAATGGACCTGCCCACGGTCGTCACCGCCAGGAGGGCGCTGGGCATCACTAAGATGTATATTGTCGTGGCAATTTTCTTCTCGTTCATGGCAATCGCAGTATGGGGCAACGTCATGTACGTCAACTCCGGATCCGGCACCGCATCAAACAGCACGGCGGTAGGCAGCCTGGTCAGCAACGCAGTCTCCCAGAATGTCGGGCTGGCAGGAAAGCAATCGTCCGCAGGCTCAGGGATACCGCTTCTGGCATTGCCTCTCGACATGATCCCTTTGCTGATGATGGCCACTCCGGTGGTGCTGCTCTTCGTCTATGACAAGAACAACGGCGTCCTCGAGTACCTGCTCTCGCTTGGGATGACGCAGCGCGACATATACACGAGGTACCTCAAGGCGACAGTCATGCTTGCCTTCATAGTCTCAATAATATTCGTTCCTGCCGTGCTGGCGTTCACCTATGCGACTCAGGGCGCGGGCACTGTCGCGGCGATCCTCCCGATACCGTTGCTCGTTCTCCCGTTTGCGCTGGCGGTTTCGGCATTCATGGTGACAGCGATGATGGCCTTCAGCTCCCTGCAGAAGACCAGGGCGGGCAGCAACCAGCCGCTCGGCCTGGCCATAGGATGGGCCGTCACCGGCCCTGCGTATCTGGTGGCTCTGTTGTTGCCGTTTAGGATAGGGATATACGCGGACCTTGCGCTTGTGGTGATAATAGCGCTTGTCACGCTCGCCTTCCTCCAGTCTTCCGGAAAGCTGATAAGGAGGGAGAAACTGCTTCCGTGAATGTCTTCGGGAAGTCTACAGAACGGAATCAGGCTCAGAGTGTGCCCGTATCGGCATATCGTTCCAGGTTCGTGAGGAAGCTGCTTCTTAATAGGCTTCGGTGTTGCATCATGGCCAATACGGGGACCTGCGCAGGACCCATTACCTGGTGGGATTTGCTTCCAGGTAGACCTACGTGCATAGGCCATTTCCCGATTATCTCGGGGGAGAAGTACGCAACCGCAAGCAAGCCAGTCAATGGATTTAGTCGTGGGTCGACCTCCTCCCTGCCGATGGCGCGCCGGTCCAGCAGTTCGTTGATTTCGGGAGGTAGTTTACGCCACTCTACAAAGTCATAGTGGAAGGTCCTTTCTCCGCCGAGGTGGCTTGTCCAGTGGATGAATGGCATTACAAAATATTTACTTCTGAGGGTGTCAAGAGACATGGCGTAATGTATCTTTTTGCCTTCCATTATATTTGCAGTTCCTTCGAGTAAGAACAGGCCATTGGAGACACTTATCGTACGCCCGCTATAAGCGGCAGCGGTCTGCTCCGGCAGGCTATTTAGCCCTTTTTCGAATTGTACCACCACGTGCTTTCCGTCGGGCAGGGTCACAACCGTGGTGTGCGGTTCTGTCGATGCGAAGTCTGCATACTCTTGGACTATCCTGTCTTGAGTGCTGAGGCTTACTTTTTTGAATGCTGCCCTCAGACACTTCGCCCTAGTTTTCTTGCTGAATTGTGAGAATAATCTAATTGCCTCGTCTGCTGGTGCCCTCTTCATCCTATGGCTTATTTTGCAGTCCCTAGTCTTTTTTAGGAGACCTACAATCTCTTCTAGTACATCGGATATGCCAGGCCTGCCAAAGAAAGTTATCAGGTTTTTGGTTCCCAGATAGATTCCGTGGTTCAGGAAATCCGTGCTTGGATCTTTAAGTATCCTGAGAGTCTGTATCGGGTGCTTCCCGCTTAAGATTTGCAGTGGATCGTCTGTTGTCAGAGTATTGACAAGTAGTCTCCTGTTCTGTTCGAATGTTTTCCAGTGCTCACCTAGGCCGCTCGCGTGAAGATTGTTTATCCTGCCTGCCCCGGCAATTTCAGGAAGTCTCCAGTCGGCAATCACGCCGTATAGAATTAAGTCATCGAAACCGCTCAGTTTGTATGGAGCTACAATCCTCAGGAGCGTGATAAGGGCAGACTTTGTCAAAGCAGCATCCATGCAGGCAACATACTCAGCGCTTGTTGGCGAGCTCTCGATCCTTGCAACGCGCACAAGGGATGCTGAAATCAACGGGAAATCGGTCTGTGTCTGAAATTCTGACCCTGCTAGCCTCCTTGCTTCGATGAGGCCTCGCACCTGAGCTCCATCTGCGTGCCCGCTGACGTTTCTATGTCCTGCCATTCTTACCAAAAGCGTCAGGCGTTTTTAGATATATAAATGTGCTATTTGTCAAGTCTCCAGTGCTGCCTCAGCGCCGACTCGAACATGCCTTCCGGCATTATCTTCTTTACAAGCAGGTATCCCTTCTCCTTGCCCACAGGATAGTGCAGGCGGGGATTCCGGCTTTTTATTATCCTCGCGATCGTTTCAGCGACGGCTATCGGATCCGCCCCCTTCTTGATGTCTTCCTTTAGCGCGGCTATCGCCCTGGCCTTTGTCTCTTTGTAGTCCAGTATGGTCTTTGATGTGTTCTTGCCCTTGTAGAAGAGGTGGGTGTTGAAGAAGCCCGGCTCAACCACAGAGACCTTTATGTTGAATCCCTTGACCTCCTGCCTGAGAACCTCCGAGTATGAGATGACTGCGGCCTTTGTCGGGGCGTAGAAGCCCTGGAACGGAGCGGGGATTATTCCCGCAAGAGAGGCGATGTTTATTATCTGCCCGGCCTTCTGGTTCCTCATTATCGGGAGGACCGCGTCGACCATCCTCACCGCACCGAAGAAGTTTGTCTCGAACTGGTGCATTGCATCCTGGAGGGAGCTCTCCTCGAGCGCGCCGTTGGACACGTATCCGGCGTTGTTCACCAGGACATCTATCCTGTTGGTCTTCTTCATCAGGCTGGATATGCACGAGACCACGGAAAGCTCGGAGGTCACGTCCAGTTGCAGTGTCTTGGACTCCTTTTCGTCTTTCTTGGAGGGATTCCTGCTTGTCCCGAATACATGGTAGCCTTTCTTGGACAGAAGCGCAACGGTCTCCCTACCGAAGCCGGAAGAGGTCCCGGTTATCAGGACTACTTTCTTTTCCTCCATGAAGGAATACCGCTAATTGAGTATAAATATGTAGAAGTTCAGCAGCGCTGCGAAGCTTACCCAGATTATGTATGGGATGAGTATGAATGCGGCGGGCCTTGAGGCCTTGTAGAACTCCAGTATCGTCATGGCTATCGCTATCCACAGGGCCATTATAGCAACTGCGCCATAAAGCGGGGACCTTAGCCCGAAGAAGAGGAGCGACCAGAGTAGGTTAAGGATGAGCTGCACCGTGAATATGAGTATTCTGGGCTTGACGGCATTTCGCCCCTGCGCCTTTGGCCATGCCAGGTATAGCGAGACCCCCATGAGCGCGTAGAGTGCTATCCAGGCTGGGCCGAATATCCAACTCGGTGGCGTGAACCACGGCTTGTTGAGCCCGGCATACCATCCGGTCAGTGAGGAGAACGTGAAGACAGTCCCCAGGCCGCCGACTGATTCGCAGGCGAGTATTGAGGCGGCAAGCCTCAGCCATTCCTTTGGGCCCATGCAATCAAGCAAGATGGCATTGTTGATAATATAAGGTTATCCCAAAGCTGGCCAGGCGATCAGAAGCCCAGCTTCTCCTTCACCAGTATCACGGTTATCCTGCCTGGCATCTCCTTCTGCATTATCAGCAGTTTTCTGACCTCGCTTCCCGGGAAGCCGTAGGCTTTCTTGACCCTCTCAGTCTCGAGCGGCAAGGTGTGCTCGTATATTCGCTTTACCCCTTGGTCGAGGTCCTTTACTATCTTCTGGGTGCTGATCACCCAGACCACATGCAAGGCCCCATAGGAGTATCCCGGGAGCTGGCTGCCTGATGCGGATGCTATTATCACCTTCCCGTCCTCGGTCACGGCGTGCGCGCTGCCTACCGTCCACTCAGGAGCGGCGCCCAGCTTCTTCATCTCCAGTAATTGCTTCGAGCCGTCCATTGCAGACAGCTTCTTCCTCACCGAGTTGTAGTTGCCAGACTCGTCGAGCTCCTTTGCGAGCCCTATCTCGTTTGATGTGGTGGAGGTGGAGGTCATTACCTCTGAGCCTTTCGGTATAAGCTCCAAGACCTTCCTCTTCGCATCCTCGCCGCTGTTCACTACTATCGGCTCGAAGCCGTTCGCCTTGAGCGCCTTGGCGGTCCTTTCTATCGTCTCGTCGTCAGCCAGCTTTGTCCAGTCCATGGTCATCATTGATTATTTGTTAGCATAAATATAAAAAATAAAAGAAAGGAAAACAAATCAGCTATTCTGCTCAGTTGTTCTTTTCCAACTGCTTTATCCGCTCCCCGACCCCCTTGGCCTCCTTCTCGAGCTCCTCCTTGTAGCCCTTCAGGATCTCCAGCTTCTCCTCCTTGGTCAGGAAGTTCCTCATTCCGTACCTCATTCCGCCGCATTCGTTTCCATTGCATTCGTTCATTCCATCTACCTGTCCGTATAGGACATCATATATTACGCAGTGAAAGTATTTAAATATATAGCATGTCCTATATATAACAGGTAATCCATTGAGGGAAAACTACGGATGCGACATGCGCGGCCTGCTCTCCTTCCAGATACTCTGGCTGCTCTCGAAAAAGAGGATGCACGGCGAGGAGATAGCAAAGGAGATAGAGAAGAGGAGGGGAGACAAGCCCAAGCCCGGCACTTTGTATCCTGCGCTGAAGGAGCTGAAGGAGGCGGGCCTGATCAAGGGCGAGAAGAAGGGTAAGCTCATAGCTTATTCGTTGACCGACAAAGGAAGAAAGACAGTCGTGGGAGCGACCAGGTACTTCTGCAGGGCGTTCGGCGACATACTGGAGGACAAGTAGCCCTTTTAATAAGATGCTTTCTTTATTGTATGAGGGAGTTGCATGGACCTGGTATATATCTATGGCCCGCCGGGTGTCGGCAAATTCACTGTAGGCACCGAGCTTTCCAGGCTTACCGGCTACAAACTGTTCCACAACCAGCTCAGCATCGAGTTTGTCAGGTCGGTGTTCGGCTTCGGCACGCCCTCCTTCAACAAATTGGTGCTGAGGCTCCGCGCCGAGATGATAGAGGAGGCTGCGAGAAGCGGAACATCGGTCATATTCACCTCGGCGTACGCCAAGGGCGTCAATGACGGGATAGTCAGGGACATCTCAAGGAGGGTCAGGAGACATGGGGGAAGGGTCTGCTTTGTGCAGCTGCATTGCGACAGGAATGTACTGCTCAGCAGGGTGAACAGCAGGTCAAGAAAGAGCTTCTACAAGATAAGGAGGCCGGAGCAGCTGGGCAAGCTCCTGGAGAAATATGACCACCTCTCCCCGATGCCGTTTGAGGACAGCCTAGTGATAGACAATACAAAGATATCCCCGACAAAGGCCGCAAGCATGATAGTGAAGCGCTACAGGCTCGGAAAAGCTAAACGAATGAGATGAAATAAGAACCTTTTCCGCCCATAGGTTATTGTGGTATTATGGAGCTGGATTTTCTCGACTGGATAGGCCATGCATCCTTCCTCATGAAGGTCGGGGGCAAGAAGGTCTACATAGACCCGTTCAAGCTCTCGACGGTGAAGGACAGGGCCGACGTCATATTGATAACGCATCCGCACTTCGACCATCTCAACATGGAGGACATAGCGAAGATAGCGGACTCGAAGACGGAGATATTCGTCACGAAGGACAGCGTGGACAAGGTGACTGTCGGAAAGGTCCACGGAGTCGAGCCCAACAAGTCCTACTCGTCGAGTGTCTTGAAGTTCAGCACCATACCAGCCTACAATGTGGTCGAGGAGAGGCTGGACAAGCACCCCAAGGCCAACAATTGGGTTGGTTACATAGTGGAGGCCAACAACATGAAGATCTACCATGCGGGAGACACGGACTTCATACCGGAGATGGAGAAGATCAGCGTCGACCTTGCCCTCATTCCCATGAGCGGCACCTACACAATGGATCCCGAAGAGGCCATCAAGGCTGCTAACAGGATAGATGCGGAGGTGGTAGCGCCGATGCACTACAGGGCCGTCCTCGGCCATGAGAAGGCCAGGGCAGCCGAGGAGAAATTTAGGAAGAACGTCAAGAACGCGAAGATACTCAAGGAGGTTCAGGAGCCCTTCATGTTCTGAGCCCTTATTATACTGTCAGATAGTTCTAGCAGTTCGTTGGGATTCAGAGTGAATACCCTTCTTTCCCCCGAGCCGGTCTTCCCGGCTATGGCGTCCATCTGCTTCTTTGTGGAGTCGAATGCCGACCTAGAGTCTATCAGGGCCTTCCTGACCGTCCGCTTCTTGTGCTGCATCAGCGCGCTTATCACCTTCTCCTGCCTCTCTGTCGGCCTGGTCTCCCTGGGCTTTATGTAGATTATCTCGGAGTCTATTCCTGGGACGGGGTTGAAGCTTCCCTTCTTCACCTCCATTATCTCCGAGATGCTGAGGGTCAATGCAGATAGGACGCTCAGCTTGGAGTACTCCCTTGTGCCCTCCTTCGCGAGCATGTGCTCGACGAACTCCTTCTGGAGGCATAGCACCGCCTCCTTCCTCTTCTCGGAGAGCCAGCCTATGACCTCGCCCGAGATGTTGTAGGGTATGTTTGCTATCACAATGTCTATCTGGCTCGGGTCAAGCTCCTTGTCAGTCAGGTCGAGGAAGTCCGCGTTTATCAGCGTGAGGTTATCGTAGTCCATGCCCCTCTTCAGCTCCGAGTAGAGCAGAGGGTCCTTCTCAACTGCTATGACCTTCCTGGCCCTGGTGCAGAGCTCCCTTGTCAGTATGCCGTGGCCCGGGCCTATCTCCAAGACGGTCTTCTCGTAGGAGTGCTCGGCCTCGGCTATGGCTATGTCGCGGCTTGTCAGGAAGACCTGGCCCAGCTTCCTGGCCCTGAATTTTCTGAGCATGCAAGTAGTTTGCATCTTGGCATTTATAACGTTTTCTCAGGGGCAGGGCGTAGTGTTTATAAAATGGTCATCCCATTATCAGAACATGAAGCTACAATCGGCTGTCGAGTTCCTGACTACCTACAGCTTCCTCATCATAGTCCTCTCAGCCGCGATCCTGGTAGTCTTCTTCCTGGTCGGCACGACAAAGACGGCCATAGAATCGCAGTGCGTCTCCTTCTCGAGCATTGCCTGCAACGACATGTCCTTCTACTCGCAGGCGAAGACAAACTATTCCATAGCCATATTCTCGATAACCAACTCGCAGAACGCACCGATCAACGTGACCAATATAACAGTGACGCTGAAGTCAGTCAATTACATAGGCATCTGCGCGCCAAGCTTCCTCTACCAGGGGCAGGAGGCCACCTGCATGGCCAACCTGTCTACCAGCTTGGCCCAGGGAAGCCCTGCGCAGGGCTTTTACGCAGTCAACGCCAAGTTCTGCGACTCGCCGGTGGGCTCCCCGATATCAAACTGCACCTCCAAGGCCTCATACGGAGGCTCCTTCTATGCCTATTCGCAGCGCTCCCCAGTCTCTATCTTCAGTGTGATCGCAGGGATAGGCAACTCCACTGGACAGCTTCCTGCGTACAACGCGATGCCGCTGCTCTCCACAGACTACCCAACGGTGAATAACGGCGACTGGGTGGCTAAGCAGAACGCCACAGCAATAGCCTATGCGCTTGGCACTGTAGGATATTCCGGCAACTACTTCGGAGTGGAGGCCTCGCCGTTCCCTTCTGATCTCTATTACCTTGACAACAACGCCATCTCCTGCAGCTCAGGATACAACTCCACCATCTCCTATGCCTACACTGCCATATACCTCAACGCGAACACCGCCCTCTCATTCAATGCCTACGCCGACAATGCCATAGCCACATGGTACAGGCCTGCAGGAGGAGGCTGGACAAGCGTGTACGGAAGCTCGTACTGGCCATCTAACTCGGTCAACCTGGCATCAAACAGCATCTCGCTTGCGAAGGGGCTCTATTCCATAGCCGTGGGATGGTCGAATTCGTGCGGACCTGGACTCCAGGCATTCGAGTTGACCGGCAGCACAGTATAGTCACTTCAGGAGGGACTTCTCTATCGCGGCGATGTCCTTGAAGGAGCTGCCTGCCTCGAATTTAAAAGTTATACAAGTCTTCTTATTCTGTATCTTCCTAACTCCACTATTGTTATTGAATTATTTAGATTTCTTATTTTCACAGCCTTTAGGAAGGTCTTAAGCGCAGAGTTTATCTGAGCCGCATTGAATGTGAATGGAAGCCGTAGGATCACTATCCCATAAGTAGGTATCTTGGAGTTGACCACCAAGGTCCCGAAGTCGAGATCTTTTGTAATGAGTAGACTTTTCTTATTCTTTGCATAATTGAGGATGTCTCCATCCGGAGCTCCTGCGAGGCCGACATCACGGGCGTGTTTTCCTTTATAACCCATATCATGCAGTAATTGCAACGAAGAATAAGGCATATTCGCGTCTAGGAAAAATTTCATCGACTAATCGCCAAAACGCCTACCCTTTCTTCCGATACAACTTTTGTGGCGTATTTCAGCGCTGCGATTATATCTTGCCGTTTTAACTTGTATTCTTTCTCTATGTCCTCGAAAGTCATTCCGCCAGACAAGGCCCCCAGTACTTCATCAACAGTTATCCTGGTTCCTTTTATGGTAGGTTTACCGAATCTTATTTTCTTATTAAGGATGATCTCAGACATTTCAACCGGTTATATTTGGAACTTGAAAATACTTAAACCTTAGTATGGTATCCGGTAATTCACTTCAGAAGCGACTTCTCTATCGCGGCGATGTCCTTGAAGGAGCTGAGCTGCCTGCCCGCCTCATCCTCTGAATTGAAGATCTCTATCCTGACGCCGCTCCTGTCCGCCTGGTCCAGAAGCCTCTTTACCTCCTCGTTGTTCAGGACTGAGTCGTTCACCAGTATGACCCCTATCTTGTACTCGTTTAGCGCTGCTCTTATCCTTTCCATGCCCGACATCGCGCCGCTTGTCCTTATACCCCTGAAGAAGATATCCAGGTACTCGAACTCCTTTTTCACGTGCTCGCTCTCCAGCAATTTGGAGACGGTGTCGCTCTTCATCACCTCCCTTATCCCGGACCTCTCGGCGTCGGCGCATGCGACGTAGACCAGCCTCTTCGAGACCGATATCCTGTTCGACTCCAGGTACTTCCTGACGTCGTCCTTCATGAAGCCGGGCCCCGCTATTATCACTATCTCGACGTCCATCCTCTCCGCCGTCGCTATCACATCCTTGAAGTACAGCTCCTTCTGCTTCTCGAAGTCCTTCTCCTTGAGCTTCTTGCTCAGGTGGCTGTAGAGCTCGCCAGTCAGGTCTATGCCGTAGCCCCTTACATATGCAATCGTGGCCTTCTCGTCGTCGAGCGCTATTATCCCGAGCCTGGGCCTCTTCGCCTCAGCTACGGCCTGCTTTATCCTGCGTATTATGAATGCGCTCCACTGCTCCTTCTCTATCTCCAGCAGGTCTCCTGCGCCGATGCTGAGGGTGTGGTAGCTGTTTATCCTTACATATTGCTCAGGCCTTCCCTCTAGGATCTTGCCGGTCAGCCTCAGCTTGCCTGCGCCCTTGTCGAGCTCGGTCTTCTCCACGCCCAGCTTTATGAATACCTCCTTCTGCTCGCCGGTGTCGCCCTCGCCGGCCTTGAACCTCCTGTAGCTCTTTGAGCTGACCTTGTCCCCCGCGGAGATTATCATGGCCAGCAGGTAGAGGTCCTCGAACGACTCTGGTATCAGCTTGACTATGCTGGTTGCCTCGTAGAACTTTACCGATTTCATCTGATTGCCTGTTTATATAGGATTAATCCTTGCAGGAGGATATATAAATCTGATAATTCATAATATTTATGGGGTCAGAATGGAAGTAAGCCGCAGGAAATTCGTAAAGGGCGTAGCTGCAGCGGGAGTAGGCTTTGCTGCTTTGGGGATATCGGCAGCGCTTCCGATAAAGAGAGCTGATGCCCAGACAACAGGCGGCAGCGCGGCAAGCGTGATAGACTCCAAGCTTGATGTAGTGAGTAAAGAGATTGTACAGGCACTCAGGATTGGCGATTCGGCTGCCCTTGATAGCATTGCGAGCAAGAACGGGGTTAAGTCCCTTAGGGTTTCCGCAATATACAGAGGGCAGAGCAAGACAAACAGGCTTGTGGTCCTCAGGATAACAGGGCAAGGAGGAAGTAAGGGGGACGTCCAGTTCGCAGAACATAGGTTCGGGATGGATGAGCTGATAGGCGATGACGGTAAGAGTACTGTAGACGGGGATCTTTCGGAGAGGAGCATAAACGCGATAGGGAAGCAGGTAGATTATGACGGAGCCGGAAACTATAGCAGCCTCATAGAGATATATCCGAGCTCTTCATGGGGGCAGAGTTTTGACGTCATGCTTGATAGGATGAGTAACTACGGAATAACAGGCCTCCAGCCAGGAGGAGGAAGCTCTGACTTCGGAAGAGGATGGATGACACTGAGCTATCCGAATGCAGACAAGGCTTTGGGCAGTACCCTGATTGCCCTGTTTAATGGGATTCTGGGATCTGATACTAGGAACAGTAAGGTATCCTCTAACAAGTAGATGCAGACCGCATTCCGGAAAGGCATATTAAGCTGATTGTCTTAATTTGAGGTATGCCCAGCAGAAAACGTCCAGCTAAGACTCCGGCATGGCTGGCAGTCGTGGCGGCTATCGTCGTCTTGCTGGCCCTGGCGCTGTATCTTTTTGTGTCGGGAGGCAACGCTGTGAGCCACAAGGTTGCAACAGGCAACAATGTTACCGCGCCCCAGATAACCAACACGAGCTCGATGCAGGAGAATGCCACTGGCAGCTCGGGAAATGAATGGACATCATTCACATTGAATGCAAACAA
>Ga0335072_10014014_pt1 | contig 11396 bp, 19 predicted proteins | sample Lox_Sample_21_FD_206725 | JGI IMG/M metagenome (GOLD analysis project Ga0335072, IMG submission 206725) | Soil microbial communities from Loxahatchee National Wildlife Refuge, Florida, United States - Lox_Sample_2.1 | ecosystem: Environmental > Terrestrial > Soil > Wetlands | place: USA...
TCGGATGGAATTCATTCCGGGAATTCGTCCTTGGCGCCGACATCCGATTCGTGGCGGCGATCCAGGCGTGGCGATGGGCCGGGCTTGGTTTTCTCACTCTCTATGCAAAAGGAATTTTGCCGGGATTGTTCGCTTTTCCGGCCGGACTCGGAGACATGGCCATCGGGTTCACGGCTCCATGGATGGTGCTCAGCCTGGTTCGCAACCCGCGATTTGCCGCCAGCCGGCGGTTTGTGACCTGGAACATTCTTGGGATTGTTGACTTTGTGGTGGCCGTGTCAATGGGAACTGTGTGTTCGGGATTCATTCATGGACTTGCTTTGAATGTAACCACCAGCGCGATGGCGCAATTACCGCTGGTGCTCATCCCGGCGTATATGGTTCCGTTCTTTGTCATGTTGCACTTGACCGCTCTTTTCCAGGCGCGACAATTGGTCCGTTCCGGGAGATCGGTCTTGAACAAATGACAGGCATCGCGATCAGACTTGCGGAGAAAAACGATTCGCCGGGCATCGCCATAATGCTGAAAGCCCTTACCGATGAAATAATCGCGGCGTTCCTGCCAGGGACGTTTGTCTGGAAATTTATTTTGGCAACTGGCATGGCGACTTATACTGACTGGCATGGCGCGAACCTATATTGCTCTTTTATTCAGCATCGGCATAAGTGGAGACCGAAGGCTCATCATGGCCGATTGGCGCGCCATGATGGAGGAGATGGGATTGCAAAACCCGCGGACGCTCATCGCCACGGGCAATGCGGTTTTTGAAAGCAGCGAAGCCGGTGTCCGGAAACTTGAGCGTCAGCTTGAAGATGCCCATGAGCGCCGTTTCGGGCGACGTGTGGACAACATTGTGCGCGTGGCGGCGCATTTTCGACGGCTGGCTGGCGGCAATCCTTTTTTGAAAGAATCCGCACTGGATGGCTCACGGGTTATGGTGCGGGTCATGCGCGACCCCATGGAAAAGGAGTTTGAGTTCAGATTGCAGCCTTACCTTACGCAAGGTGAACGTGTGAAAATTGTTGACGGCGACCTGTGGGTGCATTTCAAGCGGGCTCCGAATGAATCCAGGCTGATGCCGGTCCTGGGATCCAAACGCCTGGGAATTGGCACGGTGCGAAATTGGAACACTGTCCGGCGGCTGAATGAAATGGTGGAGCTGACGTAGTTTGTCACAACCAAGCAAACGACAATGATTGAATTTCTCCAGCCGACAGCTGTAATTGACAGTGAGGAGCCGGCTGAAGAAGGGGATGGAAGAAACGTCGAAGGAGTTTGCTGAAAAGGGAAACGAACTTTACGCGAAAGCGTGAATCGAGTAATCAACCGACATGGCAATCAACGAGCCATCCGCAAATCTGCCGCTGGCCGACGTGTTGCGCGCGGCGAACGGATTGGTCGCCGCGAAATTGATTGAGGACTGGGCGCTTGGTGGCGCGTTGGCGGCGATTTACTACGTCGAGCCATTTACCACTTACGATGCAGACATTTTCTTCATCCCTGCCGACAAGGGTTTGACCGCCGGCATCCCGGCCATTTATGCGCATCTGCAAGCGCAAGGCTGGCAGGTCGAGCGCGAACATCTGCTGGTGCGCGGATTCCCCGTGCAATTTCTTGCCGCCCACGGACTGACCGAGGAAGCCGTGCGTGAAGCGGAGCGCATTGATTATGAAGGCGTGCCCGCGAAAGTTTTTCGCGCCGAACACATCGTAGCCATCGCAGCCAGCGTGGGTCGGGCCAAGGACAAGGCGCGCATCGAACAAATGCTCCAGCAATCCGAGCTTGATAAAACGCAGTTGGAAAAAATCCTGCAACGGCATAAGCTGAAGCTGCCAACGTTATGAAACTGGAAATGCGGCAAAAACTCGCGCGCGAACCGTTCGTGGAAAAAATCCGGAAAGTCGGACAGCTCATCCGGCTGGCCAAGACCTTTCCCCGCCGCACAGCCAAATCACAGTCCGCTGCCAAATGAAAATCACCGAGGACTCCGTCCCGCATTGCGGGACCGCCGAACAAGGCATTGCCGAGGAAGAGGCGTTGAAGAAGGGGATGGAAGAAAAGTCGAAGGAGTTCGTTGAAAAGGGAGCGGAGGTTTACGCGAAAGCCTAAACTAACTTTCAATCTTTATCTTCAACCAAACAGCCGTGACGCAGGTGTGAAATCTATCAACTGCTTTTGCTGGCAGTGATTTGCTCGGTATCAAATTTTACCCTTATATAACTTCAGCGAATTCGATGATATTGCCCCACGGGTCCGAGATGAACCCTAGCCGGCGACTGATCGCTTCCAGATTGAAAGGCTCACCCACAATCGTAACGCCGCGGCGGCGCAATTCCGCGAGAGTTACGTCCACGCTTTCGACGTTAAGACAGAAATGATGATAACCGGCGTTCCGAAGACTCTCTGATAAGTCCGTGTATTTCGTTTGCGGATTCGGATTGCCATCACCGAGAAGCTCGATTTGGAACGCGTCGTCATTTGGCGGGGCCAAATAGGCGAGATGCTGGTCCGCGAATGGCCATTCGTGCAGCACACGAAAATCCAGTTTCTCAACGAACCACTTCTTGCTCACCTGAAAATCAGGCACGCGAATTCCAACGTGGCTTCCGCGGATTGAGGAGAAAATGCTGTTGGCGTTCTTTGGAGGGAAAGGAGGTATTGGCATAATGATCTGGGTTGAAAATTTCTTTATTTATCTTTGCTCATTGAACATGCCATTCAATCCTTATTTTGATTTTACCATGTCGTCGTGATCCGTGCCAGTGATGACTTCGTGCCACTCGGCGATTTCCTTGTCGAACTTGGCGACTTTCTCGCGGTAAGCGGCGAGCGTGTCGTTGCCCAGCGGCAAATGCACCGGCGGTTTCGGCGAGGCGGCAAGCTTCACGATGGCGGCGGCGAGTTTCGCAGGGTCGCCGGGCTGTTTGTAGCTGGCTTGCGTGGCGAACTCGCGCATCTTGCCGACGGTTTCGGCGTAATCGGCGATGACGTTGTTCGTGCGGAAAAGCGATGAGTGGTCGAGAAAGTTGGTCCGAAAAAATCCCGGCTCAACCGCCGTCGCATGGATGCCGAGCGGCGCAAGCTCAATGGCCATCGCTTCGGTGATCCCCTCGACGGCAAACTTCGTCGAGCCATACAATCCCCAACCGACATAGCCGCGCAAACCGCCAACGGATGAGAAATTGATGACGTGACCGGAACGTTGCTTGCGCATTTGCGGCAACACGGCGCGCGTGACTTTGAGCAGACCGAACACGTTCGTTTCATAATTGCTCCGCACCTCCTCGTCGGTCGCTTCTTCAACGCCGGCGAGCAGGCCGTAACCGGCGTTGTTCACGAGCACGTCAATGCGCCCGAATTTCTCCACGGCTTCGGCGGCGACTTTGTGCGCCTGCGCTTCGTCCGTGATGTCGAGCACGGCGACATGCAGGTTGGGATGATTGCCGAGTTGCGCCTCGAGTTCTTCGGGCTTGCTGCGAACCGTGCCGATCACGGTGTCGCCGCTGGCGAGGACGGCTTTGCTGATTTGCTGGCCGAAGCCGCGGGCAGCGCCGGTGATAATCCAGACTTTCGATTTTTTTTGTTCGTTCGTTTTCATGTTTTGTTTTGAGTTGAATGTTTGGTTCAAATTATTGCGAGTTGTTCACGCGGCGAATCCGCCGTCAATGGTCAGGCTTGCGCCGGTGATGAACGCGGCTTCCGGGCCGGCGAGATACGAAACCAGTCCGGCGATTTCATCCGCGTGGCCGTAACGCGGCAACGCCATGAGCGCCTTCAGGCTCTCGGCAAACGGGCCGTTGGCCGGGTTCATGTCCGTGTCCACCGGGCCGGGCTGGACATTGTTGATGGTGATGCCGCGCGGGCCGAGGTCGCGCGACAATCCTTTCACGAGGCCGACGAGCGCGGACTTCGTCATCGCATACACGCCGCCGCCCGCGAACGGCATCCGGTCGGCGTTGGTGCTGCCGATGTTGATGATGCGTCCGCCGTTCTTCATGTGCTTTGCAGCTTCTTGCGTGGCGACGAACACGCCGCGCACGTTCACCGCCAGCGAGCGGTCGAAGTCCGCCAGTGAGAACTGCTCCAGCGGCGCGGCGGAAAAAACGCCCGCGTTGTTGACGAGGATGTCAATTCCGCCCAGCGTCTTGATGGTCTGTGTGACGGCGAGCGCCACGGCCACGGCGTCCGCCGAATCCGCCTTGATGGCAAGCGCGCGTCCGCCCGACGCTTGGATTTCTTTGACCACGGCGTCCGCCTTGGCCGGCTGCGCCTGATAAGTGATGGCGACCGCCGCGCCGTCGTCGGCGAGCCGCCGGGCAATGGCCGCGCCGATGCTGCGTGAACCGCCCGTGACCAGGGCGACTTTGCCCGCGAGTTTTTTTGTGATGCTGGTGCTCATATTTTTTCTTTCTATTTTAGTTTTGGTTTGGTTCGTTGTTTTTCGTAACGCAGCCAGTATGACACAGGTTGCATTTTTGAGTAGCCAGCAACGGTCAATAACGGTTATTCATAAATTGAATGGCCGCATTTGAAGACCTGTCCCTGCTCCGCGCTTTCATCTGCATCGTGGAAAGCGGCAGCATTTCCGCCGGCGCGCGACGGATGAAAATTCCGCAGCCGACCTTGAGCCGTTATCTGCGGCAACTCGAAGAAAAATCCGGCGCGGCGCTGCTGCGGCGCGACACGCATCGCATGAGCCTGACGGAAACCGGCCACCGTCTGCTCGCGGATGCGCGGGCGATGCTCGCGCTGGCGGAAGACGCGCACCATCGCCTGCATGAAGGCCAGACGACGTTGAGCGGCCATCTGCGTTTGTTTGCGACGATTGACTCCGGCCAGTTTCCCGTCACGCGGCTCATCAGCAGTTTTTTGCAGATCAATCCGAAGGTCACGGCGGAACTGCAATTCACGAATCGTCCGTTCCACATGATTCAGGAAGGCTGCGACGCGGGCGTGGTGGCTGGCGACATCACGGATGAAAGTGTCGTGGCCCGCCTGACGGGCAGACAATTGCGCTACCTCGTCGCTTCACCTGCGTTGATCAAAAGCCGCGCGGCGGTGAAGGAACCGGCGGATTTGAAATCGTGGCCGTGGCTCGCGCTTTCAGGCTTTCAATTCGGCGGCTCAAAAGAGACCAGACTTTATTCAAACAAAGGTGTCGAACACACGCTGCCTATTTCCGCAGTGTTCATTTCGGAGGGAGCAACCAGCTTGCGTGAGGCCGCGCGCGCCGGCCTGGGAATCTGCGTGCTGCCGGATTTTTTGGTGCGCGAGGACATTTCATCCGGCCAACTCGTCCGCGTCTTGCCGCAGTGGAAAGCGAAGGAGATTTCCGTCCATGTCGTTTATCACGCGCATCGGATGCTGCCCGTGCGCGTGCGTGCGTTCATTGACTTCGCGGTCGCTTACATGGAAAAGGAATTGCGCTCGAACACATGACAAGAACACCGTAATTAAGATTCACGGATCGACAAAATTGTCGGGGGAGGCCTATTTATTGAGACTTCAAGTTTAGTTCGCTCAGCAAGGTCCGCAATGGGCCGTCAATTTTGCCCTGCTGCCAGACTACGAACAAATCCCAAGTGGCACCGGCGTCAGCGATGGGAATCATTACGACGTTCGGAATGTCTAAGCGAGAAATGAAGGTTGGTTGAATCGAAATCGCTTCTTCATTCGCCGCCAAGGAGAGGGATTCCACAAGGCTATTGAATTTGTCAATGGTGACCAAGCGGGGACGGAAGCCGCCATACTTGCGGCAGAACTGAACGATCCTTTGGGTGTATCCCGGCACCTCATCGTCCGATCCCCGCACGAACGTTTCGCCCTTTAATTGTGAAAGAGACACCTGTTTTTTAGCCGCTAACCGGTGGCTGACGGGTAGCGCAACAAGGCTCCTCACGGTCGCCAATTTACGAGCATAGAAATCGCGCGAGAGCAGGTCTATACCAAGCAAGGTCAATGCTAAATCAATTTCACCTTGCCGTAATGCGCTAATCATCTCGCCGGGCGTTTGATCGAGCATTTTGACTTTCAGCCTCGGATAAGTGCGCCGTAGCACGGCCAGAGCTGGCACAAGATACTCCTGGGCGGCAGACGCCATATAGCCAATACGCAATCGTTCTCTTTCTCCGCGAATCAGCCGCCGGACTTCAGCCACGGTGGAATCATAATCTGCCAAAAGCTTTTTTGCCCTTTCGGCAAGCGCATGTCCTCCGTTCGTGGAATGCACCCCGGCCGATGTTCGTTCCAAAACGCGCCCGCCGAGATCGAGTTCGAGTGATTGTATCTGTCGCGTGATGGAGGACTGGGAAATGCGCAGACGGTCAGCCGCACGACGGAGGCTGCCTTCCTCAAGGACCACTAAGAATAAACGAAGCGTCTCCAGCACGATTGAAATAGTGATGCAAATTGCGCATCGCTGCAATCACAAACCAGCATTAGCAATGAGGCTCGAGAGGGCGCAGACTGCAATATCGAAATTAAAATGAAAACGGTGCCAAATATGAAAGTAGGATTTATAGGTGCGGGAAACGTAACGGCCACAATCGGCCACCATTTGATGAACGCCGGTCGCACGATCGTCGTTTCCAACTCCAGAGGTCCGGAAACGTTGGGTAAATTCGTCGCGGAACTCGGTCCGGGCGCCATCGCGGGGACCAAGCAGCAGGCAGCAAAGTGCGATATCGTGATTCTAGCCACAAAGTGGGTGGACGTGCCTGAAGCGCTCAAAGGCGTTGATTGGCATGGACGAATATTGGTAGATGCGACTAGCGCGCATGTGGATTCTAAACCCGATCGCAGCCGGGCGGGCGTCACCCGCTCGCGGGCCGCGTTAAAGAGTCGCACCTCCAGCGAGATGGTCGCCGAGATGGCTCTTGGCGCGCGGCTTGTGAAATCAATCAGCAACATGCCGATGGAGTGGATACAGGACTTTTCCCCGAACAAACCCCGGACCGTCCTATTTACGTCCGGCGACGACGTCGAAGCCAAACAGAGTGTAATTGAGTTAATCAACAGCACCGGGCTGGTCGCCATTGATCTCGGCCCGCTTCGAACGGGCGGCGCAATGCAAGAGCTTGGCGCTCCGCTGTCCGGCATTGAGTTTCACTTTGTCCAGCGTCTCCATCGTCGTTGAAACCGTAAAACTATGAAAACTATGAAAACGCAACATTACTTTATTGATCTGACTCAACGCCCGCCCCGGAGCTTTCGCGTTCGTTTGGGCAACTATGTGGTTTTGGCCCGCATGCTCGACAAGGGCCGGGCGACCCTCGCCGGGAAGAATGGCGAATATATATACAATTCCTCAACCGACCAGCGCCTGGTGCAATTTCTTGGCTTCGACCCCGATGCCTTGTTGAAGGAATTGGCAACCGGCAAAGGTGACGGGGAAATGCTCGAATGGGTTCAGGCCCATTCGAAGACCCCGCGCGCTCCATGGGAAATCGAAGCCTGGTCTGCTTTCATGGAAAAACGCGGGCCGGACAGCGACGCTGAAACACTTGCGTTCTTTGCCAAATACCTGGGCCGGCTTTCCAAAACCCGGGAAGACATCAAAACCTGGTTCGAATTCGGCGAACTCGATGACTACGTCAGCTTTGGAGGAAAAGCGTAAATTCAACATAAACAAACAACGAAAACAAAAAGGAAAAAACATATGAACAACAACAACGGACAAAAATTAGCAGGAAAAATTGCGGTAATCACAGGCGGAAACAGCGGGATTGGCTTGGCCACAGCCAAGCGCTTCGTGGAAGAAGGCGCGCAAGTCGTGATCACTGGCCGACGAGAGAAAGAGTTGAAAGAGGCCGCAGCTTTGATCGGGAGAAACGTTACGACGGTCGCTGGCGACATAACGCGCCTTGAGGATTTGGACCGGCTCTATGCCGTGGTGAAACAGAAACACGGTCACATCGACGCGCTCTTCGCAAATGCCGGCTGGGGTGAAGTCGCGCCGCTGGGCGCGGCGACCGAAGCTCATTTCGACAAAACCTTCGATTTAAATGCGAAGGGAACATTCTTCACCGTGCAGAAGGCCATTCCCCTCTTCAAAGATGGCGGTTCGATCATCCTCAACACTTCGGTCGCAAACGTAATGGGATTGCCAACGTTTGCTGTCTATGCCGCGAGTAAGGCGGCCGTGCGCAGTTTCGTCCGTGCCTGGACCGTGGAACTAAAAGACCGCAACATTCGCGTGAATGCGGTTAGCCCCGGACCAATTGAGACTCCAGCACTCGAGAAAGCGGGCATACCCCCGGAAATGCTCGAACAAGCGATAGCAGGATTCACCACGCAGGTTCCGCTCGGACGCAGAGGCAAGCCCGAAGAAATTGCGGCTGCCGTGGCGTTTCTCGCCTCCGAAGAAAGTTCATACATTACCGGCGTAGAACTCGCTGTCGCTGGAGGTATGGCGCAGGTCTAACCCCGGCGCGGTCCCGTGGCTGGCCCTCCAGCCAGTCGCGGGACTACGGCAGTCGTTTACATAGAAAAGGAATTGCGCTCCAACGTCTGACAAGAATCTCAAAGATGGGCTGAATGATTGAATCCCGTCGGGATTCGTTTTAGAATTACGACCGTCCAAACGAAGAACAACATGAAGAGCAATAAAAAGGACTTATCCCCAAAACAACGCGATGAATTGCTCAGAGCATTGAAAGACCGTTTTGAGAAAAATATGAACCGTCACCAAGGTTTGGTGTGGGCCAAGGTGCAGGCGCGGTTGGAGGCCAAGCCGGAAAAGTTGTGGTCGCTCAATGAAATGGAACACACCGGCGGCGAACCGGATGTTGTCGGTCAGGATAAAAAAACGGGCGAAATTATTTTCTTCGATTGCTCCGAGCAAACGCCGCCAGGCCGCGTCAGTCTTTGCTACGACCGCGAGGCGCTGGATGGGCGAAAGGAACACAAGCCCAAGAGCAGCGTCATGGACATGGCCGCTGCCATGGGCATCGAGGTTTTGACGGAAGAACAATATCTGGAGCTGCAGAAACTGGGCGAGTTCGATAAAAAGCGGTCAAGCTGGCTGAAGACACCAGCGGACTTTCGCAAGCAGGGCGGTGCGCTCTGGGGTGGTCGCAGTTACGGTCGCGTCTTCATCGGGTGCAATGGCGCGGATTCTTATTACGCTGGCCGGGGTTTCCGCGGCTGGCTCAAGGTCTGATGGTTGCGGATTAATGCCCGAATCGCCTGTTTCCGACAAATTTCGAGCAAAATCGAGGTTTTTGCCCCAATGACGCCGCTTTTAGCTGTGATTATCAACAAATTTTGTCCAACATCTCAGTTCGGATGTGGCAATGACAACTAAATATGTCCAAGACTTAAGTTATTTGCTTGCATTATCAACATATTTTGTCCAGCGAATCAGTTTTGAACTTTAAACATCCACATATTTTCTACATCACACAAGCTCTGAGCTGCATACAACCACATTATTTATCCAATACATCAGTTATTAAGTGGAAACATCCACATATTTTGTCCAGCGTTTCAGTTCCAAAGTAGAGACATCCACAAAAAAGCTCCATGATTTCACTTGCGAACCGGGCGATGGAGGTTCAATTTCGCCTTCATGAACTCTTCAACTTCTCCTTCTTCCATCCCATCGGAATCGTCGAACCAACTGAATCCCATCGCGGTGTTTGAGGCCTTGGGCAGCAAGATTCGCTGGCCCATTTTGCAGTTGCTGGCAGACGGCACGCCGCGTTCGGCTGCGGACGTGGCGTCGGCATTGCACTTGAGCTACGACAATGTGAGCCGGCATTTGACCTTGATGTGGAAAGCGGGACTGGTAGCCCCGAAATTGGCGGACGACCAGAGAATTGCGTTGTATTACGTCCCCGCAGAGAACAGGGAACAACCGGGTAAATTGGATTACGGCATTTGCACCGTCCAAATGCCGACCGCGCGGCCTTTTTTGCCAAAAGATTGATCAAACAACGCCGCTGCATCCGCATAAACCCCGGCCACTATTTCCATCGTCACCGGCGGTCGGGATTTTTAGGTCAGGCCCAGGCCGCCAGAATCTTGTCGGCCTGCACGACTTGTTCGGGCGAGCCGGTAAAATGGCATTTGATTTTGCCAGCTTTGCGGGTGACATGGACCTTGATGGTTTCCAGGCCGCTGTTTTTCATCCGCAAGTGGAGTTGTTTGTAAACTTCCTTGATGCCGTGTCGTCGTTGGAGGCTATTGCTCATGCTGGAGCTTGAGTGCGCGCCGGGCGCATGGCAATGGAAATCGCCGGTTATTTCGGAGGGAGGCGTCGGACGTTCAAGCAATGTATCACGGCTTCAAGAGGCCGCCGAAATTTGTCCGGTGACGCCAGAGCAGGAATAGCGCGAGAACCGCGACGGCCGCCGCCACCTGCCAGCCTTCATGACTCAGGAAGATGTGGTAGCAGAGAATGTTCACAATCACCGGGCCGAGCAGCGTGAGGCCGAGCGGAAGGTAGCGGCCGATCAACAGAATCAATCCGCCCGCGACCTGACAGCCGCCGACGACGTAGACGTAGCCCGAACTCATCATCGCATTGATGAAATCGCCGGCAGGCCCTGACATCGGCGGTGCCTTGATGAAATGTAGAAACGCATTCGAGCCAAAGACGACGAACACAAGTCCGAGCAGGATGCGGGCAATGATTTCAAGGATTTTCATGTCTGCAATGTTGAACAAGCTCGGTGAAATTTCAACCATCAAAGTGGCAGGGCTTTTGCCGGTTGAAGCTGGTGCGCGCCTTTGAGCAGGTGGCAGAAATCCTCTTTGCTGGTGACGATTTTCCTGCTGTCCCTGCCGGCAAGGCTGGTCTGATTTACATTCCACCTGGAGACGTTCCAGTCGCACGATGCGGATGAATTTCCCGCCTGCTTCCAGATTTTACCCTGGCACAATTTCACGGGCTTAGGATACCAACCGGCCGGGGAAAATGCTTGAAATTTCAGTGCTTTTTGGGATGGCGTTTTTTTTCCTTTTTCCGATGGCGATAGGTGTCAATGACCAGCAGGATAAAAATAATGAAGCCACCTATTGCGAGAATGACAATGATAGGTTTGTCATGCCAAACTTCACTTACAAAATCGGTAATGTCAGAACTCACTTTTCCCAAATTTACACCATTTTCGCTGAATGGGAAATGAACGGCGGGCGCGGGGCGCGTCATGCGTTCGGCGTGGGACTTTACGCCAGCCTTCCAGAGCGGCCATATGAAACCATTTTCCGGTCGGCCAGGATTTCCTGCTCCGCCGCGATAAGGGAGTCGCTCATGGTGTCGGCGTTGGGCGCGTCACGGAGTTGATCAAGCATTTTGGTTTTCATCGCGATGAGGCACAGCCGGGCCAGCGTGTGCAAATGCAGCCGGTCGTCCTGGCAGCAAATCAGAAAGAACAGATGCGTCGGCTCGCCG
>Ga0335072_10014015_pt1 | contig 11393 bp, 8 predicted proteins | sample Lox_Sample_21_FD_206725 | JGI IMG/M metagenome (GOLD analysis project Ga0335072, IMG submission 206725) | Soil microbial communities from Loxahatchee National Wildlife Refuge, Florida, United States - Lox_Sample_2.1 | ecosystem: Environmental > Terrestrial > Soil > Wetlands | place: USA: Florida...
CACTCACCATGGATTCAATCCGTTTGCGGTAGGCCAGGGAGACAAAGGCGTCGCTGTCGAAGCGCTGCCGGTACATTGGCTCCAGGGCGGGGAAATGCTCGCGGATGAAGGCGAGATATATCTCTTTCGAGCAGGGCTTGAGGAAGAGGGGCTGCGCCGAAAAAAAGCTGGCGCCTGCTGCCTGGGCGCGTTTTGCCATGCTGTCCACCGCCTTTCCAGTGTCGGTTATGCCGGGCAGGAGCGGGGAACACAAGATCCCCGTTTTCAAGCCGGCTTCCCGGAGGCGCGTCACCGTCCGCAGCCTCAGGTCGGGGCGCGGAGCTCGCGGTTCCAGCAGTCTGGCCAGGTCTGCTCGTGGGGTCGTGATGGTCAGGTGAAGCACCAGCATATTTCTCCCGGCGATTCTCTGGAGCAGGGGAATGTCCCGCTCAATCAGTGTGGACTTGGTGACGACTCCGATGCGGAGCCCCTCCTGCCTGCCCAGTACTTCAAGGAGCGACTGCGTAATCTTCTCCCGGCGTTCCGCGGGTTGGTAGGGGTCCGTTGCTGTACCCAGGGCGATCTCCTCGCCTGGACGAACCTGCCTCAGCTCCTGTTCGAGCAGCCACGCCGCGTTCTGCTTGACGAAGATGCGGCGTTCGAAGTCTTCGGGCTGCAATTCCATGAACTCGTGGGTGTAGCGGGCGTAGCAATAGCGGCAGGCGAATTCACAGCCGCGGTAGGGATTGATACTCCAGGCGAAACTGAGACCTCGCCTGGAAACGGTCCGGTTAAGAATGGACCTGACCTTCAGGGTACGAAACTCGATTTGGTGGCCCTGGCCTGCAGGAGAAGAGCCTGCGGCCAGGCGGGCGATGCCGGTGAGCTGGGATCCAGTTTCTCCCGATGAGGAATCAGTGAGGATGGGGAAGAGCTCGAGGTTTTGGGATTGCGTATTCGCCATTTGTTCGCCTCTCGAGATTCAACCTTACGCTGGGCGATGGACTGGGTCAAGAGGGCGTTGATTCCTACATAAGGGTCTTGTTCAACTCGGCTCGGGGGGTTGGTTAGGACGGTCGGGGGATTTCATCTTGCACGGGTTTCAGCCGTTCGTGCGGGACCGGATGGCGGTTTTGTGGGGGGTTAAGCCGGCCCAGGCAGCGCGACTATTCCGCGGTCCCTGGGCGGCGGTCGAGACGCAGCCGGACGCCCCCCTTGGGACGGAGCGAAATGGCGGGCCATAAGGGCAGGTCCGCCGGAGCGTCTTGAGGCAGGGAGAGCTTCCAGTCGCGAGCAATCGTCGCGAGGACCAAAACTCCTTCCATCCAGGCCAGGCCTTCCCCGATACATTGCCGGGTTCCGGCGCCAAAAGGGAAATAGGAGAAGCGGGGCCGGCGGGATTTGTTCTCTTCTGTAAAACGCTGAGGATCGAATTCCAGGGGCCGCTCCCAAAAGCGAGGATCGCGGTGGGCGACTATCTGGGGCGCCAGCAAAATCGCTCCCTTGGGAATGACCGTGCTGCGATAGGCGTACTCTTCTGTCGCGGTTCTGGCGGTCACCCAGACCGGCGGGTACATGCGCAGGACTTCGGCGAAAACCTGGGCGGCGTAGCCAAGGTTGCCATAATCCTCCGCAGAGGGAGTACGCCGGCCCAGAACTGCACTGCATTCCTGATGCAGCCGCTCCTGCGCCTCCGGGTTGCGAGCGAGCTCCCACATGGCAAAACTCAGCGCATTGGCGGTGGTTTCGTGGCCGGCAAGCATGACGGTCACGCATTCGTCCCGTACCTGCGTGTCACTCATGCCACCGGTGCCCTCATCGTTATCGACTGCGGCCAGCAGCATCGACAGTAAGTCACCGCGATCGCGTGGGTCTTTGCGCCGCTCCGCAATCATGCCGTAGATGAGATTGTCGAGATAGGCCTGGCCGCGGCGAATCCTCCTGGTGACCGGCAGCGGAGAGCGCAAGACCAGTTCAGGAAAGGGCAAAAAGGCCAGAACGAGGAATCCCATGAACGAATCTACGGCCTCGGCAATGGCGTGCACTTCCTCTTCCACGTTGGTGTCAAAGAGCGTCTTGCCGACGATCCTGAGGGCCAACAGCAGCATCTGCGGCTGCAGATCCATCACCTTGCCGCTTTCCCATCGGGACGTCATTTCCTCCGCATAGCCGGCGATGATCTTGCCGTAGGCGGCGATGCGCTGACGATGGAACGCAGGCTGCGCCAGCCTGCGTTGGCGGAGATGCAGTGGTGTTTCGCTGGTCAACAATCCTTCGCCTAAAACCAGTTTGGCCCGCTGCATCACCAGCCCGCGGTGATGGCGGCCGGCGTCGCGCAGCAAGAGGTCCTCAATCAATTGCGGGTGATTGAACTGGAAGATATGGCGCCCAAGACCGGTGAAGTGATTCAGGTCCCCGTAGCGCTGCGCGTTCCGGAGCATGAAGCTGGCCGCAGTCACGCGGAAGATTTCCCCGGAGAAGAACCGCTGGGCGAACCCCGGTCCGTCGGGAAAGCGGCCACGAATCAAAATTCGTGGGGCCACCATCTCAGACGCCAGGGAAGGGCTCATAGCGGAAGTCCAGTCTCAGTAGGGCTTATCTGCCACAGAGAAAGTAGCTGATTAATGTTCTTCTTCGTCGGGCCTGGGCGCGCGTACCGCGTATCCGCCACCCGGTTCGGTCACGGGATTCTTTGTTTCTCCCAGCCGCGCGGTCACGGAACCGTCGGCGACACGGCGGCGGAGCCCGATCAGGGTTTCCTCCTTATCCCGGGCGTACTCGGCAGCCAGGCGCGTCAGTGCGTGGGTCACGATGTCGCTGTGGTGGAGATTCTGCATTTCGGGATCGCGGCGGAAGTTGAGCCACAAGCGATGCACCAGCTCCACATCATCAGCGCGCAGTGAGGGCGCATGCGGGCCGATGTGGAACGATTCCGCTTCCCCCGTGGGATGGACGACGTAGAACGTGATCTGCTTTTTAGGTTCCGGCAAAGCTTCCCATGCCTGACCCACACGATAGGCCTGCTCGTGCGCCGACATCTTGCTGGAGAGTCCAGAGACCACGGCAGCCGCTTCCAAAGAGTTCGCAGTTTGCACCAAGGCCGCGAAGATGTCGCCGGCTGGAACCACCAGCAATGAGATGTGCTTGCCAAAACTTTCGGCGACGGAGACGGCTTTGGTAAAAAGCATCTGCTCGTATTCGCTGAAGAGCTGATCGGTGGTGGCGAGCAACTCCGGTCCGCCTGCGCCGACCATACGAGCCGTCAACACGACGACGTCCTGGTCTCCGGTATTGGTGCGGGCCAGGGTCCACTTGAGCGCGAAGGGGTTGGTGGCATCGCGCATGGTGACCACGACACAACCCGGGCTTATCTGGAGCACGTCGCGGCCTACCGTGTCCTCGTGCTCGAGCTGGAAGTGTTCCTTCATCTGCGTTTCGGTGGTCGTCCGGCGTCCCTGATTTTGGCGCTCGGAAATGGTAAAGATGATGAAGAACGTGGTCGCGAATAGAATGCCGCTGACGGTAGCTACCGACTTGGTAAAGAGATTGACCACCGCGGTCGTCAGCAACACGATAAAAACTGAGACCAGGCCGATTGGGATTTCTCGTTTACCAATGCGCAGGTTGGGAGGTACCTTCCAACCCCGTTCGCCCTTGTACTTCCAGCGCAGCACCAACATGGCGAGGCTGTTGAAGGTGAAGCTCCAGATCACACCAAAGGCATAAGCCTCGCCGAGGGCGATGACATTTCCGCGGCTGGCGATGATGGTGAAAAGTTGCAACCCTACGACCAGATTGACGATGCGGTAGCTGGTGCCGAATTTGTGATGGGGCTTGCGGAACCAGTCGGTCAGTACACCATCTTCGGCGATGCGCATGAGCACGCCCGTAGAACCGATGATGGAAGTATTGATCGCACCGGAGAGGATCAGAAAACCGACCAGAACCACAAACACCCGGAAAACAATCCGCAGCACCTGCGGCCCGACCATGTACATGGCCATGCCGGCGATCAGATTGTCGCGGTACACCGGCACGCGCACTGAGTCGGGAATGAGCATCACCGCCAGGAGCGAACCCACGCCAGTAAACAGGAAGCTGTAAATCGCGATGACGATGGCCGCCCGTTTGAGGTTCTTCAGCTTAGGGTGCTCGATCTCGCGGTTTACCTGGGCCAGTGTTTCTTCGCCGCTCATGGCCAGCACGGAATGACCGAATGCCATGATGATGCCGAACAGGCCCAGCATCGACGGCAGGCTGGAGTATTTCAAGAAGCCGAGAGCATCCTGGCTGAAGTGCAAATTCGAAGGCGTCGGCCAAGGCGGTAGCTTGGCGCCGATATGGATCGCGGAAAAGATGCCCCAAGTAAGAAGAATCACCACCATTACGGTGGTGATCTTCATCACTTCGAGAGCCTTATCGCTCGATTCCTCGATGCCCTTCAGGTTTTGCCACCAGTAGTAAACAGTGACAATGGCGGCAAAGGCAGCTGAGGTGAGATTCATGGGCAACTGCGGCGCAGCATGGTTCACACTCAGCATTGCAGCCGGCAGCCAATCATGCGCGGCGGCCACGTTCATCAACTCATTCAGCAGACTGGTGATGTACTGTCCGGCAGAGACGCCGGAGATCGGCCCGGTCAGGATGTAGTCGAACATGAGCGCAGAAACGCTCAGCTTGGCGAAGGTGCCACCCAACGCTTCCTTCACTACGCGATACACGCCTCCGCGGGTGAACATCGAGCAGCTCTCCACGTAGACTGCCCGCACCGCGAAGGAAAAGAGCATCACACCAAGAATGAACCAGGGAGCAGACTTGCCTACGGCCTCTTCGGCAATGCCGCCAGCGTAGAAGGCGGAAGATCCGAGATCGTTCAGCACCACCGCGGCGGCTCGCCAAAACGAAATAAAGGTAAGCATCACCGAGGAGGCGACGACCAGTTTTACCCGGCTGGAGGAGAGGGATGGCGCTTTCGTTGTTCGATCAGAAGCCATTCGATATAGGTCAGCGTGTCAAATCCGCGATTGGAGACGGGCCGCGGTCTCTATCGAAGCCAGACCTGAGTCTAAGTTGGTTGCCGTTCAGCGTCAACGACTCACTCGCCCAGCAACAACTGGAGATCTTCGACAAAACTAATCGCGACCACGATGGCAGACCCGGCGATTCCAGCGAAGAACAAAACTTCAAGGAGCCGCATAAAAATGATGGCAATCAGCATAGGTATTGATTGTAGCGCTTTCCCGTTCTCGCAGTATGCAAGAGTTTGATTGCACAGGAGATGAAGGGAGAGGGTGGTAGACTCACGACGATGGTAAAACTGGCGCGCCAACCATGGCTGCTTGGAATTGTTTCTGCCGTCCTGCTTCTTCTGCCTTTTTCCGTTGTGGGCCCGGTGCCTTTCTGGCGTACCTTCTTTGCCTGGTTGGCGTTTGTGCCGCTGTTTTCAGGCCTGCTCGCAACGCAGAATCTGAGCCGCCCAGGGGCGCTGCTGCGTGGAACACTGGGCGCTTATCTCATGGGCGTTCTCTGGTTTACCGGGAATTGCTACTGGATTTACCAGACCATGCGATATTACGGCGGGCTCCCGCCGATGATTTCCGCGGGCATCCTGATTGCCTACAGTTTAGTGTTGGGGCTTTATTTCGCTGCCTTAGGACTTTTGATCTCGGCAACAGCAAAGGTCTTTCGCAAGCCGGGCTACGCACTCGCAGCCGCGCCTTTCTTCTGGGTGGGGCTGGAGTTGTTGTCCGCACGGCTGACGAAGGTCCCGTGGGATTTGCTGGGCTACTCGCAGGTCGATAACTTTCTTCTGACCAGCATGGCTCCCTTCACCGGGGTGTATGGCCTCACCTTCGTATTAATTGCAGGAAACTCACTGCTTGCCTGGGGAATCCTGGCGGCAGCGGAGAGACGCCGCGTGGCCGCATTGCTGATCGGAATCGTGGCGGTACTGGTGCTGCAAAACGGCGATCACTTCGCGCCTCCCGCGGCGCCGGCGTCCGCCACCGCGGTGTTGTTGCAGCAGAACCTGAACGTCAATCAGGACAATAATTGGACCACGGATCAATATCAAATCCATATGAATGAGTTCATCCGGCTGAGTACCCGCACCTGCGGGCCCTTTCTTGCCGGTATGCCTAACCTCAATGCTTATCCGGTAACCCCCGATTGCCCGGCAACACCTGTCACTCCGGGAATTATCGTGTGGCCCGAGTCGCCGGCTCCCTTTGTCGATAAAGATCCACGGCTATTGAAGGCTCTGCATACTCTGGCGGTTACGATGGACGCGCCGGTGATTGCGGGCACCACTTCTCTGGATCCTCACGGCGCCGGCGCCGATATGTATAACTCCGCTTTGTTCGTGCGTCCCGATGGCACAGTTGCGGGCCGCTATGACAAGATCCATCTCGTTCCCTGGGGCGAATACATCCCTTACAAGGAGTTCTTTTCTTTCGCCAAAAATCTCACCCAAGAAGCGGGCGACATGACTCATGGGTGGCGCAGGGTCGTTTTTGCAACCGACCACCACACATTTGGTGTCTTCATCTGCTATGAGGAGATATTTGGAGACGAGATACGCCTGTTCGTGAAAGCGGGGGCCCAGGTCCTGGTGAACATCTCCAACGACGGCTGGTATGGCGATACCTGCGCGCCCTGGCAAACACTCAATATGTCGCGCATGCGCGCGGTGGAGAATCGGCGCTGGCTGCTGCGCGACACAAATACCGGCATCACCACCATCATCGATCCCTATGGACGGCTTACGGCAAGCCTTCCCCGTCACGTGCTCGGTTCACTGGCCGGCAGGTACGGTTACAGGCACGACCTCACGTTCTACACCATGCACGGCGATGTCTTTGCCTACCTGTGTGGGATAATCACGTTAGGGATTGTCGCCGTCATGGTGTGGAGTAGCCTGCGGCGCAACTAAATCATCATGCTGAACGAACTCGAATTTTCCTACGCTCCGGTCCGTGACAAAGTGCGCGACCTTCGGGAGTATCTTTGACCGCGATCGCATCGACAGGGAACTGGCTGGCCTAGAGACCAAGCTTTCCGAGCCCACCATCTGGTCCAATCCGGCGGAATCGCAAACGCTCATGCGTGAGCGCAAGCGTCTCGAAGGCCAGCTCGCCATGGAGAACGAGTTAGTGCGCCGCTCGGAGGACATTGAAGCCTACTTCGAGTTGGCGCGCGAAGGAGAGCCGATCGAAGCCGAGCTGGAACGGGAAATCAAGTCGTTCGAAGAATTTGTCGAGCAACTGGAAACCCGCACCATGCTCTCGTCCGAGACCGATCCGCTCAATGCCATTGTGACGGTTCATCCTGGCGCCGGTGGAACAGAATCGCAGGACTGGGCGGAAATGCTGCTGCGCATGTATCTGCGTTGGGCAGAGCGTCACGGGTTCAAAACCGAAGTCAACGATTACCAGGATGGGGAGGAAGCGGGCATCAAGTCGGCTACTTTCACCGTTACCGGGGAGTTCGCATTCGGGCAGCTTGCCGGAGAGACCGGCGTTCATCGCTTAGTGCGCATATCGCCTTTCGACCAGGCCAAACGCCGGCACACTTCGTTCGCCAGCGTCTTTGTGTCTCCTGAAATCGATGACTCCATCAACATCGAAATCAAGCCGGAAGAGCTGCGCATTGATACGTACCGTTCCGGGGGTAAGGGCGGCCAGCATGTGAACACGACAGACTCCGCGGTGCGCATCACGCATCTGCCGACCAACATTGTGGTGCAGTGCCAGAACGAGCGCTCGCAGCACAAGAATCGCGAGAAGGCAATGAAGATGCTTCGTTCGAAGCTTTACGAATATGAGCTGGAGAAGAAGAAGCAGATATCGAAGAAGCTGGAAGATTCCAAGCTGGATATCAAGTTCGGTTCACAGATCCGTTCTTATGTGCTGCAGCCGTACCGCATGGCGAAAGACCTGCGCACGCGCGTGGAGGTGGGCGATGTGGATAGCGTGCTCGATGGTAACCTGGACCCGTTCATCCGCGGTTATCTGATCATGCGCCGCAACGGTGGAGAGGCTTCCGCTCCCGAGGAAGCGGTCGAGGTAGAGTAAGCATCCAATGCTGCATGAACGAACCTGAGACGATTCGCACGATCCTGGAGAAGACAAAGACGATTGCCGTCATCGGGCTGTCGGATAATCCTCAGCGGCCTGCCTTTCGTGTTTCGAAATACATGCAGCAGGAGGGCTACCGCATCATTCCCGTTCATCCGAAGGTCAGCCAGGCGCTGGGAGTCAAGGCTTACCCATCGCTCGAGGACGCATACGCAGCCGAAGGACGGATCGATCTGGTGAATGTGTTTCGCGCGTCGGAGTATGTTCCGGAGATTGTGAAGGATGTGATGCGTTTGAAGATTCCGTATCTCTGGCTGCAGGAAGGCGTGTGCCATCCCGAAGCGGTGAAATGGGCGGAAGACGATGGGATTCTGGTGGTGATGGACCGCTGCATCTACAAGGAACATGCCCGGCTGGAGCGAGTTCGCGGATAGCGGGTGGATAGGGTTCCGTGAGAGGTGCTCTCGAAGACCACTCCTCAGCGGCTAAAGCCGCTCTTTTGTTAAATTCCACGGCGGGGCAGAAGCGCCGCCCCTTCCAAAGCAAAAGCAATGTTTGCAGTCTGTGAATCCCTGCCATCCAGGCTATGGAACGGGCTATGGAATCACAGACGGATTCAGAGCAGGGAATTGGCGCTGGTGCCAGTAGGGATACGGTGCGTTGAGTTTGCTGGCGGCGTCCAGTTTGGCTACCTGTGCCGGGGTTAGATTCCAGCCGGCTGAGGCCAGGTTCTGGCGTAGCTGCGACTCATTGCGGGCTCCTATGATCACCGTGGATACGGTCGGCCTTTGCAATAACCAGTTCAGCGCTACCTGGGGCACAGGCTTCCCGGTTTCCCGTGACACTTCTTCCAAAGCGTCGACCACGGTATAGAGATATTCATCTTCCATTTGCGGACCCTGGGCAGCGGTTTTGTGCAGACGGCTTTCTGCAGGCAGCGGATGACCGCGGCGAATTTTGCCCGTCAGCCGGCCCCAACCGAGCGGGCTCCAGATTATGGCTCCGACGCCCTGGTCGATACCTAATGGCATGAGTTCGTGCTCATAGTCCCGTCCGATCAGGGAATAGTAAACCTGGTGGCCAACGTAACGTGCCCAGCCGTATCTGTCGGAGATGGCCAGGGACTTCATCAAATGCCAACCAGAAAAATTGGAGCAGGCGATGTAGCGTACCTTGCCGCTTCGCACCAGGGTGTTTAGTGTGTCCAGCGTTTCTTCGACCGGCGTGAGCGCGTCGAATCCGTGCAGGTGGTAGATGTCGATGTAGTCCGTTCCCAGACGCTTCAGACTGGCATCACAAGCGTGTAGGAGATGCAACCGGCCAGAGCCGAGATCGTTAGGGCCATTCCCCATGGGGAAGGTGGCTTTCGTGGAGATGAGCACCTTATCTCTGCGGCCGGCAATTGCCTGACCCAGAATTTCCTCTGACCGTCCCTGGGAGTAGACATCTGCAGTGTCGAAGAGATTCACTCCCGCCTCAAGACACAAGTCGACGAGACGCGTAGCTTCTGCGACGTCCGTCGCTCCCCATGCTCTGAAAAAGTCGCCCTCGCCACCAAACGTTGCCGCGCCGAAACAGAGCACCGGCACCTTCAGTCCTGAACGTCCAAGCTGTCTGAATTCCATGGTGCAAGCATAAACGATGAGAGCTTTGCGAACCGCGGATGGGCCGGCTACAACTGGACGCGTTCGAGCGAAGCGCGATCCCACTGCGCAAGCGTGGCGCCTGCTGCATAAGTGCTCTCCAGGAACGCCATCAGCGCGTCGTCCGGAGAGGGTTCATTGCGCAGATCTTCGTAGAGGTAAATGAATTCGCTGAGGGAATTGTTGTAACCTGCGCGGGCAGGCTCGATGGAGGACTTCTCCAAACCTTTGGGAGCGGGCGCGGTGTAGGAATAGAAGGCGGCTTCGCCAAAGCCACCGTTCCCAGGCCAAAAGCCGGCACTGATGACTTCATGCGAGTAGGCTTCGCGGGTGACCTTATCGGCGCCCTCGCGCGGCGGCGCCCGCCTGCCGGAGAAGCGGGTCACCGCGAGATCGAAACTGCCCCAGAAGAAATGAACGGGACTGACCTTGCCCAAAAAGCGGGAAGAAAACTGCTGAAACACCCGGTCCGCGTGCATCAGTACGCGCCAGAACCGGTGGGCGGCATCCGGATCGTAGGAGGCATGTTCGCGGTCTTCGGCGAAAGGAATGGGATGGGGCACTTCTACCGGTACCGGATGAATGCTGACGCTGACCCCGAGCGCGGCCAGGCTGCGTTGGTATTCGAAGTAGAAGCTGGCTACGGACTGAGCACGCAGAGGGGTGGACAAGGTCGCGCCCGTGCTCATGGCGAACTTCAATTCATGGCTGACAAAATCGAACGCGATTTCGAGAAACTCCGATTCATACGGCATAGCCGACGTGTTCAGGCCGCGGGCGCTGACGTACAAAGGAACGTTCCACCAGTGGGCTTGAAGGGGGCTAAGTGCGAGACGCGTCTTACCCACGATCTGCGTCCACATGTGGAGTGTGTCGGCGGTGTCGTGCCAATCCGTCCACTTGAGCGAAGGCCAGGCGCCGGTGGTCATCAGGATCGCGTTATTGGCAGAAGACCAGCAGGCCGAAGAGGAAGAACCAGAAGATCCCCATGGTGTGCCAATACCAAGCGGTGCAATCGACGACGACCTGGCGCAGCTCGATGCGGCGCAGAAAGACGAGAGCAATCATGGCACCTATCAGCGCGGCAACGCCAAGCAGAAGGTGCAAGCCATGGGTACCGGTGATCAGGTAGAAGAAATGACTGCTGGGATTGGAGGCGTAGAAGACGCCTTCATGGACCAGCTGCTTCCAGGCGATCCACTGGCCGGCGAGAAAGAGGCCTCCCAGGATTGCCGTCGCCGTGAGCCAGGGAGCCGCGCGGCGCATCGTGGGACGACCGAGGCCCAGCCACTCCTCCATGACGTCGATCTCGCGGAAGAAATGCCGGCGGCCGATTTCCATGGTCAGGCTGCTGAGCAAAATCAGGGCGGTATTGATCCAAAGGATGGGAGGAATGGCTACGGGGCGCCAATCCATTACCCAAGTGTTACTGGCGGTGAAATGGCCGGTGCTCTGACGGGCAAAAAACGCGCTCACCAGGGCGATGAAAAACATCAGATCGCTGGCTAACCCGAAAAACAGCACCATGCGATAGCGGCCCAGCAGGTCACGAGGTCCACGCCGCCCGGGTGGCCGGTTGTCCCAGTTCTCGCCATCTCCGCCCCCGCCCGTTGGCCTGCGGGCAACCGGCGGCTTCCCGCCAAATCCAGGGTCTTTGCGCTCGGTCTCAACAGGCGTGCGGGTGAATGTTGCGGGC
>Ga0335072_10014016_pt1 | contig 11392 bp, 11 predicted proteins | sample Lox_Sample_21_FD_206725 | JGI IMG/M metagenome (GOLD analysis project Ga0335072, IMG submission 206725) | Soil microbial communities from Loxahatchee National Wildlife Refuge, Florida, United States - Lox_Sample_2.1 | ecosystem: Environmental > Terrestrial > Soil > Wetlands | place: USA...
GCGCGTGCCGCTGGCCCCGGGACCGGTGCCGTGGATGGAAGGCCTGATGGAGCTGAAGCCTCTGCCCATCGTACCTGTCGTTCCCGATGCCATAGCCGAATCGAAGAAGCACTTCTTCACGGAGACGCAATTGGCCACGCTGCGCCGTTTCTGCCAGCTCCTGATGCCGCCGCTCGAGGGCCATCCCGGCGCAATGGAAGCCGGCACGCCGGAGTTCCTTGATTTTCTAATTGGCATCTCACCGCCCGACCGGCAGGAAATGTATCGCACGGGGCTTGACCGGCTCGAGGCCGAGGCCAAGGCCAAGTTTGGCCTCGCCTTCGATCACGCGAAGGACGAGCAGGCGGACAAGATCATTCGCCCGTGGCTGCGCGCGTGGATGCCGGACCACCCGCCGGCCGAACAGTTCGCGCGCTTCATCAACATAGCCCACAGCGACATCCGCTTCGCCACCGAGAACTCGCAGGCGTGGAGTGACGCGGAGCTTGATGCCGGCATGGCCGGACCGCAGATGGACGCGTACTGGTATCCCGTCGACCCCGACATGAAGCGCGAGTCAGAGCAGACGGCGGCGCGCATCGCGGACAACAAGGCGCACGCATAGCGGGACCGGCGCGAACGCCGCGCGGAGAATCAAACAGCCATGGCTGAAGAGATTGTCGACGTTCTGATTGTGGGCTCGGGCCACTCCGGGGGGATGGCGGCGAAGATCCTCACCGAGAAGGGCATTTCGTGCCTGATGCTGAATGCCGGCCCCATCGCCGACGCGCGCAAAGACACGGAGATGAAGCCGGCCTACGCGCTGCCCTATCGCGGATTCAAGCAGCCGGGCAAGGTGCCGCACGTGTTGCAGGCCAACGAGTATAACGCCAACACCTGGGTCGATGAAAAGGAGGTCCCTTACACCTACGACCCGCAGCATCCCTATAACTGGGTGCGTGTGCGGCTGTTCGGCGGCCGGTCGCTGTTCTGGTCGCGGCAGTCATTTCGCCTGAGCGACTACGAGTTCAAAGCGAAATCGCACGACGGCTACGGCGACGACTGGCCGTTCGGGCTGGCCGAAATGGCCCCGTATTACTCGCGCGTGGAAAAGATCTTTCGCGTCAGCGGCCGGCCGGAGGGACTGCCGCAATATCCCGACGGCAACTTCATACTCGATACCTCGCCGTGGACCGGCTGCATGCAGCGATTCGTCGACGCGGGCAAGATGCTGGGCGTGCCGGTATGCAAGGCGCGCAGCTCCATCGGCCGCGACGGTCTGGCCAGCTCAGTGAACCTGCTGTTGCCCGATGCGTTTGCCACCGGAAGGTTGCGCGCCATTCCCAACGTGGTGGTGCGCGAGTTGCGGCTCGACAAGAACAGCGGTCTGGTGAGCGAAGTCCATTTCGTCGATCGCATCTCGCGGCGCGAAATGGCCGTGAAGGCGCGTGTGGTGGTGCTGGCTGCGGGCACGCTCGAAAGCACGCGCCTCTTGCTCAACTCGAAGATCGCCAACTCGAGCGGTGTGCTGGGACATTATCTGATTGACCAGATTTACGGCGCGGGAATCCAGTGCTCGGTGCCCGAAGCGCGCGACGGCCGCGCCACGCCGGAGCTGATGGGCGGCAGCGCGCTGGTTCCGCGCTTCCGCAACATCCAGACGAAAGAGAAGGACTTTTTTCGCGGTTACGCGCTCAACGTCTACAGCAGCATGAGCCCCATCGGCGCGCATCATTTCGCCGCCTATGGCGAAGAGTTGCAGAAGATGCTCCTGAGCTACAGCGGCAGCGGATTCTCGACTAACATCATGGGCGAGGTTCTGGCGCGATACGAGAACCACGTGCGCATTGACAACACCGTCACCGACGCGTGGGGCATTCCCGCGCTGCACATCGAGACGAAGTACACTGACAACGAATTCAACATGGCGCGCGACGCCGTGGATACGGCGATCGCGATGGCCGAGTCGGCGGGCTTCGAGGTGCTCTCGAAGAACTACGAGCCCAACCCGCCCGGATACAGCATCCACGAGCTGGGCACGTGCCGCATGGGCGACGATGCCAAAACCAGCGTGCTGAACCGCTGGAACCAGAGCCACGACATCAAGAACCTGTGGGTGGTGGATGGCGCGAGCTTTGTCAGCTCAGGCTGGCAGAATCCGACGATGACCATTCTGGCGCTGGCCATGCGCGCCTCAGAATATCTGGCCGATCAAATGCGCCAGGGAAACGTGTAGAGGGCGATCAGAATGACTGAAGTTCTTGAATGGAATCGGCGGGCGAGCAAAGCGGTCTGCTGCGCGGCACTGAATCTCTTGCTTACAGCCGCAGTGTCCATGCTATTCGCGCCCGGCGCGCCGCGTGCCGCCGCGCAGGCCAAGACCGCGGGGCGTCTGCTCATCTACTCCATCGACGTCGAAGGCGGGCAGTCGACGCTGCTGGTTGCCCCCTCCGGCGCTTCACTGCTGGTGGATACAGGCTGGCCCGACAACAACGGCCGCGACACGCAGCGCATTGAAGACGCCATGCACGACGCCGGCATCACCAGGCTCGACCACGTGCTCATCACACACTTCCACGACGATCATGTGGGCGGGGTCCCGAACCTTGTGGCCAAGGTGCAGGTGGGCGAATTCATCGACCACGGCGAGAACCGCGAGGACTCCGACGACACGCGCAACAACTATGCGGCGTATCTCAAGGCGATCAAGGGCCATCCGCGCCGCATCGTGCATCCCGGCGACACCATTGCGATTCCCGGCCTCTCGACCATCGTGCTCACCGCCGACGGCGAGCACATCGCATCGGTTCCTGGCATCAAGCCTGTGCCCAATCCCTACTGCGCCAGCGAGCCCAAGTGGGATCTCGATGCGACGGAGAATCCGCGCTCGGTGGGCATTCTGGTCACGTACGGCAAGTTCAAGTTTCTCGACCTCGGCGACCTGACCAAGCCCAAGGAGATCGATCTCGTCTGCCCCAACAATCCCATCGGCCACGTCGACCTGTTCCTCGTCTCGCACCATGGATGGGACCAATCGAACACCCGCGCGCTCGTGGATGCGATTCATCCGCGCGTGGCCATCATGAACAACGGCGCCCGCAAAGGTGGAAGCCCGGGCCCGTGGCAGACGGTGCACGAGAGCCCCGGCCTCGAAGACCTGTGGATGCTGCACACAGCCGAAGGATCGGACGCCGCGCACAACAGCGCCGAAGCGCTCATCGCCAATCCAAAAGGCGACGGCGACGGACACGACCTGAAAGTCGCAGTTTCGCCGGACGGAAGCTTTTCGGTGACCAACTCGCGCACCGGAAAGACAAAAGAGTACGCGCGTAAATAAACGGATGTTCAGGCCTGTTTGCGCCGGGCGCGTCCGTGTTGCTCCCGGTTTCACGCGCATACGGGCAGTTGTTTCGCGTCATCATCCCATCGGCGCTCGCATGCGCAAGATTTGAGAATCCTAATTCGTCGTACGCGGCGAGCGCGCCGCAACGACCATGTTCCCTCTTAGCAGTTTCGGCATCAGCTCGCGGGCGATGCGCGGGTCGGGATCCATGCACAGCCCGGTCAGCGAGCGGCCCACCAGGCTCTCGGCCGCCACGCCCGACTCCCGCTCCAGCGCCTTGTTCACGCGTACCACACGCCCGTCGGCATCCAACTGCATCATGGCCATGGGCGCGGTGTCGAAACAGTTGTTCTGGTCCTGCGTGTCCTCGATCGCCTGGAAGCGCATGCGCTCGGCGGCTTCGCGCACGGTGACCACATAGCCGCCAGCCTGGCCGGAGCCGTCGGCCAACGGCGCTACCTGCAAATCCACGAATAGGGCTTCGCCCTCGTCCCTCTTGAGCGTCCATCCAAACTCGTCTACGGGTTGGGCATCCTTCAGCGGAACCAGGCTGGGCACCGGCCGCCCCAGCCCGTCGCTCAAAGGAAGAACCTCGCCAATCTGCCGCCCCTTGGCCTGCTCCTGGGTGCAGCCCGTCAGGCTCTCCGCTGCCCGGTTCATCATCCGTATCGCACCCGTAAGCGAAATCGTGATCAGTCCTGCGGCAACGCCGCCCACCGTCGCCGACAACTCCTCCCGCTCGGCTCGCTCATGGGCATCGGCATGCGCCTTGTGCAGCGCCACGTTCAGGCTGGCCTTCAGCTCGCGGCTCTTGAACGGCTTGGTCAGGTAGCCGTAAGGCATCTCTTTTGCTGCGCGCGTAATCGTCGCTTCGTCGCTGTACGAGGTCAGAAAAATCACCGGCACCTGGTAGGCGGTTCGAAGCAATCGCGCCGTCTGAATCCCGTCCATGCTGCCCACAATGTGGATGTCCATCAGCGCCAGGTCGGGCCGGCTGAGCTCGGCCGCCACCAGCGCTTCGTCCGCGCTTTCAGCCAGCCCAACCACTTCGCACCCCAGCTGCTCCACTTCCTGCTGCAAGTCCAGGGCTACGATCGGTTCATCTTCCACAATGAGCAGTTTTGCGTTCATATGCCTCCTTCCCCATGGGTCTCGCGCCTGCTTCATCCGCGCACAACATGACTCGCGTTACGGGCGACGCTTGCAGCTTAAATCGACGAAATGAGCGGAAGCATTAGGCGGAAATCCGGGCACGAAAATCACTGTGCTCATCGGGAATTGCAAATGCTTCAACTTTCCGCCGTGCATTGAGTTCCCTGGTCATTTGCATCCGCTCAAAGTCTCATTGGGCTTCTCTCATCCGCGCCTTCGCGCCCACCACCGCGCCGGGCCGATACAATGGCAGATGCAGCCGGAATGCCGCGCATGTCGCCCCCGGATTGAAGCAATTTCGGAATCGCGGCTTCTTGGGTACCGATGCGGAATCACCCGAAGGAGAAAAATATGCCGATCTCGCGCCGCGACTTTGGTTCCGGCCTTATCGCGGCCAGCCTTCTGGAGACCGCGCCGTTCCTTCGCGCCGCATCGGCAACCTGCCCGTTCCGGCTCTCCGTCATCAACGACGAAATCTCGCAGGACCTTGATCACGCCTGCTCGGTGGCCGCCCGCGATTTCGGCCTCCAGTGGATCGAACTGCGCGGCTGGTGGAACAAGAACATCACCGAACTCGACTCGGCCGACATCGACCGGTCGCTCGCAACCTTGAAGAAATACAATCTGCGCGTGACCGACATTGCCAGCCCGCTCTTCAAGACTGACTGGCCCGGCGCGCCGCAATCGAAGAATAGCCCGCAGCGCGATCGATTCAATTCCGACGCCGATTTCAAGCAGCAGGACGCGTTGCTCGAGCACTGCATCGGTCTGGCCAAGACCTTCGGCACCGATCGCATTCGCTGCTTCGACTTCTGGCGCCTTGAAGACCAGAAGCCCTGGCGCCAGGCCATCAACGAAAAGCTGCGCAAGGCCGCGCAGGCCTGCGCCAGGAGCAATCTGATTCTTCTGCTCGAAAACGAGATGTCGTGCAACACGGCCACCGGCGAAGAAGCCGCCGCAACACTCGCCGCCATCACCGAGCCCAACTTCATGCTCAACTGGGACCCGGGTAATGCCGCGACCTTCCCCAACAACACGCCGTATCCCAACGGCTATAACCTGTTGCCGAAAAAACGCATCGGCCACTGCCACTGCAAAGACGTGAAGCGCGAAGCCGCCGGCAAGTGGGAATGGGCGCCGGTCGGCGGCGGCGTCGTTGACTGGGTGGGGCAGTTCCGCGCATTCCGGCGCGACGGCTATCACTACGCTGTCAGCCTGGAAACGCACTGGCGCGGCGCCGGCACGCCTGAGGCCTCATCGCGCATCAGCATGAAGGGACTGAAACAGGCTCTGGCCCAGGCTGGAACAGACTGCTAGCTGAAAAGGAAACTGGTTTTCTGCGGGCCGTGTCCGCGCCGACCACTTCGACCCTTTCGCGAGCCGCGCCACATCGGGCACGATAATTGGCGCATGAACAGCACTTCTCCCGCGCTACGGGTAAAGATTCTGCCCGCCATTGTCGCCGGCGGCCTCATCGCCGGCTCGGTCGACCTTACCCTGGCATTCCTAAGCTTCGGATCGCGCATGCCGCAGGGTATCGCCGCGGGCCTTCTCGGGCCGCGAACCGCGTTTCAGGGCGGCGCTGCCACCTGGATCCTCGGCGTCCTGCTCCATTACTTCATAGCCTTCGCGGCCGCGTCGGTGTATTGCTTGGCGAGCCTGCGCCTCACGTTCCTCGAAGAGCACTACCTTGTCTGCGGCCTCTTTTACGGGATGGGACTCTACCTGGTGATGAATCTCATCGTCCTGCCGATCAGCGCCATTCACGCCATGGGACCCTATCCATATCGCGACCTGGTTCAGGGCTTGCTCGTGCACATGATTCTGATCGGCGTGCCCATCGCGTTCTGCCTGCGCAGATTTTCGCAATAGCCGGGCGCCCCTTTTCGCTCATCGCGCCCGATCAGCCGCTTACGCCGTCGGCGCATTCACCGCGCAGGCGTTGCCTTTCGCCATCGCCTCCTGCGCAGCCGGCGGCTGCTCAGGCTTCCAGCGCAGCACTGGCTTGCGCGCCGCGCCCACTTCGTCCAGCCGCGAAACACGCGTCGAGTGCGGCGCCGTCTTCACCAGCTCCGGCGTCTCTTCCACTTCGCGCGCAATCGACCGCATCGCGTCGATGAACAAGTCGAGTTCCTCTACCGACTCGCTTTCGGTAGGCTCGATCATCAGCGCGCCATGCACGATCAGCGGGAAGCTCACCGTATAAGGATGAAAGCCGTAGTCGATCAGCCGCTTGGCGATGTCACCCGTCTTCACGCCCTTGGCCGCCTGCCGCTTGTCGCTGAAAACAACCTCGTGCATCGACGGCGTCTTGTAGGGCAGCTCGTACAGGTCTTCGAGCTTCTTGCGAATGTAATTCGCATTCAGCACGGCATCTTCGGTGGTCTGCCGCAGCCCGTCCGGCCCGTTGGCCAGGATGTACGCCAGAGCGCGAATGAACATGCCTGTATTGCCGTAAAACGCGCGCACGCGCCCCACCGACTTCGGCCGGTCGTAGTTCCAAGTCAGCTCACCGGCACTCAATCCCTCATCCCTGATCCCTGATCCCTGTTCCTTTGTCCCCAGTCCCTCAGTCTCTGCCTTCCGCACCAGCACCGGCACCGGCAAAAACGGCTCCAGGAATGCCTTGCACGCCACCGGCCCGCATCCCGGTCCGCCGCCGCCATGCGGGGTCGAGAACGTCTTGTGCAGGTTCAGGTGCATCACGTCCACGCCAAAATCGCCGGGCCGCGCCTTGCCCACCAGCGCGTTCATATTCGCGCCGTCCATGTAGAGCAACGCCCCCTTGGCGTGCAGAATCTCCGCGATCCTATGGATCTCGTTCTCGAAGACGCCCAGCGTCGAGGGATTCGTCAGCATCAGCGCCGCCGTGTCTTCATCGACCTGCCGCGCCAGTGCCTCGAGATCGATGCCGCCGTCCGCGTTCGACTTGAGATTCTCCACCGTGTAACCGCAGATCGCCGCCGTCGCCGGATTCGTCCCATGCGCCGAATCGGGAATGAGAATCCTCTTGCGCGGGTTTCCCTTCGACTGGTGCCAGGCGCGCGCGAGCAGGATCCCGGTGAACTCGCCATGCGCGCCCGCCGCCGGCTGCAGCGTGATCGCGTCCATGCCGGTGATCTCGAGCAGGCAGCGCTGCAGCAGGTCGATGATCTCAAGCGCGCCCTGCGCCAGCGCGTCCGGCCGGTAAGGATGTGCCTCGGCCAGCCCTTCGATGCGGGACACGAATTCATTGACACGCGGGTTGTATTTCATCGTGCACGACCCCAGCGGATACATGCCGAGGTCGATTGCGTAGTTCCACGTCGAAAGCCGCGTGAAGTGCCGGATGATCTCGATCTCGCTCAGCTCCGGGAGCAGCCCCGGGTCCTTGCGGACAGCCGAGCCCAGCAGCTTTGCCGGGTCAACGGCAGGCACATCGAGCGGCGGCAGCTTGTACGCGCGCTTCCCCGCCGCCGATTTCTCAAACACCAACGCCTCGTTCTGCGTCTGGTGCGGACGTACCTTGCCCGTGGTGCGGGGGCCTGCAACATCAACAGAATTCATTCTTCCTCTCAAACCGAGACATCTTCGGATCGCGTCTCGCGGCTCTTGCTCTTCCTTCTCAAATCTTGGGCGACGATCGCGCCGAAGAAGGCGAGCACGACGAAAGCGGCCCCGTCGAATACAGTCTCCCATCCTCGATGCCGGGTCAGCAGGCGAAAGACGAACTCGAACCCGCTTTGGACCGCGATGATCAGCGTAAAGTAAATCCACAGACGACGGCCCTCCTCCTTTGCGTGGTCGTCCTCCAGACCATTCACATGAAAGACAAACATCAGCAGCAAAGCGAGACCGGGGAGGCCGATAAAATCACGCAGAACGTCGCGGTCAAAGTACAAGCTGGCGATAAACATCGCCGCGCAAACGAGGGCCAATCCAACGAACGTTTTGCCGATCCAATCGAACTGTATTGGGCTCCGCGCCATCCGGCCTACGCCTCCACCAGCCCCGCCGCCAGCACCTTCGCCGCCGCATCAATCTGCTCGCGCGTGTTCAGCTCCGTCGCGCACCACAGCGTTGCATTGCCCAGCTCGGGATACCAACGGCTCAATTCAACACCGCCCACGATCTTCTCATCCAACAAACGCTTCTGCCACAGCGCCGGCGCTTCGCCCGTCTGCAGCACGAATTCGTGAAAGCGCGGCGCCGAGCCAAACAGTAGCTTCGTCCCGCTCTGCGCGCTCAGCGCCTCGGCCGCATAGGCCGCCTTGGCCAAGTTGTGCTCGGCCAGTTCGCCAATTCCTTCCTTGCCATACACAGTCAGGAAGATCGTCGCCATCAGCGCGACCAGCGCCTGGTTGGTGCAGATATTCGATGTTGCCTTCTCGCGCCGTATGTGCTGCTCGCGCGTCGACAGCGTCAGCACGAAGCCGCGGTTCCCCGCGCTGTCCACCGTCTGGCCCACCAGCCGTCCCGGCATCTGCCGCAGGAATTGCTCTTTGGCTGCAATCACGCCGCAGAACGGGCCGCCGTAGCTCAGCGCCACGCCGAACGATTGCGCCTCCATGCTCACAATGTCGGCCTCGATCGGCGGCCGCACTACACCCAGCGACACCGCCTCGGCAATCGAGACAATCAGCAGCGCGCCTTTGGCGTGCGCAATGGCCGCAACCGCGGGAATATCTTCGACGACGCCGAAGAAGTTCGGGCTCTGCACCAGCACGCATGCGGTCTCGTCGGTCACCGCGGCTTCAAGCGCCGCCTTATCCACACGTCCAGTGCTTGGGTCGTAGCCGATCTCCTCCACCGGCAGGTCGCGATGATTCAGATACGTCCCCAGCACTTCGCGATACTCGGGATGCACGGTCCGCGCCACCTCGGCCTTGTGCCGCCCGGTCACCCGCATTGCCATCAGCACCGCTTCGGCCGCGCCCGTTGACCCGTCGTACATGCTGGCGTTGGCCACGTCCATGCCCGTCAGCTCGGCGATCATGGTCTGGAACTCGAAGATGGCTTGCAGCGTACCCTGCGTGATCTCGGCCTGGTACGGTGTATAGCTGGTGAGGAACTCGCCGCGCTGCACCAGCGCATCGATAATCACCGGCCGGTAATGCCGGTACGCGCCCGCTCCCAGAAAACTGGCATAGCCCGTGCCGTTCTTGTTCGCGGCCGCACGAAAATAGTCGATGATCTCGCTCTCGGCTTGCTGCCGCGGCACGTCGAGATCGCGCATCAGCCGGAACTCCGCCGGAATGATGGCGAACAGCTCGTTGATCGAAGACACGCCGATCTCGGCAAGCATCTGCTCGCGTTCGGCGGGGGATTTGGGTAGGTAACGCATGTCTTAGCTGTTAGCTCCTAGCTTCTAGCTCTTAGCCGGACCTTCGAATAGCCGGGCGAATTGGCTGGGCATGGCATGGATGGTCTCGTCGCGGCCGTCGCTCCTCGACAGCAAAGCTAGCGGCTGGAAGCTGGCGGTTATCGGCTAGCTTCCCGTCTCCTCCGTCACAAACGCCTCGTACGCCGCGGCGTCCAGCAGCTTGTCGAGCTCCGAACGGTCCGACAGCTCCACCTTGATGATCCACGCCTCGTGGGCATTCTCGTTGATCTTGTCCGGCGAAGTCTTCAGCTCCTCGTTCACCGCGGTCACGGTCCCGGAGACAGGTGAATACAGGTCGCTGACGGCCTTTACGCTCTCGACTGAGCCGAAGGTCGTGTTGGCCGCAACCTTGTCGCCGACCTTCGGCGCGTCCACATACACAATGTCGCCAAGCGAGTTCTGCGCGTAGTCGGTGATGCCGACGGTGCCGATCGATCCCTCAACCGAGATCCATTCGTGCTCTTTGGTATAGCGGTAGTTCGTGGGATAGGGCATGCCGATCCTCTCCTCAAATTCTGAATTCCGCAGCGCAACTGTTCAGTGTAAAGTCTGGAACCGCGATGAGGGAAACCCTGCATCCGCCCACTGTGGATTCCGCGGCGCCCGCGGCCGCTGCGACGGAAGTCCATCCGTCCGGTCGGCGTGAACGGCTCGCTACGCCTGCGGCCCGAACCCTGGATACGGCTGCAACGGCACTATAAGGACGATCTCGAGCAGGCCGGCCTGATAGAGCGGCAGGCTTCCGGTCATCTCGCGCAGTTCGGCTTCGCTCGCCGCCTCCCACAGGATCGCCGCCCCGCCCGCGTCGCCGCGTTTCCAGATCTGGCGTACGGCGCCGGCCACATAAAGCTCCTTCACACGGCGAGCTTCGCCGGCCAGTAGTTCCGGGGTAAATGCTTCGGGGGGAAACTCGTCGCTGCGGCGGCGCGAAACGGTGAGAAACTGCATAGTCGAATTCTACGGGAGCGCGCTCACGCCGCATCCATCTGTGCATCAGCCGTCAGCCGCCGGAAATCCGCCAGCAGCTTCGCTCGCCACACCACGATCATGCCGAATGCCAGGATAAAGAAAATTCCCGCGGTCTGCTGCGCCGTCAGCAGGGTGTCGAAGTAGCCGTGCGCGGCGAACCGGATGATCGCCAGCACCAACAGCACCGCCAGGAACGCACTGGAGCGCTTCATCATGATCGCGTCGCCGCGCCGCTCCAGCCGGGTGGTCAGCAACAGCGGCCAGGTGAGCAACGCCGCGCCGATGGCAAACGCGAGCCCCGCCCATGCCCACGGAATGCGGAACGCCGGCACCACGAACATCGAAAAGCCCGTGGCCATGCCCAGCGGAGGAATCACGATCTTCTTGAGCGAAACCGCCGTTCGCGCCTCTCGCAGCCGCCACATGGTCACGGCGATGAGGCCGGCTGCCGACACCAGGATCGAGGGAAGAGGGGGAAGCGACATCACAATTCAATTCTAGGCGATTTTGCGTTCCACTCAACCCGGCTCCGGTTATCGATTGAAAAAACGGCCTTTCCCGCCGTTTCTCCATGGATCATAATTCGC
>Ga0335072_10014017_pt1 | contig 11392 bp, 12 predicted proteins | sample Lox_Sample_21_FD_206725 | JGI IMG/M metagenome (GOLD analysis project Ga0335072, IMG submission 206725) | Soil microbial communities from Loxahatchee National Wildlife Refuge, Florida, United States - Lox_Sample_2.1 | ecosystem: Environmental > Terrestrial > Soil > Wetlands | place: USA...
CGTCCAGGTCCACTTCCTCGATACAAAAGCGAACAAAAAGGGTGCCGAGTTCTCTAGACACTTGGCCGAACGAATACATTCCCTCAACCGCCGCACTTTAGATTCGCTGTCTGCACGCGTCTACTTTTACTATTCAATGTTTTGTGAACAGCTAGCACCTCTTCCTCCATCTCCGAGCTCACCAATGATCTCGATCAGGCCGACTTTACTTGCCGCTCTTCGGACCGCTGTTTTACGCAAAGATATTGATACACAATCTACCGTTATCGTACTATTACTTCGAAACTACCTCGCGACCTCTCACATTACCCAGGCTGATCTGCTCGTCTCTCATACTAAATTCCCAGAAAATGCATCCAACAATCAAGTCGCCAGGTACCTGTACTATCTAGGCCGAATTCGCGCGATACAACTCCGGTATACTGAGGCACATGAGCATCTTACTGCAGCTACGAGGAAAGCTCCATCAAGTCCTAGTGCTGCTGGCTTTTCGCAGACTGCAACAAAGCTCCTCCTGGTTGTTGAGCTTCTGATGGGAGACATTCCTGACCGAGCTACCTTTCGCATGGCGAGCCTTGAGCGGGCCTTAGCTCCATATCTGCTACTCGTACAAGCAGTGCGGGTCGGCAACCTGGAAGATTTCGAGATAGCCATAAAGCAACACAGCGAAACTTTTCGACGGGACAGCACCTACACCCTAATTCTTCGTCTCCGCCAAAATGTCATCAGAACTGGTATTCGTATGATGTCTCTGTCCTATTCCCGAATTTCCCTTCGTGACATCTGCATACGCTTGCATCTAGGAAGTGAGGAGTCTGCGGAGTATATTGTTGCCAAAGCGATCAAAGATGGCGTTATTGAAGCTTCACTAGATCGAGAGAGGGGTTTCATGAAGAGCAAAGAAATCGGAGATGTGTACGCTACGAGGGAACCGGGAGAGGCTTTCCATGATCGTATTCGAGCGTGTCTCGCCCTACATGACGAGAGTGTGAAGGTGGGTGTTATCTCACGTTTATACCATGTTACTAGAGGATCTACTAACTTTTAACACTAGGCAATGCGCTTCCCAATGAACCAGCACCGACTCGAACTAAAGAATGCTCAAGAGGCACGGGAACGCGAACGTGAAATGGCCAAGGAGATCCAAGACGGTGATCTAGACGAAGACGACTTGGGTGGGGAGTTTGAAGGCATGTGAGGGGATGGGGAAACAGTCACAAAGGGGTTCGTTGAACGGGTTGAAAGCAAGGATTGGTGGCACTTCATATATTGTATTGACTTGCCTTACTAATCATACATAAGTTAAAGGATGACACATACGAAAGATGTCATCTCTGGCTCTGCTACATTAGTCTCATGATACATGCATTCGAGCCCTCTTCGGGTGCGAAAGGCTCCGCATTAATCGAATTAGATCTTCTTTTATACCAATCTTGTATTTTTTTTACCTGCAAATATGGCGATTTTGACTGAAGTATGAAGAAATGCTGGTGTGGCTGCCCAGTAATACCTTACAGAAAGGTAGTGTTCCTCATGATGAGAAATTGAGCTTTCAGGTTTGTTACAAACAGCGTTGCTATGGTTGCTGCCTGTCCGCATTCGGCCCGCAACAGTGCAATAGTTTGAATTCACAAACGCGTTGCTGACAGTACTTGCTTTACTTAAAATACAATTGCCGCTCCCGTTCCGAGTGAATTTCAGAAACATAATGCCACTTTCACCTACTCAAGCCTTGATCTCAATATATTCCCGAAAATGAGGAAATGCAAATTGTAAAGTAGGGAAAGATGCCTCCGTCAAGTCGCAAACACGGCGGCCGCGTTCTCGCGTCACTGCGCTCACCAACTGCCAAAACCCCTGCGCCACACAACGCAAAGAGCACGATCTGCGTCTCGGAGTTCCTGAACGGCGATATCTGGGCAACGATGCCTTCCGCCTCTGCGCGTCGCATGTCCGTCACGCCCAGCGTAGCCTCCACGGCAACGACCAAGCCCTCAACAGCGGAGCGAAATATCGATAATGTGGTGCTGGGCGACATGATGTTCCGGGCTTGGTATCCTAGTTACCATGTCAAGGAGATTGTAGGGAAGGAGGTTGTGGAGGGCAAGAAGGAAATGCTGGAAAGGCTGTATGTTTGCAATCATTGCTTTAAGTATTCGAAAGAGTTGATGAATTGGGTTTTGCATGTGAGGGCTTGTGAAAGGAGGGGCGGTGGAGCCTTGGGGGTCGTTCCGGGCAGGCAGATATATACGCATGGTAAGGGGACATGGAGTGTGTGGGAGGTTGACGGAGAAGTTGATACTGTGAGCTTTGTCCTAAAATTGTGCAGGCGCCGAGGCTGACATCTGAGGGTTATAGCTCTACTGCCAGAATCTCTCCCTATTCGCGAAGCTTTTCCTCGATAACAAATCTGTTTTCTTTGATGTCACAGGCTTCTATTATTTCCTATTGGTGCACAAGAAGCCAAGCGGTGAGCAACAAGTTGTCGGTTTCTTCAGCAAGGAGAAGATGTCTTGGGACAATAACAACCTTGCGTGCATCCTCATCTTTCCTCCTTGGCAGCGCAAGGGCCTGGGGGCTCTTCTCATTGGCGTATCATACGAGATCTCTCGCCGGGAGCAGATTATGGGTGGCCCCGAGAAGCCAATTTCAAGTCTTGGGAAGCAAAGCTATCTAAGGTTTTGGAGTGGGGAGATTGCGAGATACTTGCTTGGGGCGAAGGAGACGGACAGGAAGAAAGGGAAGGGAATGGTCACTTTGGATCAGATCAGCAAAGACACTTGGATTTGTGTGGACGATTGCTTATGCGCGCTGAGATATATGGGTGTCGCGGTTGCGGCAGGGAAGGGAAAGGGAGAACTCCCCAGGGTTAGGATTGATAAACAGAAGGTTAGGGAATGGACGAAGAGTAATAGTGTAGGGTTAGAACCGGTTATCGACGTGGATGGCTTCCTCGAGGGCTACGGATATAAAGAGGCAATCGATGAGGAGATGGAAGAGTGAGCTCGCAGGTGCTGGCTATACGACGCTTTTCAATCATTGTGGCGGGAAACACTGGCCAGAAAATAGAGATTGGACAATTCGTCTCGTGTGCAGCCAGACAGACTGCTGCTTAGGAGGCGATAGATTCCCCGCGGAAAGCCTAGAGGCTTTCTGACCAGCACCAGATTGTTTCATGCCACCAGCAACCGACAGTATCGGTATCGGTATGACTCTTGAAGCTACCCTAGGTATGAAGTCGTGCTGAAGTGCAGCTACCTCCTAGCCCTCAGCATCAACGCCAACGCCCTAACATAAGTAGGATGATGGCACTATTCTATGAGCTGGTGTCACGACAACTGAGACTTATTCAACATGGGAACTATGATTCCAAGCATTCAGTGAGGAGACTAGATATAATGTAACTAAATCCTCTATCTACCGCGTTCATCTATCCCTGTATATTGTTGTATTCAGCGACGTAACTTTCCTCGCGCCACTAACCTCAGCTTCGGGAAAAAAACATCAACTTTATGGAGCTACGTACGACACTTTTATGATCAACATGCGAACTTGTCTACGTCCAACATCGAGCTGCTAAAGCTCTTAAAAGCCAAGCACGTACAATTAACGTCTCATCGTCTCTAAAAGAGGTTGCGAAAGTAAACTTCAACCCCCCTGCAAGAACAGCTCCTTAATGATTGACACCCGTCCGGGACAAGAAAGACACAGCTCAAGATTCTCAGAAGAATTCCGAATCGGCAGCGCCAGAAGCAGAGTCCAAGCCAAAAGAGAAATCGATGGCAGAGCTGGATGAGGAGCTAAAGCTCAAGATGGAAGGGATCTTAGGAGAAGGTGGCGTCTCGGGGCTGGAGTACGAGGATGGAAAGGCAGTTGCTATGAAGAGGGGTGTGAAGAATAATATATTTAGATTGATTTGATGCTTGGGTTGAGCTGGAGGTTATGAACGTATGTGGGTCGGAGAGACTTTGGCATTGTGGTCCTAGTTGACTCGAGGTGTATCATGACATATATGCATCCAACGGAGTTTAATTGGGAGACTGAGTTCTTTAGAGTAGTTTAAGATTCATTTCAATTACTTTTGAATGAATACCAGGGATGCAACACATACCTTAGTCACGTGTTTTCGAGTGATATGCGAGTGGCTGCTGTAAGGAAAGTTGGTCAATTTTGGCGGTGACGTAAATGGTTCTGGCCTCCCATCCAAACCAAGACTTCAATCTTGAAACTACCTCCAACGTTCATTGTCTCATTTCATCACAAATTACTTCTCGATTGACTTCTCAGCTGTATTGCATTACATCACGGAGATAAATCAGTACTCAAATAACTCTTTGGTGATTTACTTGGCCCTTTACTCCGTCTCAGAGCCAAAGGTCAATCGTTGTTCTTTACCTTCCAAACAGCCTCATTCTCATATCTTATAAGTACTTTTTGATAAATATATAAGTTTCATCCACCTATCTACTCTTTCTGGTTAAGTTCCATAACCAGCTTTCTCAATATGCCTGTCACACGTCGTGCTGCCGCCGGAGGTGCGCCACCACCACCCAAGCCAGCACCAAAATCTAGAGGCAAACGGGCAGCTGAGGGCCAATCCTCGAAAATTGCTAAGCGTAGCAAGACTGGGGAGAATAACAAAGAGCAGAAGATTATAGAAGGCGAGAAGAATGCTTTTGATGAAGCAATGGCCGACGAGTCTAAAGTCAAAGAGGCCGCCAGAGAAGAAGCGCAAAAATCGGAGCAAATAGCCAGTAACAAGGATTCCCTGATCGAAGACTCAAAGCGGGAAGCCGTAATGCCATCCTCCATTCTTGAGAAGGGGATCATTTACTTCTTCTTTCGTGGCCGTGTCAACATTGACGAACCGCATGGAGTGGAGGATATAGCTCGAAGCTATATTGTCCTTCGTCCGCTGCCAATTGGTACCAAACTCGGTGAGGAACCGCTTGAGGATGCTGGTAACGCACGGTTACTTGTGCTACCAAAGAAAGTCCTTCCAAAAAGCAAACGGGACCGTTTCTTGGTGTTCGTTGAGAAACATGGAAGTTCCGTTAAGGATTTGAAAGAGACCTTTGTCGCTGGTAATGATTATGCTACTAAGACTAGTGGGTGAGCTATCCTAAAGGCACTTTTAAAATATACCTAATTAATGTAAATTTCTAAAGGACAAGCCATGCCCCTGCCGCATCACCTATCGCTGAGGGTATATACGCTATCACTTCCACCGGCCGTGAGTCCCACCTAGCCTACCATATTACCATTCCCGACCCACTTGGAGAAGTCCAGAAAGACATCGGAATCAATAAGAAAGGAAGTTATGTAGTATCAGTCAAGAACCCCACAACTCCCGCTCCGGGAAACGTAAGTCTTCCCAAGATGGCGGAGTATCCTGAAAACATCATGCAGAAATTTCGCGGCTTGCGCTGGATGCCGCTCGAGCCGGAATTGCTGGACTATAATAATACGCAAATCTTGATCATTGGTGAAGGATTGGGAAGTGTTGAGAAAGCTACCGAGGAGCAGGAAGGAGATGCGGAAGACGGGAAGAAAGAGGCGCCGGTTGAGGAGATAGAGAAGCTTGAGGACGAGGTGAGTTTGCAGTTGTCTTTGTTGGCATGTGGAATCTCAGGGCTGAAACTCTTACGTTCATAGGATCAAATTCGGGTGGAACATTTGAAGGGCGATGATGCTGTCTTTGCGGACTTGGGTTTGAGTTCAAAGGAGTACCCGAAGATGCAGACTACCTGGTGAGAGTCAGCCTTTATGTGTCATTAAGAGGCAAGACTATTGTGTTGCGTGCAGTTTTGGCGGTCATATCTCTGCGTTGGCTTTCGCAGTGGGCGTTCACGTTGTGTGGTGGTCTCATTGTATCTTTGATGGAGAGTGTGCATCACGGAACATTTCAAGGGCGATCAAAACGCGATCGTCACAAAACGAACCTTCCAAAGTTTTGATATCCATCTGTTTTTCTGGTCAACATTTGAATTTAGCTTTCAACTCTTTCAAAATGAGAATCGGCTACGCTGAAATGGACCCTCGAAGGCCCTATTCTTCTTTTCCTCAGAAGCGAATGTGGAATCCTATGGAAGTAAAAAGGGTCGGGTGAGACACAGCATATGGTGAAAGAGGGAATCCCATTGCTGCAGCTTCCCGTCTTACTATAAGTCGTCTTCTGACCTTTCGAGATACACATTTGAGCAGGGTGTCTTTATTTGTTTGTTTGCCTTTTTTTAAAAAAATAAAAAAATAAAAATGTTCTTCCATCTCATTTAGACGCAACTGCTCTCGCTAGTTCTAGCCCGAGCTTCTATAATTCCTAGATTGCTCAGTTTCGACGCTAAGACATGATTCTCTACAACTGCAAATGGATGCGAGGGGAATCTGCTTTGTCTTTCTCAGATTAATGCAAACTTGATGGATATCGTACCTTACCAAATTCCACTATTTCACAAACTCCATGTCGCTAGAGAACTCCTTCGATTAGCATAATCAACTAGTGTTGGTGAGCATCCTGACAACATGGTTGAAGATACCAGTAACTCCCCCGCCATGGTTTAGATCAGATCAGATGGGCAGCTTGTCAGACGAGGTCTTTGCTGAATACAAGCTACATTGGGAGAGGGCTTTGATCACACATTACAAGAAAACGGAGCAAAATCCACGGGAGAGCGAGACCCACATGCAAGCCAAGAAACAATTTCAGAGTTTCACTAAAGGCTTGTGGACAAACATGCAACGTGTCCCTGTTAGTGGTGAACCGTTAGTCACGGTGTAAGCAATTCTACCACAAAGGTTCGCAGTATGTCAACTAAATGAAATAGAAATCCTAGTACTCTTGTCACGATTTATGTTTCCTCAAACAATAGCAAACAAGGCTTCCAAGTGGACAAGAAGCTCATATGCGAAGCTTCTCCATATTTCATGGCAACCTTCCGTCCTCCTAACCACACGGGGCTAAATCAGTCCACGGAACTCACAGATGTACAACCTCCTATTTTTTGGCTTTTTTGTTATCTAGCTCAACTCTCGAGAGCTATCAAAAGCGCAACTAACAATCGAGTATGCCAACGACATGGCAAAGCTATAGCTCTTCGCCGATCTCATAGGCGTCGGGAGATTGCAGAATGTCGCTGTGGAAGTCTTGTGTGCATATCCGAACTGGTTCCCTGACCTGGATCTTATCCGGTCGGCTGACTTTAAACAGACTCCGAAAGTCCACTCCGGAAGCTCCTGTCTGCGGCATACGCAAATCGTTCTCAACTGATCAACTTTGAGGCGACGACGGCTACATTCGACGCACGAATAAACCGTTACATGGCCATTGCTCTGAAGGGGGTTGCGCGGTACAGAGGGAAGCTTTTAGCAGGAAGCTACTATGCAAAATGCACTCTGTGAGACGGAAGAAGGTAAATAGAGCAGCCGGAATGTTCTTCTACAGGCGGGTCTCTTCGAAAAGGGAATAGAAAATTGTACGCTGGCAAGTTAGCAGTATGCCAACAATGCTCACAAAATCTATACTTCGATCAATTTTCATCGTTATGAAGGATGAAGCCGAGTATGCCTGTTGTCTTTATTTTGGAACAAAGTGGCGAAGAGGCTTCCCTGCCCCATAATTGTCTAGAGGTGAGCTCATTTCCCCCCTGCTTCACAACCATTTTCAGGAAGGTTTCCACTGCTCTTTGGAATGAAACAAGGGTATAATGATTTAGGACGAGAAGCATGATATTAACAAGATTTCAAGTGATTGCTTGTAATGATGGAGAGGCCCGTTTCTAACTGCCAAATGTAGTATATAGTGTCGAAATTTCAACCAAACATCTCTCTCACATTTTCGACCTTTCGGAAGAATCTCTCCTTTATTCATTAGGAGAACGTTCCGTTGCTATTCCGATAATAGCTCCGCGTCCTTTCGTCCGTTTGACTCGTTCGCCGTTACGTTTACATACAATCATGACGGCCTCTAAGCTAGAAGAGGAGTTTAAGAACGTCGATAAATCTTGACTGCAAGACTTCTCACTTTTCTTAACTCACCTTACTCTTCCTATCTCTTGAAAGACGTCAGAGTTCCTTTTTACCAGTGCTTGAACGATCATCCACCCTTATTGCATCATGCTTGTCCGTTTGCAGCAGACATCTCCACAGAGCAGCCACGGAAATGCAAAATGTGTTCGTCTAATCAGGCCGTGCAGGCTAAAAAGTCACCACCAAATTTCTCGTATGTATCCCTTCTATAAGCATTATAAGATGGTGTTGACTCACTAAATCAGGACCCCTTATACTGCTGCCAACATTACTGCTAGTTCAGGCAACTGCAAGGAGACTTTCACCGTCTACAAAGAGTGTCTTTGACCACTCCTTATTCTTCGCTGCTGCGTTCAATGGCTCTTTCATCAAAGGCCAGGCCCAGTCTATGGAGTATCTAGACGTGCATCCACAAGTCTTCGGCATTTCGTTCAGTAGGTCCATACTCAAACTCTTCCAAGCGATTGCTATAAAGTCGAATCAGCATCCCGCATAGTAGAGCTTTGGATTCTCGCAGATCGCCCTCTTGTTCCAGCACTGCAAAATTTGGCAATTCGTGTCTTGTATGGATATAACTATTGGTTTCCGGACTTAGAGACGCTTCAATTGCGTATGCAATTACCGGCTTCGGAAATCCTATCCGCAGGCTGCTGATCAAGGCCTTTGCAACCCGCTCTTCGATATCGCGTTCTTCCTGAAATCGATTATGACCTCGCCAGGTACTTCGTTTCGCGGCATGGCACACAAACTAGCTGTCCATCAAGCATCTCAGAGATGAGAAATTGTGGACTTGTGCCTTCCAGGCGCCACGGGTTCTTAGGTCCATTAAGGTTAGGAGAGCCATCATTTGCTGGCCAATTTAGTACATGAAACTTGAGATGATATTTCGTGATAGAGACATATGATTTGCATGAATTGGAGCGCTCATCTGAAGTCCATCGAAAAGTTATTGATATGCTTGCAAATGTGAAGAAAAATTATAAAACACGATTCTGCGTAGCACGACGTCTCTCTATCGGTCGAGGGATAACTTACCCGTGGCAAGCTACCTATTGCAAACTGGTTTATCATGACTCTCTCCTGAATTCGCTCTTTGGCCGTCTGCATACAGCCATACACGGGACTTCCACATGTTTAAAATGAATATATAAAGGGAAATTAAGGTAAACTTTGGAGCGGGGGTTATATCCACAGTTCTCCAATTTCGTCAGCGACCTGACTCAATGTGGTTAGCCTTGTCAGAACCAAAGGATCTTTTCAATGCGCCGATATGAATTATTGCACATGCTGATTCGTTTTCTCTTTCCACCGTTTGCTATCTCATCCTCTCTCTCGTACAATTCATGCTTAGGCTTACAGACCGTTTCTCGAGGCCTCGACCAATAATGTCGGTTGAAATCACCGTGTTTTTTTTCCTCCCGCCGGTTTGAACGGGATCTTACGTTAAGCTGTCATACGTGACGGTGACTTCTGTTTGCTAAGTAGATGGCCGGAGCGAAGGGTCAAGTAGCCGGTGATGTATCTGTTCGGGTATGCATTTCACGACAATGAACAATGACACTTCATGTACCTTCTCTGCATACTATCTAGTTGAAATGCATAATGCACTTTCTTCATCTAGCAGATTGTACAATTGCAAGATTATTCTAAACTTGTACGACATGACATGAGATGTGATGTGCTTATATCATGCCGAGGGAAGTTGGAAAGCTATATGAACAATTGTATGACTGCTTTTATATCCTTTCGAAAGAAAACATGATCAATGACGGAGTAATTAGTTGTTCCTTAACGTGAGCTAGTCTCTGAATGGTATGGTGACCTATTTGTCGAGATTCACTTGGTCGTTGTAAGTGAGGCTATGGACGTAGCGGATTTCCTCTTGCTCCATCCGCTTCAGATCGTACCGCAAACTTCTTCCATCAACCTCACTTCTCAGTCCGCACCACCTTTATTCCACTTTCTATTCCACGAGGTTGTGACGCGAACTTCTCTCTCCAACCTACTTCCTCATCTGGGGTACCAATACCGCGGGTTTTCCGGCACATCCTTCTACATGACCTTCCAACTGACTTGTCACTTCGAACAATGTTCTCCTTTAATTCAGGTAAGCATGGATCGTTCAACGGCTCTTCCAGCTCTAATTCACTTCAAATTTAGGCCAAGGACTTCCTAAACTGAGCGAAGTTCACCAGTTCTGGAGCTTTGACCCCAAGGGTAAACTCGTCATAGAGTTTCTGTCTTCGCTCCCGAAAATTACACCGTCTTTGGACGATACTCGTCTTGAAGACATCCAACTCCCAAGATGTGGGCCTATTGAGAACATTAATCCGGATCATGCACCGGCAGACCGGTTCATGGACGGAAACAATGAACGACTGCTTGATTTTAGCTTTCCGCAGCTAAACGATCTGTATGGGGGACGGGAGAGCAAAGGACTACCACCTGACTTTGTCGGCAACCTGTGCCTCAACCGCATCTTTACTGAACCTTGGGAGGATGCCGATCTCACGCATGCTCTCACCGGTCTCGACTATCTCACCAACTTGGAGTGCACTCGGCGGACGGCCCTTCGGGAGGCGGCTCAACGACTTCGAATCAACGAAGATAATTGGCGAAGTGTATTGGCCGATAACAATGAAGCAAGGGCTTGGATATGCCTTATTCAGGAACAGGAGGATATAATTGAGCTGTGCTATTCGTGTCTTTGGGTAGATTTGCGTATTTGGGTAAGTTTATTAGATCTGACAGTCATTGTTATCGCTCCCATTCACATATGAGGGCAAGTACTGAAATTTGACTAGACAATGGTTAAGGAGTTACGATCTGAACCATTTTATAAACCAAACATCATTGCCATGCTCAACACCTTGTTTCCCCCGGTAATCAAAGAGCTGCCGAGCCTCCGGATATCTGACAAGGTTCTGCATAAACATCGGAATACCTTCTACAGATACGTCGTCTCAATCGATGTCGGTGGCAAATCTGTTCTCGATGACTTCATTGAGAAGATCAATCGCCCTGGAACCAGTCATACTTGGTCTGACACAAGACAAACTCTCAAAGATTACATCAAACTCGCCGATACAATGATTAAGCAAGCATCTCAAGTTCATGGCATTTCTTTTTTCAAAAACTCGCTAGGAGAACATCTACCTTTGCGATCCACAATAGTTAGTGGTACGTCGTCAAGTCATAGTGATCTTGTATCTATGAACAGTAGGAGCACAAAGCCTAGCTGCGGTGAGCTTAAACGCGTACCAACCAGAACTAGTGGGCATCGTGAGAGCACTGAGAGCGCCGAGAACGCCGAGTACACTGAGAACGCAGGTAGCCTCAGAGGCAGTATGAAGAGCAAGGATTCGCC
>Ga0335072_10014018_pt1 | contig 11391 bp, 9 predicted proteins | sample Lox_Sample_21_FD_206725 | JGI IMG/M metagenome (GOLD analysis project Ga0335072, IMG submission 206725) | Soil microbial communities from Loxahatchee National Wildlife Refuge, Florida, United States - Lox_Sample_2.1 | ecosystem: Environmental > Terrestrial > Soil > Wetlands | place: USA: Florida...
CGCTGTTCATGTCCTATGCCGTAACGAATAATCTGCAGTATCGCTTGAGCGAAGAGAACGGAGGCACGCTGATCCGTTTTCAACACAAAGCGTTCGGCGTCATCCAGGAGGATCACCGCCGTGGAGTGAGCGCGGGCTGGCAACATCTCAATTCGCGAATCCAGTCGCGAGCCGGAGAGCGCACGAAGTAATTTCGGACGACCTTGGAAGGAGAAGTGATATGGCCACAAACAAAATGAATCAAGTGAAAGGCAATACCGCGATGAAGACTGCCCCGATCGTTTCGCCGCAGGAGTGGGAGGCTGCCCGGCAACAGCTCCTCGTGAAAGAGAAGGCCTTGACCCGCGCCCGTGACGCGGTGGCCGCCGAACGCAGGCGGATGCCGTGGACGGCGGTAGAGAAGAAGTATGAATTCGTCGGGCCCAAGGGTACGGTGAGTCTGCTCGATTTATTCGAAGGGCGTCCTCAATTGATTGTGTATCGCGCCTTCTTCGAGCCCGGAGTATTCGGCTGGCCCGATCACGCCTGCCGCGGCTGCTCGCTGGGCGCCGATCAGGTCGCGCATCTGGCCCATCTGAACGCTCGCGACGCGACTCTTGCCTGGGCCTCACGCGCGCCACAGGCGGACATTGCGCGTCTCAAGGCGCGTATGGGTTGGGAGATGCCTTGGTACACCATCACTGACAATTTCGACAAGGACTTTGGGGTCGATGAATGGCACGGTCATAACGTGTTCTTCCGCGATGGCGAGCGGGTGTTCCGCACCTACTTCATCAACAATCGCGGCGACGAGGCAATGGGGAGCACATGGAGCTACCTCGACCTCACACCGCTCGGTCGGCAGGAGACTTGGGAGGACTCACCTGAGGGTTATCCCCAGACTCCGCCGTACAAATGGTGGAACTGGCACGACAATTACGGCGCCGAGCCAATGCCTCACCCGAAGTGGGTCGATCTCCTAACCGACCCGAAAGGAGCCGCCATCCGCAGACGCGAGGAAGAGACGAAAGCGAGCTAAAGGAACGCACAATCGCGCCTGGAGTCACAAGGCGAGGGTCGCAACAAGTACCCGAACTCGAAAAACAGGAGGGCAACATGTGCCCGGTATGCATGGCGAGCGCAGTCTGGGTGGTAGGCAGTGCCGTATCAACCGGCGGGGTGACGGCGCTGGTAGTTAAGACTTTCGGCGGAAATAAGAAACACGGCATCGAGACCGAATCAACCCAAAGGAGCGAAGATCATGACCACCGCGACATTGAACACGACCACTCCGGCAGCAAAAGTAGTCAGTCACGAGCAATGGGTCGCCGCCCGCAAGGAATTTCTTGCTAAGGAAAGGGAGTTCACCCATCTTCGCGACGAATTGAGCAAGAAACGCCGCGAGCTTCCTTGGGAAAAAGTCGAGAAGCAGTACAAGTTTGAGGGCCCGGAGGGAAAAGAAACGCTCGCTGATCTTTTCGATGGTAGAAGCCAGCTTCTCGTTTATCACTTCATGCTTGGTCCGGGATGGAAAGAAGGATGTCCCAGTTGTTCCTATATCGCCGACAGTTTCGACGGCATCACCATTCATCTGGCTGCCCGCGACACAACGTTCCTGGCGATCTCCCGCGCTCCGCTCTCCGAGATCGAAGCCTTCAAGGAGCGCATGGGATGGCGCTTTCGATGGGTCTCATCCTTTGGCAGCGACTTCAACTACGACTATCACGTCTCTCGCTCGGAACAGGAACCTGAGAAAGGGCACGTTTACTACAACTACGAGATGGTCGAGTTCCCGTCTGAAGAACGTCCCGGTGCCAGCGCCTTCTACAAGCGAGATGGCGAGGTCTTCCACACCTATTCAACCTACGCGCGCGGATTGGACATTCTCGTTCCCACTTACAACTGGCTTGATCTCACCGCCAAAGGCCGTGATGAAGATCAGCTGGCACATCCCATGGCGTGGGTCCGTCACCACGACAAGTATGGCGATGGCTACATGGTCAATCCCAAGCAGCTCTATGTTCAGCCTGAAAAGCATTCACACGAGAAAGAGTGTTGCGCGGAGCACAAATAGCTCAGATCGAGAGCCTAACGTAGTCGAGATTCGGTAAGAGTTCACAACGGGGGACACAAGAAGAAACTCTTCTGTGCTCCCGTGGTCAGTGCCTTGCTAGTCAAACCGGAAGCGCCGTGGAGCCGTTTTCGATCTGCACTTTGATGTCTCCATCATTCCGCGAAACGTGGACTGCCATTCCGTCATTCTCGCGGTAGAGGGAGATCTCCGCGCTGGCCTCGCCCACGCGAAGGTTCTCCAGCCGGATTTCCTTGAGAAACTCCGGCAAGAACGGAGACCGAAACGTGACAGATCTGTTTACCTGGCTCACTGCGATGCCCAGGCAAGCCTCCATCAGTAGAAAAGTTGCCCCCGAAGCCCACGCCTGCGGCGAACAGGCAACCGGATAAAGGGTTGGGCCTTCCTCGAGACTTCTGCGGTGAAATCCGCAAAATAGCTCCGGAAGGCGATTCAATTCCATAAACATGCTGGCGTCGAATAGCGCTGCCAGCATCTGGCCTGCTTCTTTCTTATGGCCGTATCGCGCAAATCCGCTGGCAATAATTGCATTGTCGTGAGGCCAGACTGAACCGTTGTGATACGACATCGGGTTGTAGCGTACTTCACGAGAACCCAGGGTGCGCACGCCCCAACCGGACCACATGTCTTCGCCCAGCAAGGTTTTCATCACACGATGTGCCCGCTCCGGACTGGCAATACCGGAAAATAAGCAGTGTCCTGCGTTTGAGGCCAACACGCGGCAAGGCTTTTTTTCATGATCGAGCGCCAGAACGTAGGTATCCAGTTCTTCGTCCCAGAACTTTTCTTCGAACGCTTCTTGCAAGGTTTTCCCTTGCCGCAGAAGTTTTCCCGCTAACTCTTGATTGCTGAACTGTGTCGCCATCTCGGCCGCGGAGTTGCGCGCCGCATAAACGTATCCTTGCACCTCACACAGAGCGATGGGCGGCTGCGCCAGATCTCCATTCTGGTGAGAAATAGCGTCGTACGAATCTTTCCAGCCTTGATGCACAAGGCCCTTGTGTGACTTCGCACTGTACTCGACGAATTCGTCGTGATCGGAATCGCCGTAATTGTCGATCCAGTCAAGCGCCGCAAGAATGTTGGGCCAGATCTCCCGAATTAACTCGCGATCGCCGGTACGCTCGAGATACGCACCCGCCAGCATGACGAACAAAGGTGTGGCATCCACCGTCCCGTAATAGCAGCCGAATGGAACTTCCTTGAGATTGGCCATCTCGCCATGTCGAATTTCATGCACGATTTTTCCCGGCTCGGCCTCCTGCTCGGGAATCACCTCGGTGGCTTGCGTTTGCGCAAGATATTTCAGCACGCTGGCGGCGATCCAGGGCGAAGCCCACAAGCACTCCATCGCAGTAAGGATCCCATCCCTCCCGAAGACCGTGTTGTACCAGGGAACTCCCGCGTAGGGATACGCCCCCTCCGGGTTTCCGTTGATCATCATTTGCAGGTCCGTTTCCGCGCGAGTCAGCCAACGGTCGAAGAAAGGACCAGAACTGGAAACTCGGCAAAATTGGGAATGTGCCTGCTCAATGCTCTGCAAGGCTGCTGCCGTTGCATGATCGAGATCGCAGACTTGACCGTTCTCCCTCTGGTGCTCGCCTACGATGTTCACCTGCAGCACCACTTCTTGCTTGGGTTCAAGATCGATGGAGAATGTCGCCGTATCTTGCGTGATTTTCGATGGGCGTGGAGAAAACTGCAGAATCGTCTGACGAAGAACGCCGTCCCTGCCCTGATATGCCAAGCTCACACTTCCATCGTTAATCTCGGGACGAAACAGCTCTCCCATTTTCTCCCGTTTCGTGCCGCGAACCTGAAAAATGTCGAGGAAATCAGCTCCGAACTGAATGTGCAAAATCGTATGCACCGGGTGCATGCCGAAATTCGAGACGCGAAGCTTGTCGTAGAGAACGTTCTGCCATAGAAATGCCATGCGAAACACATGCAGCGTTCCACGCGGAAGCCTCAACTCACCTCCGTCGTATATATCGGGATTCATGAGCTCCAGAGTGAACCCTGCATTGTCTTCTCGCATGGAAGAACGCAGCCATTGTGGCGATCGATCGGCAATCTTCAGGGAATAACGGCAGAGGTGCCGCGTGCCGCGATGGTACAAGCCTTGCTCGCTGGGACCGATGCCTCCGATATTTCCGAGATGATTGAATACGAGGAAGGTCTCCCCATGCTTCAGCACACCAGAGCGGTGTTCTGACGAAGCAGAAGTAGCCAGAATATAAAACTGATTCTCGACTTGGATCACGTCCTGCAATTAAGCAGCGGGCTCCACTAAAAGTTCCTCGCTATCGGATTTCCCGCCGGTCGCACTCAACAACCGCACCGGCGCTTGCTGTTCTGCAACTCGGCGATAGATCCGCAAGTAGTCCTCCGTCATTCTCCGATCCGTAAAGCGCCGTTCGAATACCTTCCGGCAACCAGCTCTTGAAATTTTTCCAATGCGGCCCACCGCTTCTGCCGCTTCTTCCACACTACTTACGATAATGCCGCTCACTCCATCTTCAATGATTTCCGGAACGGATCCTTGATCAAAGGCAATCGTCGGTGTGCCGCACGCCATCGCTTCAATCATGTTCAAGCCAAATGGTTCAGGCCAATCGATCGGCGCCAGGCAGGCCAAAGCGTTGCCCAGAAAATCGGCTTTTTCGGCATCACCGATCTCGCCAATAAATTCCACGTTCGGACGACTGAGCAGCGGCTTCACTTGTTCTTCGAAATAGCTGGTATCGGCGCGATCCACCTTTGCCGCGATCTTCAAATGCATCCCGGTCATGGTCGCAATCTCGATCGCTCGATCCGGACGCTTCTCCGGCGAGATACGTCCAATAAATGCCAGATACTTTCCCGGCCTGTCATGAAATCTGAGTAAATCCTTGGGCATGCCGTGATACACATTTCCTACCCAGTTGGCGTGCCGTAGAGGTTTTCTTTGCGATTTCGAAATCGAAACCACGGGGACGTCATCAAACTCGCGATAAAGCACTTCAAGGTCAGGAAGATCCAATCGTCCATGCAGCGTCGTGATGTGGGGCAGGTCGCGCTCGCGGCTTAGGGGATAATGAACGTAGTCCGTATGAAAATGGACGATATCAAACTCCGCCCGCCGCTTGCGCAACATTTCGAGCATGAGAATGTGGTGAGCCAGCGAATCCTGGCAGGCAGCATTTCGCCGTAGTGCCTTCGCGCATCCCGGCACGAGCTTGGCGCGGGTGCGTGAATCGCCGCTGGCAAACAAGGTTACGTCGTGCCCTAGCCGCACCAGTTCTTCCGTCAGCCAGGAAACAACGCGTTCCGTGCCTCCATATCCTGCTGGAGGAACCGCTTCATAAAGTGGCGCAAATTGGGCGATTCGCATAGTTAGGAAAACTTTGCAGTACACGCTTAGCTTAAACGCGACATTCACGCCCAACCATCCGGTTAATTATGTAGCGTATAAATCGCGCAGGAGATCTGCGATGCGAATTGGCGGGGTATCTCCGCAAGAGGCAGTAATTCCGAACGCACCCGCCATCGCAAATCGGCGGGCTGACGCCTGCTCACGCTTCTGATGCGATCGCACCGAGAAAAGAGTTGCGCCTGTATCTTCGAGGACTAAGCCGCGTCCCTCTTGCGCGCTCCGTTCGAGAGCGAAGCAAGCGAGGCCGTCCCAACCCGAAACCGCCGCACGGCGACCACCGTCAGCACAACGAAAAGCGTCAGCAAGAATAGTTGCGCGATCGCAAACGGAGGCTCTTTCTGCGTCGGGGCAAGCGCATGCAGCGCTGGCACTTTTTCGAACGATTGCACGACCAGCACGAAGCAATTGAAATAGAGGGCGATCGACGCCGTCACCACGTAGATCCAGCGCCACGCCCCGCGCAAATGCATGGCGTATCGCGCCACAATCAACGCGGCTAGAACCACCAATGACAGAATCCCAACGACAATTCCTGGCGTGACGTGATCATTCGGAAACGCAAAGCCAGTCAGGCTGGTCAAAGCTGTGAAACTCACGAATACTGCAGTGAGACGGTCCATGCGGTCTGCGGTCAGCATTCCGTACATCACGGCTAGCCCCGATCCGATTCCAATGAGACTGATCACAACGTGCAACAGTGTGTAAGTCGATGTTGATATCCCCAGAATCATCACCCACCTCCCATTGCGCCACGATTGTACGCCTTGCTGTCCGCCCCGGCACGTTTTATGACAGACTCTCCATCTGAGTTGATCCCCGCACCCCACTTGGTTACAAATAGAACGACCCATGGAGTCCAGACCATCCGCCGCTTTCACCCTTCGCGAGCCGCCTCCGCTTTTTCAATTCTGGTTACACATTCGCGCATCGCAATTCTGGATCGTCACCATCGCATTCCTGCTTCGCTTTGGATGGATCCTCATCGGCCACACCTACAAGTTCAAGCCCACCGACGACAATTTCGGATTCGGCTTTGAAATGGGACGCATCGCAGAATCCATCGCCTCCGGCCGCGGTTTCAGCAGCCCCTTCGGCCCCCCGACGGGCCCCACTGCATGGGAACCTCCGCTTTATCCATATCTCACGGCAGCGATCTTCGTCGTCTTCGGAATCTATTCCAAGTTGTCGGCATTCGTGCTTCTCACCCTGAACAGTCTCTTTTCTGCGCTGACGTGCATCCCGATCTTCTTGATCGCCCGCCGCATTTTTTCAGAAAAAGTCGCGGTTGGCTCGGCGTGGGTCTGGGCGCTGGCTCCCAACGTCATGTTCTGGTGCACGCGCTACGTTTGGGAGACGAGCCTGTCTGCGCTTCTGGTGGCGATGATTTTCTGGTTCACGCTCAGGCTTGAAGATCGCGACGGCCTGCGGCCATGGTTTGAGTTTGGCTTATTGTGGGGAATCGCTGCGCTGAACAGTCCTACATTGTTATCGTTTCTACCCGCCGCGGGATTGTGGGCGTGGTATCGTCGCGCGCGGCGTCGCAAACGTTCAGTCGCCGGAGTCGTGCTCGCATCCGTCATGTTCTTCGCCTGCATTACGCCATGGATCGTCCGCAACTATGAAGTCTTCGGAAAATTCATCTTCATTCGCGACAATTTCGGTGCTGAACTGCGCCTCGGCAACGGCAACGGCGCTGACGGCACGCTGATGCTTTATCTCGATCCCATGCACGACATTTACACCATGCGCCAGTTCCAAGCGATGGGCGAACTGCCGTGGATCGCCATGCGGAAGCGGCAGGCGCTCGTCTACATCAAAGACGACTATGCCCGGTTTGCGCTGCTCTGCTTCAAGCGATTCGTTTGCTTCTGGGCAGGGCCACCCAAGGCCACCGACCCCGAATGGCTGGGCCCAATTAAGAACTCGCTTTTTCTGGCTTCTTCCGTCCTGATGTTCTGGGGACTCGGACGCGCTCTCCGCCAGCGCAGACCCGGAGCCTGGCTGATCTTCTGGCTGATTCTCCTCTATCCAGCCGTCTATTACGGCGTCTACGCCATCCTGCGTTATCGCCATCCGATCGAGCCGATCATCGCGATTCTATGCGTATTCATCCTCACTGAGGCTGGCAGGAAGCCTGAATCAGTCCGTAACTGACCTCGGTCGGTCCGCCTCGGGAACAGCCTGGCCCCTGGATTCGTATCGGCAATTGTGAGACTTAGCCGTTTCTAGACTCACCATTTCAAATCTGTCTCGTCTAACGCCTCGAAACGGAGGTTTGTCATGTTTTCTCGCCGATCCGCACTCGCATCCGTTTTAGCTGCCGCTTGTTCCATCGTCCTCGCCAGCGCCGCTTATGCCTCAGGAAGTCCCTCGGATCATCGCGGCTCGATGACGGAAGAATTTCATCAGACCTACCCGATAACGCCCAATGGCCGAGTTGAACTCGACAACATTAATGGCGATGTTCACATTTCCAGCTGGGACCGCAACGAAGTAAAGGTCGACGCCATTAAGTATGCTGATACAAAAGAACGACTCGATGAAGCCACAATCGACGTCGATTCCGGCAAGGATTATGTTTCCATCAAGACCAGATATCGCGACCACGATCTGACGTTCAACTGGGGTTCGCATAACAATCCCGCGACGGTCGAATACACCATCACCGTGCCCCGCAACGCTGCACTGGACAAAATCGAGCTGGTCAATGGAGCGCTTGATGTCGCCGGCGTAAGCGGTGAGGTCCGTGCTTCCAGCGTGAACGGCCGCATCGCAGCTCACGATCTCGCCGGACGAACCCGTCTTGAAACCGTGAATGGACGCCTGGAGGCCAGCTTCAATCAGCTCGCCGGAAATTCGGTCGAGTTGAGCTCGGTCAACGGCTCGGTGAGTCTGACGATCCCCTCGGATTCACAAGCCGAACTTGAGGCGAGCACGGTCTCCGGTGGAATTGATAACGACTTCGGGCTCCACGTCCATCATCAGTTCGTGGGACACGATCTGCGCGGACAACTGGGCAATGGCGGTACGCGCATCAAGCTGGATGACGTCAACGGCGGAATCCAAATTCATCATGCCGAGGACGGCCGCACCCTCAGCCCGGTCAAGGACCTCAGCCATCACAACGACGATGACGACGACAGCATCTAGGAAGCACATCGGAATCTAGGGGCGCGTGGGCGCGGACCTGGGGATCGAGAGCGGGAAGGGCACGACTCCAGTCGTGCCGCCCGAACTGCCTAACTCGATGCGGCTTTAGCCGCTGAGGTGCTGCGGCCTTTGGCGGTTTCAGGGAAGGGGGCCTGCGCCCTCGTCAGTAAATCGTGTACCCCGGCGCGGGCGTGCGCAGATCGGGCTTTGACGCCATCAATAACAAGGCGCCTTCCCGCTTGAATCCCTTCAGATCTTCCAGGCTGTGGAACGATTTTGTCTTGTAGTCTTCCGGCGTCGGCGTGTCGTCAGAAATGCGCCGCGCTTCTACATTTTCAAATGCGTGCTTCTGCAAAAGGTCCACATACTCCGCTGCGGAGCGCACATGCACCGGGACTTTCAATTTATCGACCCATTGCAGCGAGTACGCATTATCTTTGTACAGATTAATCAGGATGAATAGTCGCCCCTTTGGCGCCATCACGCGAAACAACTCTTTCAGCGCCCGATCCTGATCGGCATAGTAATAAAACGACTCGACCGACAGCACCTTATCGAAAAAATTTTCTTCCCATGGAATCTGCTCGGCTGATCCCCAGATGTAGAGAGTGTTTTCGAAGTCCTTTGACGACTCACGCGCCAGCCGCACCATCTCGTCGGAAACATCCAGCCCAACAACTTGCCCGAATCCTTCCGGCCCGTCCGAAACCATGCGCGCCAGCAGCCGCGTCGCCCATCCCGAACCGCATCCCAGATCGAGCACCCGCTCGCCCGCGCGCAGATCCATCAGCCGGATCGTCTTCTCTGTGATATTGAGATGATGCTCCCGCATCTTCTCGCCTTCTCCGGCCGCGGCCCAACGGTTGAATTCCTGTTGCAACTTCTCATCGGGAGTTGGAGATTTGTCGGGCATATAAGCCCCTTTCGGTTGGCGAATGGGATGCCCCAGGTCTCGCCGCAGCTGCGAGACCCGGGAACCCTGACACAAGAATAAAGTAAAACCTGCGCGACGCGCAGCCCTCCAACCGCCGAAATTTCTCACATGTGATACACAATTCTTGATCCGCGTGCTCAATAGGACTGACTGTGCTACAGTCCTTCCTCATGGCGACACGCCCGCAGAACCCTTCGCCGCAGCCTGATCCCGGGCCGCTTTATTGCCCCAACTGCGCCCAGGAGGTCACCGATCCGCTCACTTGCGGTGATTGTTCCGCCGTCATCTGCCGACGTTGCGGCACGCCACTGGAATCCCCCGACGAACTCGGAATCGGATAAATGGACCCCAACCCCTCGGTCACTTCGATCGCCAAACTTACAGAAGAGGAATCCCGGACCGCCAAGCCTACACTTATCCGCGGTCTCAGCCTGCTCGATTCCGTTTTGCTGCTGGTCAGCGGGATCATCGGCTCTTCGATTTTCCTCACCGCCAAAGATATTGCGACGCCTCTGCCGCAACCCGTCCTGTTTTTGTTGGTATGGGTGCTGGGCGCGCTGATCTCTCTTTGCGCCTGCTTCGCTTTCGCCGAACTCGGCTCTATGTTCCCCGACTCCGGCGGCCAATACATCTACCTGCGCGAAGCCTATGGCGACCTCGTCGCCTTCCTTTACGGATGGATGCTATTCAGCGTCGCTAATGGCGGTTCCATCGCCGCGCTCTCGGTCGCAGCCGCGGCCTACGCGGGACAGGTCTTCCCTTTCTTTTCTCAGGATCACGTGGTGTTCTCGCTGGTGGGAATTGCGGTGACCCGCGCTCACCTTCTCGGCCTGATTCTCATCGCGGTTCTCACCTACGTCAACGTCGTCGGATTGCGCTGGGGCACGCTGCTGCAAAACGTCTCCACCTGGACGAAGTTCTTGGCGATGGCTGCCTTTGTTCTGCTTGGACTTGCCATCGGTAAAGGCAACTGGTCCAACTTTCAATCGCATGGCGTCAGTCTCACCATGGGTCTTGGTCCGGGAGCGCTGATCTCCGCGCTAGGCGTTGGCCTCATCGCTGTCTACTGGGCCTACGATGGATGGGTTTACATCACCTGGGTCGCGGGAGAAGTCAAGAATCCCCGCCGCAACGTTCCGTTGGCCATGGTGCTCGGAGTACTCGTCGTCGGCGTCATCTACATCGCGATGAACGTGACCTACGTTTATGCAATGCCGCTAAACCAAGTGGCGCAGCATGAAACCATCGCCCATGCCGCAGCCGCCGCATTATTTTCACCCCGCGCCGCAGTTTGGCTATCGCTGATGATCGCAATCTCCTGCTTCAGCGCGGCCGCAACCTGCACGCTTTCCGGCGCGCGCGTCTATCAAGCCATGGCTGAAGACGGCGTCTTCTTCAAAAAGATGGCGGTCATTCATCCTAAGTGGCGCACGCCCGCCTTCAGCCTCATCGGACAAGGCATCTGGGCCGCCGCTCTCACCCTCAGCGGCCGCTACGATCAGCTTTACACCTACGTCATTCTCGGCATGGTGATTTCTTACGAACTCACCGTCATCGGCATGTTCTGGCTGCGCTGGAAGCGCCCCGACATTCCCCGTCCCTATCGTTGCACCGGATATCCCTGGCTCCCCGCCATTTATGTGATCGCGGGTGCGGCCTGGATTCTCAACACGTTTTGGACACGCCCTCAGGAATCCTTCTGGAGTCTCGTGATCGTATTCATGGGCGTTCCGGGATATCTTTATTGGAAGCACAGCAATCGCCAGTCCTCCGCTGTGGAGTAAGTCATGTTTGAGCGGTACACAGAGAAAGCGCGCCGCG
>Ga0335072_10014019_pt1 | contig 11391 bp, 14 predicted proteins | sample Lox_Sample_21_FD_206725 | JGI IMG/M metagenome (GOLD analysis project Ga0335072, IMG submission 206725) | Soil microbial communities from Loxahatchee National Wildlife Refuge, Florida, United States - Lox_Sample_2.1 | ecosystem: Environmental > Terrestrial > Soil > Wetlands | place: USA...
CCACGATTTCCCGAGTCTTTTCCAGGCATTGTCCCTTTCGTATCTGGATCCTCTAGATTGATCAAAGGGTTGTCTCTTATTATTAGGGGTAACGCCCTCGTGACTATGTTTATATAATGAGAGATATTCTCAAGTCTCCTACTCGTCTTTCTCCCTCTCAGGTTACTCATTATTGCTGCTTGATGTTGTCTATCCTGTGGTTCTCATGATCCTCTCGACCCCAACAAAATCATTTCCTTGTTAAGCATGTCCAGCTAGATCTTAACCAAGGCAGCTGCTTACATTTCATCGAAAGGCACCCTTGACACGGCAGCACTTCTTGCTGTAGCGGCAATAAGAACCTTGGGAGCTCAAAGAGGTTGTAATCACAACACTGTCGGGCAAAGTCTCTTTAACGGTAATATTAACCATCCATTTTCCTAATGACAACAGAAGAAAGAACGGGGAAAAGAAGAAGTAGTCGGCAAGAAGGTGCACTATAATCATATTGGGAAATAATCAAATAGGCTATGACAATGAATGTTCTCATGTTGGCACGGCTACTGGTGTTTGCACATTTGTTGTTTTATAACCCTCTTCTTCCCAGTTCCCAGAACTGCGTATGCCATCAATTGAATGTACGTTAGAAATAGACCAGATTTTCTAATTCCAGCCAGGTCAAAATTCATCATATTGTAAAGCCTCGCACCTTTAAGCTGGCCAAAAGCCCTTTCAGCCTCTTTTTCACTCTTGTCCTCAACAGGACCAGCATCTTTGATTAATCATATATGAAAGGTAAATGCAAGGCCAATCCTTGATCCTTTATTTGTCAATCGGGTATAGAGGGTAAATTTAAGGCGAACCTTTGACCCCTTACAAGAACTTATAATGCTATAGTCAACCTTAAAATCAGACAAACACAAGAATTCATTCGTTCTGCATAGGACAGTGCATCGTGTCACCTTTACAGCACAGCTTTCTATCGTCAAATACGCTCAAGACTGACAAGGTATATAGTATATTAGGCGAGCTGTTAATAATATTCTACAGAAAGACGGTCTGAAAACACCCTAGTCATTAACTCATGTCCAACTACTATGCTACCTTGTGCACCTCAGACTAGATTTTATCCTCTAATATCTATCAAGCCATGGAGAATATGATACATGCTCTTTCACGACTCAGAGTAACTATCCCGCACTACTTTCGGACGCCTTTGTCATGCAAGTAATTTTACAATCCACACAACCTAGAAATTTCACTCTACCCTTGTCGGTATCTTGACCTCTCCTTTTCGTCGATCCATGTGAGGTGCTCCATAGCGCCAGCCAGTGCCATTATATCCTCTCCCATCTACACCAATATCCTCAACGCTGATTTCCCGAAACCTGAAATCCCATCTAGAACCGCTAACAACCCTAACAGTCTTCTCCTCCCACGCTTTCCGTCGCTGTTCTGCAGCAAGTTTCTTCTGTTCTGCTTCCTCGTTACGTTTGGCAGCTTTCGCCACGCGCTCATTATAAGGCATCCCGGCCAGCCTATCCTTCTCCAGCTCGGCCAGCTCAGGATGTGGAACCCGCTGATCCGCTGGGAGAAGCTTCTCGTCAAAGATTCTGGCAGCATCAGCGCGTGTGAATTCCCTTGACTCTGACGTTGGGTGGAATATCTGCTGCATTGTCGCAACGTGGACAGGTAGGTCATTAATGGACTCATGAGATTGAATGCGATCTGTCGGCTTGTAGGGATAAGGTGTCTGTGGAAGCATTGCCATAACTGCCTTGGCATACGGCTTCGCAAGTTGTTTCCCCTGGGGTAAGAGAGTCAGCACCAGCCTCCTCTGTACAGATCTGAGAAACAAAGTTTGGATTGGTAAATCAGAGAGGCTCGCATGCAGGTTTTGTAACCATGTAGGTGTCTTAAAGACTAATCGATTTTTGTTGAGATCATCATATCATACTTGAGACCGAAAAATCCTACGCAAACATGGTAGAAAAGACTTACTCGCCGGACCCATTCCTTCTCAATCTCTTTCAGTCGTACAATTGCTCCTACTCGACTCATCTCCACTCCAAGCTGTGCACTAACGGTTTTTACTGATTGCCCGTCCTTCATAACCTTCTTCCATATATCTTCTCTCATCGCTTCATTGACAACTCTTTCACTGCGAAAACTCCGATTCTGGGGGAAAGGCATCAGATCGCTGTCTTGTTCTCGTGGCAATGGCTTGTTTCCTTTGGTAGATGTGCCATTCGAAGAGTCTCCTCGATCGTACATCGCCCGTATTAACTCGCCATTAATATTATAAGCCCCAAGGTAGTTCGTAGATCCGGGTAATGGGTCACGAAAGTTCTTCCCGTGGGTTGTCATCCACATCCACATAGACTTTCGTTGACGTGTTTGTCGTCGAGCACACTCTGAGAAGGGCCGGAAAGCATTCTTCGCAAAAGATACATTACTTCTGCATAATGTCGTGTAAGGTATAAATGAGTGGCACGTAATCTTTCTCAATTGCAAAAACATAATTATTGAGGTTTTGCTGAGTCTGGGTCGGTCATGCCAACTAGAAAGGGAAAAAAAGGACTTGCGTTCGCTTGACGGGAATGTTTCAATGCGATTTCAGAAAATCGATATCACGTGATTGCATAGACCAGGACTCATGGCATGACCCGCAAAATCAATAGCAGTATACTGCTCTTTTTCCATTTTATAACTTTTATAACTTTTATATACGGGCTGTGGTTTTAGCTTTGAATAGATTTATGGTGAGAAATTAGTTTGCATATTCGATGCAACGGTCAGTACTTTTCTTAAGCCAACCGAACGGAGCTTCTGATGTTCTATAACTCTATATTCTAGCCTTTAAATTCCCCAGGGGCATCGCATATCCATGTCTTTAGGTCACACTATAAAAAAAATAAGTCATCCTACCTTACAAGATCTGAATCGCCGGAGCCTCGACGACTAAATTAGACCGAATTCGGTCTACATCTTCCTTCGTAAGACCACACCTGTCTATGGCATACCGCTCTGGGCCCCCATATTTCTCTCGTATCATCTTTAAGGTTGCCAGCATGTTGACTGCTCTGTAAGAATATATGAGTACGGCTATGGTGTTGAAGGGAAGACTAAAAGGCTTACCTGGCACTGATCATATTAAGTGCGCCCTTTTCATTCTTCTCTAGAGCTGGATGAGCCATCAGATGGGTAATGAGTGTTTCTTTGAGCTCGGCTAGGCCTTCTTCCGTAAGGGAATACTCATAAGCAACAACGTTATCTGGTACACCGCAGAGGGATAAGATCAGAGCACAGATCACTCCTGTCCTGTCTTTACCAGCTGTACAGTGGATAATCAAGGGCTCCGAAGGCTCATTTGCTAGGTGTAGCAAGATCTTTTTATATGAAGGCGGCGCCGATTCGAGTATATCATTATAGGCCCTTGTGAAACCCTATAACAATTAGCCCAGCGATCTTTAGAGCTCTTAACTCATGAAAACCTATAGTATTACCTCTGTACCTTCGCTAGCATAGTCCTTGAATCTTAAAGCGAGATTCTCTGGGCTATAGTCCTGGTCTATAAATACTGGAGCAAAAACTCTCTCGCACCCATCCCATTCTTTAATGCCGCCCCAATTGACATCTTTATTTCTTTCTATCTCAACTTTGGAGCGGAGATCATATATATGAGTGACCCCTAAGGATTTGAGCATCTCTATCCCATTTGGGGTCACTTTGGACGGTTCCCCGCAACGGTATATTACATTTCTTCTCACAGAGAGCGTTGGTGACACAGCATAGCCACCGAGATCGCGAAAATTATGTATTCCAGAAATAGAAACAAATGGCGGAGAAGATAGATCTACAGCTTTCGTGGCATCGTTGGGGGAAGCCATTACAAGAACAAGGTGTGATGCTTCTGTGGACAGCTTGATGTAAATTTCTATCTCGGCATATGGAAGGCCGAGGTTGATCAGAAAATCTAGCCTCACAACGACACTACGCCAAAGGCACATTGAAAAGTAGGCACGTTTTGTAGTCATCAACCTCTGGCAGAACATTCTTTCCGAGTATCATAACTACGGGTTTTATAACCGTGGAATATTTGTTCCGGGTCTTTACCGTTATGTCGAAGGAAAGGGCTAAACTATCAAAAGATCCACTTCCAGTGAGTAAGGAAACGGATGATGCGGCCAGCCCAAGGAGTTCGGAACATACATCTAAGGAAGCCCAGCACGCTAGCCGCATACGTATCAAGAATCGAAGGAAGATGTATTTAGATAGACATCCGTCTTATTTCGACACCCCTGATCTAGAATTAGCAGGTCTGAGCACCATTCCCCATCATTCTCCAGCATCCTAGCTATATTGACGTGAGATAGATCCTCTGCTCTACGACCGTTGCGTGAGGCGCTTCCAATCTGCTGCTGAGCGGGAGGCAGAGGGCCGAGCTAGGGGCTACTCCGGTGTTCTTGAAGCAGATTTATATCGGTCAGAGGCTAAGTTGGAGGCTCTTCATAGTCAAAATTACAAATCAGGTCCAGATGGTCAGATTCTTCCAGAGGATCCAGATGAGATTCCAGCAGATAAGGAGGAGGGGCTGAGCAGATGGAAGTATCAGATGACTATGCGATTCCTCAATGGTGAAGACAATGACTTCCCGTACAGTGAAGTAGACGGGAATGAAGAATGGGATGTCATCGAGAACAGGGAGGCTGAGGATCGATGGTTCGAAGACGAGGAGCCGCAGTGGGTAGGTAAAGACGGTGGTCCACAAGGCGAGACTGGTATTCAAGATTTCTGAGGACTGGCAAAGAATGATGCGCCCTGCGATTAGAGTGCCACACAATTCGAGCGCCAGTTGCAGACATATCTACACGCAATTCGATAATTATCGCATTACTCCGTTTTGTATGTTATCTACTTGGGACATAATGTACCGGGCAAAAGCGGCTTCGAGTTACTCCTGTTCCTAAAGCAGCGCCTACTGATGTTGAAATGGACTTTCCGGCTACCGCAGAACATTCAGTTCATAAAAGTTTACCCCACGGGCCTCGCATGTGGGGGTGGACTTGTGGATTGCTGGGGAGAACGAAATGGATATGAAGCTGGCGATGACAGCTACCGAGGATGTATTCTGCTTATACAAGAGTGCTATGTATAAAGATGTTTGCGAGCGTCTCAGTATCTCAACAGAACCGCACATGTCAAACTCGTTGAATTGCAGAGGCTCTTGCAAGGCAGATCGCAGGGATAAAACAACGCTGCTACATAGTACCATGACTTGGAACAGTCTTGTCTAGTCGCCAGCCACGCCATGTTTCGAACTCTGCCGACCTGACTGTCAGATATACTTGGGCGGCCCTCCATACGTACAGATAAGCATGCCCCAATGACTAGGTGAAAAGAGGCGAACTGTTACTGTAACCCTAACTAGTCATGTGACATCGATGCTGATGGTTGAGAATCGAGATGCTTCCTGCTTGCCGATCAGTATTGCTCTCCTGGATGCTGGCAGCTATTCCCGGCACCAAAGGAAGAGTGTGGAACTTTGAGCCGCTACAGTAACCATTCTCCGTCCTTATCATCGTCTCATGGCAGGAGATCGGGGCTCATTGGTTCAGAGCCCCAGCTAGCTTCTTGCACCAAAAAGTCAGACCGGTTGTGTGTTGCATGCAGCGATAATGCAGCGCATCGAGGCGAAGCAGAGCCGGGTGGCCCGGTTTTATGCGAGAAATTATGGCAGCACGCTTTTGCGTGCAAGAAACCTCCCGTGATGACGCTGACGAAGCACAGTCACGACTTTAATTGTAGGTTACAGTCGGAAAACAATGATATACCGTTATGCTTCATAACTCCATAGGGTAGTAATCACCTCATCTTCGACTTGCGGCACAATCTGCGGAGGTGTTCATACTTCTGTTATCAATATACCGCAGAGTCTAGGCAGCAGCAGCCATGTCCAGTGTATTATCAAGCTGACTTGTCCACGCATGGGCCATGGCACAACATGTGCGGCCGGATCAATGCTTCGAATTGACATGGATTCGCCCCTCGGCAGCTTCATTCTGGTTGAATCGGCCAATTCCAGTCGCGGGAGAGGTGCCCATGTCCCCTCGACCGACCTTCCGGAAAGCTCAGACTTAGGCTTGTCGTTTAGCGAACCTCTCGCTGAGCAAGCCAAAGGAGCTCTGGACGCTCTCTGGCGCTTTGCATGGGCATTACCCGGAGCGCCTCACGTCTCGTCCGGGGCACTGTACTACATTGCTGGCCCCACCACTGCCTCGTTTTCCCTGGAACAGGGGATCAGGGGCTTCCAATGGACTGCCACCATCGACAGGGGCCAGTTTATGGGGTTCGCCGTGAAGTGGGTACCGTGCCGTGGGTGCATTGTTATTTGACGGCGCATTGAGCAGGTTGTCTTTATCTCTGCCCTGACTCTTCAACAGCACCTTCTTCAGATCGCAGATCGGAATGTTTCAGTCAAGAGAAGATGACCTGTGTAAAAGCTTGATCTGTAGTAGTGGAGCCGTATCACTCTCACGATGCACACAATTTTGATCCTGACAGCATAGCAAGTAATCTTATTAAACGTGGCTATCTTCGGGGAAAAGTTTGGTTCTTCCCGACATCCAGGTTCAACTGAATTGAGCCTACCATTGACCTAGGACACCTTAGCTTCGCACCCACGATTTTCTCTTTGAAAATAGCATCGGCCAATGGCGAAGCCAGGATATCGCTCAGTCATACATTGAAATTGCTTGCAAATTAACTTTCCCACCAAGAGGACGACAAAAGTCATGGCAAACATGCCGCACCGCATCCAATCAACCAATCATTCACGTCTCCCTAACTTTGTAAGACATACGGAGAATTATTGAACCGGACACGGCATTCAATATTCAGATCGATCTCTTATCATCGTCGAGAAGTTATATTTCAAGATTCAAAACAACGCGGCAACTCATAAACGAGCAAAATGCCGATGCAGAATCGAGAATCATCTTTTTTCCCATCAATATATAATATATTAGAAGAAGTTAAATCGGAAATTTGAGCAGGACACGGACAAGGTGTTTTTGTGGTAGATACTGGTCCATTCCTTCGCTGAGTCCATAACATTCCGTCAGCAACGGTACCCAGCTGTAAGTAGGTATGTAAGGTATCTGCACCGATCGGCAAGCCCCCTCGGTAGAGGGCTGGAGTAGCGTCGCCGTACCTGGAGTCTGTCATTCTTTTGGGAAAGGGCTGCACTCTTCTTTCGGAGGAAAAAGGACATCTAAGCAATACTTCAAGGTACCTTCAATAATGATCATCACTTCTTCCTCCTTTTCCCCCACGGTTCCTTGTAGCCTGCAGCATCCCAAACAAGCGCCTTCAAACGCCAACGTCTGAGACTGCGACCTGCCCCCCTCCATGGCACCTTGCGATAAACCTCTTGGGGGCTCGGAGAAGTCCAAGAGGCGCCACAAGGCTTGCCAGTTGGAAAAAGACCCGCTCCTGCAGGTCGACTTACCTACGTTTCAGAATTAGCTATCGTAATGTGTCTAACCTTTCCGTAGGGGTTATTCTAAAGACGATAAGAAATTCCTACCTGACTGTATCTCATAAATCATCGCTAGCTTACTGACGACGGCGTGTACCTTACTACTCATAACGTAGTAATGTACCTCGTTGCAGCTGCAGGGTTCGGCGAGTGTCGTTTGCCAGGGATGTCGCTCCCAAATTCTCGTTGTCGAACGCTAGACAACGCCTTAGCACCAACGCTACCCAGCTAAGTATCGCCCTTTATCGACTGGGCACTTTGGCGAATGATATGGCCCAGCAGAGCTCCTCAATCTACACTTCTCTCCGTCCCCTCCCTACCTTTCCCTGGGACTCTCTGCCTCTCACACTACTTTTCTACTCTCCCTTTCCTTCCCACCCCCCCAGCAATTAATTCTGAAGTATCACATTCGTTCCCACCACCATCCTTTCTTCCACCACCCGTCATCACCTTCTTCTACGCTCAACCATCCTCTCTAGATACTCCGAACAATCGTTCTCCTAAACTCCTCCAACCCTGCTGTTCGATCCATCACCTTGACCAGCTCCTAGGCATACCCCACTTTGTGTGGAGGAGTGGTGGCACTGACCGACGTCGCGACTTTGCGCCGAGCGCATCATCGGGCTTTCAAAAAATACTCGGTCGGAAATCACACGGCATCAGGTACCCGTACTCGCATATTCAACCTGTCGACTCACCTTAAAGCCTCTTGAGCTTCGACATTCGAATTCCCGTGCCATTGTTTTTTGTATTACCAAATACTCCCGTGTAGTAGCAACTGAATATCACAATTGTCAATCGCATCTGCGAGTCCTTGGTCGCCACCCACCAAGTTCCTCCCCAAACGTCCAACAAACCCATATTAGGCCCACGGGAACCTATCGCGTTGTAGTGTTGTCGGGGAATGATTAGCAGTCTAGGTGGCTCGGGCAAAGAAAGCCCCAGGCTGGCACATATACAAATACAACCACTACCATCAAGTCGCCCGAGTCCATACCTATCCAGTGACATTGCGAAGCATGCCATGGACACCCAAGCCTTCGTCCCGCAGAACCAGGCATATCGTCATACAAATGGATCGCATCAGTCATATCCTCTGTCAATGCCGCCCGTAAATACCTTCGAAAGAGAAATGACGCCGAGTAATGGGAACATCTCGACGTCCGGCTCCTGTGCAATCTTAATCCGGCGACTGCCGTTAAAAACAACGGAAGATTCATTGAGATCGATGGTGGTCTGGTCTAAAGAATTTGTCGAGGCTGAGGTACTTTCTGCCGAGAAAAGCGAGGACCCTGGGTTTCGCTCTGCTATTCTCCATTTCAAATCTCCAGCAGGAGCGCAGGAGGCACAGCGTATGCTTAATGGGAAGCCCAATATATCTAATGACGCGCAAATGGTTGTGGAGTTCTTTCAGGGAAGTCCCTCCTTGACACGCCGATTTCCTGTCGACGGTCTTCAAAACGGTACATATAATACCGGCCCAGCGAGTTCAACATCCTCGACCACTTCTTCGACAGGACCAACTCCACGCCAGTCATCCCGCTTTAATGGTACCTTCCAAAGCATGGAAAGAATTTCACCTACAAATAATGGAGCCTATGCAAGTAACGAGCTTCCAAATCCGGAATCTAGTACCCATTATTCAAGTCTTTTTTCGCCCCAATCTCCTATTGGAAATCACCTGAGTGAGCGCACACGCATAAGTGGCAAGACGTTGATTAACAATGATTCTGTCGATGATGATGAGACAGGCGAGTTACTGAAAGACCCTGTAGCCTACGCTGAAAACGGACATTCTTCAGCTCAAGCTCGACGGGCCACGAACTCACAGCTACCGATCTCACGCATGGCTGGACTTTCATTAAACACGAACCAAGCTGGTGCAACCCCTTCAATATCTGGCTTTACTAGTCCAGCAGCAATGGCTTCCATACAAGGACCACCCATGTCTCCAACATTGATGGCTAGTGGAGCTCCACCCATGAACTATCAACTAGGCAATCAACACTATCAGCGGCACAGCTTTCCAACCGCGAACCCTGCTGATCAAAATCCACCGTGCAACACACTCTATGTGGGAAATTTGCCAATTGACACTTCAGAGGATGAGCTTAAGGCGACTTTCTCCAAGCAACGCGGTTATAAACGGTTGTGCTTCAGGACGAAACAAAATGGGCCAATGTGCTTCGTTGAATTTGAAGATGTCTCCTTCGCAACAAAGGCACTTCATGAACTGTATGGACACCTACTGCACAATAGCATTAAGGGAGGCATTCGATTGAGCTTCTCAAAAAATCCTCTAGGCGTTCGTTCTGGCCAAGCTCCTGGCGCTCCTGGTCCTAGTGCGCCTCCCAGTGTTATGCAGGGCATGAACGGTATGGTGAACGGAATGGGAGGGACATCATTTAGCACAGCAAATGGACCACCGCCTGGACTTGCTGCTCCACCTGGACTTGGGCCTAGTAGGGTGCAGTATGGGGCTGTCATGAATCCCATGGCTGCAAGCAACGGGCATTATACTGGAGGTGGCTTTGTCAGCAACAGTAATGTCTGGAGCGGAACAGCCTATGGCGGATCTATGGGTGGTGTGACCCAGACCACAACGATGGGCGGAGCAAGCAATGGATTTCCTCCTGCCTATATGATGGGAAGATAGAAAATTTACGACCAGTGTTAAACGCGGGGTTTGGCGTTTGGAGGTTCTCATTTTCGTATTCTGCTTTCGTTATCGCTACAGGTCATCGGCTGGGGAAGGATATTTGGGCCTACAAATTTGTTTCTTTGCGTTTTCTCCTTCGACTGAGGAAGTGCTGATGTGGCTGCATCTGGTTGCATTTACACTTGACACATTAGCGTGGCGCTTTGCGAGATCATGATTCCCCATACGCGTCGTCACAGCATCAGGGAGTAAGAGAGATCTAGGATTATGGTTCTAAGTCGGGGCATCGATTACATGGGAGTTACTTTTTATTCGCTATGGTGGGCTGTCACTGCTTTAGGGTTAACATCATACATCTCTTTGTTTTGCAGGCTGGCTACGCTTGATTCTATGGACGGTCGCTGTACGATTCTTGTAGGACATCTGGCATGGCATGGCAAAGGCTCGGATATGGTGCATGGCATGGCCTTAAAATGGCAGGCGAAAATTCTGTGTCTGCAAAAGACTCTACCTTGCAATATTAAACTATTATCAAAATTAAGGTTAATTCCTTGTGATTTGCCGCAGTTACCTTTCAGATGATTTCTGAAATACGATTCTGAATTTTCAACCCCAGGTATCAAGCACGTCTAATACTATTCACAAAAGAGTATGGACGATATTTCGTCTCCAAGATCTTGAATATCTTCATGATAGCGCAGTAAGTTTGCGAAATGCAATTATCATCGACATCAACCACCAGCCAATTTACTGCTTCAGACTTCAGAACATTATGAAGTCCTCTAGTAGTCGCAGCGATGGACCGTAGGATGGGTAGCATATTGACTTATTGGCTGCTTCGCCGTCCACTTGCTCCCGCCGGCACTAGGCGCATGCAGAATTTGCAAAAAGATGGAGTCGTGAATTCATGTCTATCATAAAGCCAAGTGTCTGTACACTGCCGCACCTTGATTCCTTTTCTCTATACCGCGATTCTCCCAAATCTATTCTGTGTGGCCTTGAAGGGTGATAGACTATAAGATCGTGCACCGTGGAGAATCCTTTTGTCGTCGCCGCTTGTGCTTTACAGGTCTTGTCTTTCTTTCGTAGTCAACTTCCTGTCGAATCTCTGGTGCTCTACTGTGATCCCTCCGAATAATCTGTCTGCAGAGGTCTACGAATACCTCGTCAACATTTGCTTGATCGAGTTAGCTTTGCACAAACTTGACAGAAT
>Ga0335072_10014023_pt1 | contig 11389 bp, 14 predicted proteins | sample Lox_Sample_21_FD_206725 | JGI IMG/M metagenome (GOLD analysis project Ga0335072, IMG submission 206725) | Soil microbial communities from Loxahatchee National Wildlife Refuge, Florida, United States - Lox_Sample_2.1 | ecosystem: Environmental > Terrestrial > Soil > Wetlands | place: USA...
CCCCAAATCTTCAAGACCCGTATGCACGAGCCTCAGCGGAGGGGTGCCAGAGTGGTCGATCGGGGCGGTCTCGAAAACCGTTGTACCTTTAGGGGTACCGTGGGTTCGAATCCCACCCCCTCCGCCACTCTCCCTTAACGCGCCCTTCGGCCGATCCCGTCTAGCGGGCCCGCCCGCGGCGATTACCCCGGACGAAAAACGGCGCCGGCAATGGCCGGCGCCGCCTTAATCGAAGCGTACGTGGTCGAGCCTATTGAATCTCGACGTGGACGTTCCGGTTCTCCTGCTCGCGGACCTGATCCGGCGTCGCGATGCGAAGATCGGTCTTGCCCTTGCCGACGGTCTTGACGTTGGCGGCGGACACGCCGTGCCGCGTCAGGTAGGCCTTGGCGGAGTCCGCGCGCTCGACCGAGAGCGTCTGGTTGTAGCCCGTCGTACCGACGGTGTCGGTATGGCCGATCAGCACCACGTTGTGCGCGCCGCTCATTTCGCCGATGGACTTGACCACCGAGTCGAGAATGCGCGATGCGTCGCCGCGGATATCGTATTTGCCGAAGTCGAAGTAGACCCAGAAATCGTGGGCCGGCGGCTCGACCATCGCCTGGCGATATTCGAGCTTGTCCATCGCAGTCTGAAACTGCTGCCGGCAATTGGCGAAGATCTGGCCGTAGACGTCCTTCTCCCAATGGATGACCATGCAATCGAACGAAACCTGGGCGATCGCGAGATCGACCGGATCGCGCGTCCGGGCGTCGCCCGCGAGCTGGGCATCGAGCCGCGCCTGGTTCTTCTTGGCGAAGGCGAGATCCGCCGGATGCATGCCCTGAACGTCGGGATTCTCGGGCAGGACTTCGACGCCGGCTGCGGCCCGCGCCGACTTGTCGCTCCAGAACTGGGCGTAGGACAGGTGGCCGGACTTCTGAAGGACGCGCGCTTGCGCGCTGTAGTCCTTATGGAGCGCTTGCGCGAAGGCCGAGCCCTGACCCGACGTTTGCTCGACCGGGCCGAGCTGATCGTCGATGGCGTGCGTGGTGCAGGCACCGAGCATAAAGAGCCCGACCACGGCACCGAGTGCCTTGAAGATCGTCATGAGTTTCCCTCGTTTATGGTCTGCCCTCGATGAGCCTACCGGTTCGACGGACGCGGATCGCGCCCGCCATGATTCAGGTTCGTCTGCCGGCCAGAAGCAGGTACGCGCCGACGCCGGCGCCGGCGATGCCGACCATGAAATACCAAACCGTCCGGTCCGAATAACGACCGGTGAATTTGTCGGTTAGTTGGTCGAGCATGGAATTCGACGCGTGGTAGGCGAGTGCGACGAAGGCGACCCCGACGATAAGGGCGGCAACTCCCAGGAGCTGACTCAACTTCACATTCATGTCGAGATCCCTTCAGCGATATTTTCCGTCGTGCGCATTCCCGACCATAACCACGGCACCTGTTTCCGGGCAGGCTCGGAAACTACTCAGCCGGCCGGTCCTGGACGATCCCGCCCGGGAGCCGGAACGACGTTAGGGCGCCTGGGTCGCAGACGGAAAAGCACGCCAACCGATCGGGCTGGCGTGCTTTCGATAGCTCGGCAACGTCTCGAAACGCCGGCCTTAGCCGGTCTCGCCCTGAAGCGTCATGCGCAGATTGTCGGCCTTGGCATTGTATTCATGCCCTGCCAGGATCTGGGCAGGCGATACGGCATGGCCGTAATATTCGGTGTTGTAGGTGGTGCGCGGCTTGATGACCGCGCCATCGATGGTCAGGCCCGCATAGGCACCGGACGACGAGGCCCAAACCACGATATCCGCCTTCATGTTCGACGTCGTCGCGGCCTCCGCCGAGGAGCCGAGCGTCACGACCGTGAGGCCGGCCTGGGCGCCGAGCTTGAACTGGTCGGTCATGAAGGCCTTCTCCGCCTTGTCGGTCAACAGGATCAGCACGAGCTGCGATTCCTCGCCGCCGATCTGCAGGCCGAAGGAAGCCGCCGCCATGGTGTAGAAGGCGGGACTGCTCCAAGTGCCGGTCGCACCGCGCGAGAGCAGGACGCCGGTTCCACCTTCGCCGCCGACGAAGAAACCGCCCTTGATCAGGCCGGGAACGATCATGACCGCCTTGGCGCGCTTCAGCAGTTGCAGCGTATTGCCGAATTCCTTGTCCTTCTTGACGTTGTCGAGGGTGATTCGCGCCCGGTCGACCAGATTCTGCGCGTCGGACGCCGCGTGTGCGGGTGCTGCGAAGAACAGCGTCAGCAATGCAAGCGGTAGCAACTTCGCTCCGAGAATATTCTTCATGGGTCCTTACTCCTTTAAAAGATGCCGATGCTCACGCCCGGCAGATTGACGCCGACGGCGGGGCCATAGACCACCGGCGGCGGGTAGTAGGGGGTGCCCGCATAGGGTGCGACATAGACCACCGGCGGCGGCGCGTAATAGACGTTCGCGCCATAGGAACGCCCGCGATCGTCGTCGCGATGGTCGTCGCGATGGGCGTCCTGATGACCGCCTTGGTTGTCGCCCTGATGCCCGCCGGGACGGTCGCCCCAGCCGGCGTAGGCGGGCGCGGCAAGGGCGCCGAGCGCGAGCATCGCCGAGAGCGCTATGCCTGCCGCCGCTTTGACGGATAGGCGTCGCTTCGGTTCGGTATTGTCGTTCCTGGACATTGCTGTCCTCCTGTCAAGATTTTGGCGTCGGATCGCGAATCGCGATCGTCGACCCTGCAAGCCCGTATAGCGTCGGCCGTGCGCATTTACCCGTGCGATTGGGCGGTCTTGTGCGCGAACGCCTGGAACACCTGGTCGGCATTCTTCTTCTGGGCGTCGGGCATCGCGTCGTAGAGCGTCTTGAACGCCGCTGTCAGGTTCTTCAGCCCGTCGACATGGGCCTGGGCGAACGTCTGATAGGTCATGAGATCGTCCAACGCGGTCATGTCCTGCGGCGCTTGGGCGCGCTTCGCCGCGATCAGCTGTTCCATGTTGAAGGAGTTCTCGCGCATCGCCTGGGCGACGTCGCTCCACTTGAGCTCCTCGTCGGGTGTGATCTTGAGCGACGCATGCAGGCTCGCGATGCGCTGCTCGAGGGTGTCGGCCTTGACGGCGGCGGCTTCCGTGGCGGCGGCCGATTTCGCGGGTGCCGACTGCGCGAGTTGGAACGGCGTGCCGATCGCGGGTTCGGCGCGGGCGGAGCTCAACGGGCTCATGAGGAACGTGCTGCCCATCAGCGCCGCGATCGCGACGGTGCGCGCGAAGGGGAAGGAAGCGGTGAGAGATGACATCGAATGCATCCTTTCTGGTTCTAGCTGCTAAAATCGTTGGGAGCAGGTTGTGCTTGGTTTTCTACTTCCCGAGTTCTGCGACCATAAATAGTGGCGTGCGGCGGCGATAGGATCGGGAAATACTCATCTCGATCGGCAGCGGCGGGATGGCGCGCGGCGATCATCTCGAGCGAAGAGGACGCTCCGCCGGCGCTCGATACGCATCGGGTGCCGCTAACCGAACGAGCCGCATCTCAACCCTATTGTCTGCGGTCGCCGATGCCGGACAGGATATTCCAGAGATTTGGACCGTCGTCCTTGGCCTGAGTTCGAGCACCGATGTCGAACATCCTGACCGCGTCCTTGGACGGGTAGAAGGTGAGCACCGGGTCGGTCAACCCGACGATGACCAGCAGGACCAACATCGCCACCGAGATCGCCAGCAGATGCATCGTGTGGCCCATCCGGGCCTCCATTCTGGAGTTGGCGCAGCGCCAGCGGCGCCGGTATCCCGACCGCTCCCGGCCGATCAGATGAGGGATTTCGTTGAATCCGGGCCCAAAGCGTCGAGCCGGGCCGCATCGCTGTCGTAATCGTGGGCGAGTTTCTCGAGCTCGGAGGCGATGTCGTCGGACAGCGCCCGCCGCGCGAATTGGCGGCACTCCGCGGCTCGTTCCCGCAGGCGCGCGATGCTCCTCATTGCGATCGTTCCGTCGCGGTACATGCTCGTTACCCTTTGGCCAATGGGTGCCGATCGTTGCGCCCGGCCGCGTTTACGGGTCGAGCCGATGGGAGAGGATAGGACCGCGCCCATCGAACCGGCAGCCGCGGAATCTACGCAGACGTACCCGGGTACGTATTTTCCGAGGCTGCCGCGGCAACCTCTGCCTTGATAGGAATGCGTCGACATGCGGAATTCACATCGAGGATGAAAACTATGCCCCTGCTCCATTTGGTCGTCGTCCTGGTCGTGGTCGGCGTGCTGCTCTGGCTCGTCAACACCTACATACCGATGGACGGAAAAATCAAAAGCATCCTGAACGCCGTCGTCGTGATCGGAGTCGTCGCTTGGCTGCTGCAAGCCTTCGGCTTGCTCGACGCGTTGCAGAACGTCCGGATTGGAAGCTGAGGGTTCGCCGCGGCCTGGATCAGCGCCGAACGAACGGCTCGTCGGATTCGAGGGAGGCCGCGGCAAGCGCCAGCCGGGCGAGCGCCGGAAGCGACTTCGAGCCGGTCTTCTTCATGATCGCGGCGCGATGGTTCTCGATCGTGCGCTGGCTGATGCCGAGATCGGCGGCGATGTTCTTGCTCGGGTGGCCGGCGAGGACCCGCTCCATGATCTCGCGTTGGCGCGGCGTGAGACTCGCGACGCGGGCCGCCGCGTCCGCGCGCCAGGCGGAGAGCTTGGCCGCGTCCTTCGATTGCTCGAGCGCGCGCGCGACGGCCGCGAGCAACTCGGTGCCGCTGACCGGCTTCTCGATGAAATCCGAAGCGCCCGCCTTCATGGCCTGGACCGCCATCGGCACGTCGCTGTCGCCGGTGATCATAATGGCCGGCAATCGGTCTTTCCCGCCGTTCAGCCGCTCGAGCAACTGAAGTCCGCTCATGCCGGGCAGGTAGGCGTCGATCAGGAGGCAGGCCGCGCGCCCGGGACGATAGGCCTCGAGGAAGGCCTCGCAATCCGCGAAATCCTCTACCGTTCGGCCCTCTTCCTCGAGCACGTTGCGAATCGTCGCGCGCAACTGACTGTCGTCGTCGACGACGAAGATGACGGGCAGCGCCGACTCATCGGCTGCCGCAACGGATTGCAACGCGCGCGATGGCGACGCGGATTTTGCAATCAGGCGCCGGACGGCTTCCATCAGCTCTTTCGGCCTGACCGGCTTATTCAGCTGCAGGCAATCCTGGCGCGCGATGTCGCGCAAGGTGCCGGTCGAAATGTCGCCGGTGAGGATGATGGCCGGAACCGCGCGCCCGAGCTTCTTGTGAAGCTTTCCGACGAGCTGGAGCCCATTTACCCCCTTCGGAAGATTGTAATCGGCGAGGATTAGGTCCGGGGGGCCTGCTCCCGGCGCGACTGCGTGCAGGGCTGCAATGCCGTCCGACGCCGTGACCGTACGGTACCCCTCGCCCCGCAGCAGGAGCTCGAGCAAATTGCGCACTTCCGGATCGTCGTCGATGACCAGGATCGTGCCGGTGTGGCCATCAGCCGCGACGCGCGCGTCATCCTTGCCACGCGGATCGTCCATGGATTTTTGCGCCGATCCGCGCGGCGGCAGCACGACCTCGATGGCAAAGACCGAGCCTTTGCCGGGGGTCGAGCGGACGCTGATCCGATGGCCGAGCAATGTCCCGAGGCGCTGTACGATGGAAAGGCCGAGACCGAGGCCGCGGCTCCGTTCGCGTGCGGCATTGTCGATCTGGTGGTATTCCTCGAAGATTGCGTGAAGTTCTCCTGCGGGAATCCCGATACCGGTGTCGCAGATCTCAATGCTGAGCTTTCCCGCACGTCGGCGGCACCCGAGCAATATTTTGCCGCGCTTGGTGTATTTCAACGCATTCGACAGCAGGTTGCGAATCATCTGCTCGATCAGCTGCGGATCGCTGTCGATCGAAAGGCTGCAAGAGACCACGCGCAGACTTAGCTTTTGCGCTTGCGCGTGATAGGTGAACTCATCCCGCAACCGATCGAGCAGGTCGTCGACCGGGAAAACGGTCTTTTCGGCCCGGACGGTGCCCGCCTCGATCTGGTTGATGTCGAGGAGCGTGTTCAGCATTCCAGCCATGGTGCCGAGCGTCTCGTCGAGCCGCGCAACTAGCTTCTGCGCCCGCTCTCCGTCGACGACTTTCGCCAAAAGTCCCTGGAGCAGGACGAGCGTTTGGAGCGGCTGGCGCAAATCGTGACTCGCGGCAGCGAGAAAGCGCGATTTCGCGACCGTCGCCAGCTCCGCCTCCCGCTTCGCCGCCTCCAACGCATCCGCCGTGCGCCGTCGCTCGGTCGCCTCGACGAAGGTGATGACGACGCCCGCTACCTCACCGTTTTCGGCGCGGTAGGGCAAAACGCGACGGGTGTACCAGGCTCCGCTCTTGGCTCTGATCTCACGCTCGATCGGCACCGGTTTCTGCAACACCGCTTTTGCGTCCGACAGGAGACCGCCATCGGCCGCCAGCGAGTTGAGCGCCGAGAGCGGACGTCCGACGTCGCTCGGGATGACGTTGAAAAGCAATGTCGTGGCCGGCGTGAAGAAGCGGATTTTCAGGTCGGTATCGAGAAAGACCGTCGCCACATTGGTACTGTAGAGAATATTCTTCAGATCGTTTGCGGTAGTGCCCCGTAACGCCGCGGCTCCGTGGAGCTGAAATTTGTGCGCGGCCGGCCGTTCGTTGACCGGTTTCTGGCGGTCGATCGAGCTATTGCGATCGCGTGCAGCATTCTCCGATGCGACACGCGCCGTTTTGGCCTGGGGCGCACGGCTTCCTGGCATTATCCGATTGTTCTCAAGTGATTGCCGCCCGGCGGGCGGCCTGGCCCGATGCGATCGTCGCCGAGTCGCCATGGCGATATGCGGGCAACATCACTGTCGGCGCTTTACCGCAGGCTGTCAATCGGCGGCGGACGCGATGCGGCGCGGAAAACCTGGCGCATGAGTAGTTTCCGAACCCCCTCACGAGATCTCAAGTCGACTATGATCGCGACCGGCGAGGCCCACGTATCGAGGTCGCGGTCGACCTTCGCCAGAACGGGAGATCCAACCATGCCGCCGATGCACACCACATCGTATCCTGGATCGGCCGCCACCGCTGCCTCGGTCCGCGCGGCGTCGAAACGGCCCGATCCAATCGGCATCCCGACAAGCGAAGTCGTCGTTCCGCAACCCATCAAACCGATGAGGCGGCTGCGTCTCCTGTTGGCGGAGGACGATATCCTGCTCGGCATGCTGCTGGGCGAGATGCTCGAAGAGATGGGTCACGAAATTTGCGCGATCGAGGCCACCGAAGCCGACCTGGTCGACGCGGCCATCAAATACGGACCGGACTTGATGATCGTGAATGCGGAGTTGGGCGACGGCAGCGGCGTTTCCGCGGTCACGACGATTCTTCGTACCCGACCGGTTCCTCACCTTTTCACGAGCGGCGATATCGCGCGGGTTCGGATGCTCCGGCCGGATGCGGTGCTGCTCCAGAAGCCCTTCCGCGAGCCCGACCTCATTCGGGCCATGCAACGTGCGCTCGACCGAAGCGCCGCGGCAATTTGAAGGAGTATTCTTGCCGTCCGCGTCGATGCGCTTGCACCCGCCGAAATCCCTGGCTGATGCGCGAAAAGTTCGCGGGCATGGACCGTTTTGTATGTCTAAGGAATCATTATAAACCGTCGATTCTTGGCGTGCACCCTCGCCGCCATTCTCCGTCGCGCGCCGCGCGCTAGAAGCGCGGCAGCATCGGCATGGCGGTCGCCGACGGCACTTTGACCAGCGCCTCGCCGTCGAGCACGAGCTTGCCCGCGACCTTGCAGGTGCAGACGAGGCGCGCGCGCTGCTTCTCGGGGACGAGCTCGGCGACCCTGACCGCGACCAGGACCGTGTCGCCGATGCGCACGGGCGCGCGGAAGTGGAGCGTCTGGGAAATATAGATCGCACCCGGCCCCGGAAGCCGCGTCCCCAGCACGGCCGAGATCAGGCTCGCGGTGTAGAGCCCGTGGGCGATGCGGGTGCGGAACGGCGTCTTCGCGGCGAAATGCTCGGAGAGATGGATCGGATTGCGGTCGCCCGTGACCTCGGCGAAGCCGACCACGTCGGCGGCGGCGACGGTGCGGCGCAAGCGCGCGCTCATGCCGACGCGCAAATCCTCGAAGAAGAGCGTACGCAGCTTGAGCATGCCCGCGGGCTCGCGTTATTTGAGCTTGAGGATGCGCTTCGCGTTCCCGCTCAGGAGCTTCTCGCGCTCCGCGTCGCTCAGTTTCAGCTCATGAAGCGCCCAGTCGGTGCCGGGCTTGTTGTCGACATAGGGATAGTCGACCGAGAACATGATGCGCTCCAGGCCCATCTCCTTGATGCAGCACTCGAGCGCGATCGACGAGAAGAATCCGCTGGTCGTGATGTAGAAGTGCTTGAGGAACTTTTCGCGGAAGCCCTTGGCGTGCTCGCCGTCGCGCGCGAGCGCCGAATCGATGCGCCAGAGATAGAACGGCAGTCCCTCGCCCAAATGGCCGAGGATGATCTTGAGGTTGGGATAGGCGTCGAACACGCCGCTGAGCACGAGCCGGATGCCGAGGGTCGCGGTCTCGATGGTGAAACCCCAGGCGGCGCGCTGCAGCATCGGATGGCGCGGCAAGTAGTCCTTGAGATAGGCATCGAGCACGGCGGGATGGGGGACCGCCGGGTGCATGTAGATCGGCACGTCGAGCTTTTCAGCGCGCTCGTAGACCGGCCAGAAGCGCTTGTCGTCGAGGAAGATTCCGGCCGAGAGCCCGTGCAGCATGCCGCCCACGAAGCCGAGCTTGGTGACCGTGCGCTCGAGCTCGTCGGCCGCGAGCTTCGCCTCGGTCGTCGTCGGCAGCGCCGCGAAGGCGCCGAACCGGTCCGGCTTCGCGCGCACCGCCTCGTGGAGCCGGTCGTTGACCGCGCGCGTGAGCTGCAGCGCCGAGCCGGGATCGAGGCGCTGGGTCGCGGGTGCGCCCAGCGAGAGCACCTGGAAGTCGATGCCGGCCTCGTCCATCTCCTTGAGGCGCAATTCGCCGAGATCGTCGAGGCGGCGCCGGATCTCCGGGTTCGCGCGCCCCTCCATGACCGAGACCGCGACGATGTCGGGGTCGTGATAATGCTCCTCGAGGGCGACGATGTAGGGTTTCTTGGCCATGGCTTCCTCCCGGGTGGGAGGGCTTTTTAACAGGCGCCGCGCGGCCTGTCACCACGGAGCCGGCGCGCGCCGCTCGATGCCGCTTGCGCCGCGTAGCCGGGCAGTCGATATTGCCGGCGCCGCGCCGAACGCGCGGGACCGGTCCTCCTCGCCGGTCATCGTCGCCGGTCCTCGTCGACGATTCATCGGTCGCAGCGATGTCGGCTCGCAGAGCGCCAGGATGGCTCGATGTCGCATTATCTCAGCGAAATGGCGGCTCAGGGCTACAACGCGGAAACGATCGGGCCGTTTCACCGGTTCATGATGCCGTGGCTGATGGAGACCCACGGTGTGCGCAAGGACGCGTCGATTCTCGATATCGGCGCGGGCCAGGGCCACGCGTCGATCCCGCTCGACGAGGCGGGCTGGCGCTCGATCACGGTCGTCGACATCGACGATCTGAATTTCCCGATGTTCCGCGAGCGCTTCGGCTTTCGAGCCCTGCGCTGCGACATCGTGCGCGACCCGCTTCCGCTCGCCGACGACAGCGTCGACGCGGCGATCTGCCTGCATGTGATCGAGCATCTGGAGCGGACGGACCATTTCCTCGCCGAGGCGCGGCGCGTGCTCAAGGTCGGAGCGCCGTTCTTCGTCGTGACGCCCGATTGGCGCAAAACCTACATCCGGTTCTGGGACGACCCGACCCACGTCAGGCCCTACGACAAGATCTCGATCGTGCGCCTCCTGCGCATGGCGGGCTTCGACGTGACCGTCCATTCGTGGAACTCGCGTTACGGCACCGGGCGGTTCCAGGCCTATCGGCTCTGGCCCCGGCTCGGCATGATCGGCACCGACATGATGGCGATCGCGCGCAAGCCCGCGGCCGCGGCGGGGCTCAGCGCGACTGTGGTCCCGCTTGCCACGGCGCGGGCGACGTCATGATTCGCGCGCAGGTGAGGAGAATGCGCGTCCCCGCGCGCAACGTGCCGGCGAGCGAGCCCGCGACCTTCGATTTTCCCGCCGCCCGCCGCCGGTAGGCGAGCGGCACCTCGAGAATGCGGAGGTGCCGGCGCGCCGCCAGCATCTGCATCTCGATGTTCCAGCCATAGCCCATCTCGCGCATGCCGAGGCCCGCGAGCGAGGCGCGCCGGATCGCGCGGAAGGCGCACATGTCGCTGTAACGCACGCCGTAGAGCGCCCCCATGAGAAGCCCCGCGAGGCGGCCGGCCGCGACCTGATGGGCGCTCATCGATCCGGGCTCGCGCTCGCCCTGCGTGCGCGACGCGATGACGAAATCGTGGGTCCCGGCCGCGATGGGCTCGACCAGGCGGGCGACGAGATCGGCGCGGTCGGCGCCGTCGCCGTCGAGGAACACGAGAATGTCGCGCACCTCGCTTGCGGCGGCCGCACCCGTGGCGCAGGCGCGGCCATAGCCCGGCTCGGTGAGGGTCACGACGCGCGCACCGGCCGCGCGCGCGATCTCGGCCGTGCCGTCGCGGCTGGCGCCATCGGCCACGATCGTCTCGGCGATCCCGGCCGCAAGGAGGTCTTTGACCACGGCACCGATCGAGCCGGCTTCGTCGAGCGTCGGAATAATCGCGGCGGCGCGCTCGAGGAATGCAGGATTTCGCGCGGCGGCATTCATGCGGGCCTCGGCCTCAGAGACTCCAACGCAGGCCGCAGCTCTGGCACGGCTTGGGCGGGACGGGGCCTAGGAGCGAGGCGCGGAATTCGCGATAGGCGGGGCCGTTCCAGATTTCGCGCAAGCTCTCTTGGGTCGCATCGCCGAGCGTGTAGCTCTCGTAGCCGGGCGCGGAGAAGGGCGCTATGCAGCAGGGCAGCGCGCGCCCATGGGCGGTGAAATACATGAGCGACCAGGGCCGCCGGCAGAGCGACCAGGGCCGGTCGTCTTGCTCCTTCTTGAGGCTCAGGCCGGGCTCGGTCGCACCCGACGCGTCGAGCCGTACGCCGAGCGCTCGGCCGAGCTCGACCGCCGCCTCGATGGCTTCCGTCTCGCGCGCGGCGCCGCTTTCGAAGAGCGAGGATTCCGGGCGCGCGAGGCCGCGGCCTTCGTCCATGAATACCATGCGCTGAAGATAGACCTCGGCGATGCCCATCTCGGCCGCGAGGCGCACGAAGGCGGGGAGCTGGTCGACCGTCTCCTTGAGCCCGGTGAGCCAAAGCGAAACGCGCGGCGTCGTGGCGCCGATCTCCTTCTGATAGGCGACGAAGGCGCGCACGTTGCGCACGATGCGGTCGAACATGTCGCGCCCGCGCACCTTCTTGAAGGTCTCGGCCTCGGCCGCGTCGAGCG
>Ga0335072_10014024_pt1 | contig 11388 bp, 9 predicted proteins | sample Lox_Sample_21_FD_206725 | JGI IMG/M metagenome (GOLD analysis project Ga0335072, IMG submission 206725) | Soil microbial communities from Loxahatchee National Wildlife Refuge, Florida, United States - Lox_Sample_2.1 | ecosystem: Environmental > Terrestrial > Soil > Wetlands | place: USA: Florida...
GCTCTCTCACGCCAGCAGCTCGACCAGCAGCTCCACGCGCGTGAACAGATTCTCCTCGGTGCGCGCATCGTGCGCGAAGCGCAGCTTCAGGGGGCCGTCCAGGCGGTAGTCCTTCGGGCGGCTCTGGATCAGCTTGAGCACGCGCTTTGCGTCGACCTTGTTGTCCTCGTCGAACGCGACGTAGCCGCCCGTGGCGCCCGCGTCGATCTTGCGGATCCCGAGCTGCCCCGCGCGCAGCTTGATCCGGGTGGCGCGAAACAGCGATTGCGTGTATGGCGGTAGCGGCCCGAATCGATCGATCATCTCGACCTTGAGCTCGTCGAGCTCCTCGCGCGACTCGGCGCCCGCGATGCGCTTGTAGAGCACCAGGCGCAGGTGCACGTCCGGCACGTAGTCCTCGGGGATGAGCGCCGGCAAATGCAGCTCGACCTCGGGTCCGGCGGCGAGCGGTTTCTCCAGGTCCGCCGCCTTTCCGGATTTCAGGCCCGCCACGGCGCGCTCCAGCAGCTCCATGTACAGGTTGTAGCCGATTTCCTGGATCTGGCCGCTCTGCTCCTCGCCCAGGAGCTCGCCGGCGCCGCGAATCTCCAGATCGTGCGTGGCGAGCGTGAAGCCTGCGCCGAGCTCCTCGAGCGATTCGAGCGCCTCGAGCCGCTTGATCGCGTCCGCGGTCATCGCCTTGCGGGGCGGCGTGATCAAGTACGCGTAGGCGCGGTGATGCGAGCGGCCCACCCTGCCGCGCAGCTGGTGGATCTGCGCGAGGCCGAAGCGGTCGGCTCGATCGATGACGATGGTGTTCGCCGTGGGCACGTCGATCCCGCTCTCGATGATGGTGGTGCACACCAGCACGTTGAAGCGGCGGTGATAGAAGTCGAGCATGAGCTGCTCGAGCTCGCGCTCGCGCATCTGGCCGTGGCCCACCGCGACGCTCGCTTCGGGCACCAGCTCGCGCACCGCCTGCGCGGTCTTTTCGATGGTCTCGATGGTGTTGTGCACGAAGTAGATCTGGCCGCCGCGGCGGATCTCGCGCCTGAGCGCCTCGCGGATGATGGTCTCGTTCCACTCCAGCACGAACGTCTTGACGGCCAGCCGTTCGGCAGGCGGCGTCGTGATCAGGGAGAGGTCGCGCAGCCCTCCCATCGCCATGTTGAGCGTGCGCGGGATGGGCGTCGCCGTGAGTGTGAGCACGTCCACCTCGGCGCGCAGCGCCTTGAGCTTCTCCTTGTCGCGCACGCCGAACCGATGCTCCTCGTCGATGACGACCAGCCCGAGGTTCTTGAAGCGGACCTTCCCCTGCAGCAGCCGATGCGTGGCGATCACGATGTCCACCGATCCGTCGGCGATGCCGGCGATCACGGCGGCGGCCTCCTTCTGCGTCCTGAATCTCGACAGGCTCTCGATGCGCACCGGCCAGTCGGCGAAGCGGTCGAGGAAGGTGGTGTAGTGCTGCTGGGCGAGCAGGGTGGTCGGCACGAGCACGCCGACCTGCTTGCCGGCCTCGACGGCGACGAACGCGGCGCGCAGGGCGACCTCGGTCTTGCCGAATCCGACGTCACCGCAAATGACCCGATCCATGGGCTTGCCCGACCGCATGTCGGAGAGCACCTGCTCGATCGCCGCCGCCTGATCGGCCGTCTCCTCGAAGCGAAAGCCCGCCTGAAACGCCCGATACTCCGTCTCCGGGGCCTGCATCGAGGCGCCCTCGCGGGCGGCGCGCCGGGAGTACAGGTCCAGCAGCTCCGCGGCCACGTCGCGAATGCGCTGCGCCGCCCTGCGGCGCGCCTTCTGCCACTCGGCGCCGCCGAGCTTGTGCAGCGGCGCCGTCTCTGCGGGCGCTCCGGTGTAGCGCGACACCAGGTGCAGCGCCTGCACCGGCACGTACAGCTTGTCGCCGTCCGCGTATTCGAGCACCAGAAACTCACCCGTGTAGCCCGCCACGTCCATGGTCTGCAGCCCGACGTAGCGGCCCACGCCGTAGGACTCGTGCACCACCGGTGCGCCCACCCGCAGGTCCGACAGCTCCTTGAGTATCTTCGCCGGGTCGCGCTCGGAGCGGCGCCGGCGCCGCTCCTGCCGCGCGCGATCGCCGAACAGGAGCGACTCGGTCAGGATCTCGAGCGGCGGCGATTCGAGCCTCAGCCCCGAGACCGCCGCCGACACGGTGATGCCCAGATTCGAGCCGCTGGCGATGAAATGAGCGAAGTCCTCGAAGATCTTCGGCTGGATTGCGCGCCCGCGCAGCAATTCGAGCAGCAGCTCGCGGCGCCCCGCGGATTCCGCGGCAAGCAGCACTCGACCGGGGGAGGAGGCGAGGTGCGCGGCGAGCTCGGCACCTGGCTGCTCGGCGCGCGGGTCGACCCGAACGGCGGCCGGCGCCACGCTCTGGAAATTCTGCCATCGCCCGCCGGTCTCGGGCGGCCACTCGAACGAGCGCAGCTCGACCCGCGGCCAGGTCGCGAAGACGTCGCGGAACTCCGCGGGCGGCAGATACAGCTCGCCAGGCTCGAGGATCGGGCGATGACGGTCATGGCGCAGCTGCTCGTGCCGCTCGAGGATTCCGTCCCACAGCCGCTCCGCGGCGCTGCTCGCCTCGTGCATGTCGATCAACACGCTGGTGGGCGGCAGATACTCGAACAGATGCGAGGTTCGCTCGAAGAACAAGGGCAGAAAGAACTCGACGCCCCCCGGCGCGCGTCCGGCGCTCACGTCCCGGTAGACCGCCTGCTCGGCGAGGTCCCCGGAGAATCGCAACCGGTAGCGCCGCCGAAATTCGCGCACCGCGTCCGGACTCATGGGCGTCTCGCGCGCCGGCAGCAGCTGGATGCGATCGAGCTTGTCGCCGGAGCGCTGCGTGTCCGGATCGAACAGCCGGATGGTATCGACGTCCCGGTCCAGCAGATCGATCCGGTAGGGGCTGTCCGACCCCATCGGAAATACGTCGAGGAGCGAGCCGCGGACGGCGAACTCGCCGTGGGCAACCACCTGCGTCACCGCGGCGTAGCCGGCGAGGGTGAGCTGGTCGCGCAATGCATCGAGGTCGAGCGTCTCGCCCACATGGACCTTGAGGGAGTGTCCCTCGATGTAGCTGCGCGGGGCAAGCCGCTGCAACAGCGTGTCGATGGCCACCACCCAGATCCCCGAGCGCGCCCGCGGCAGCTCCGCCAGCGTCTTCAGGCGTGCGGAGGTGATGTCGGGGTGCGCCGAGAAGCTGTCGTAGGGGAGCGTCTCGAGGTCCGGGAAGATGCGTACCGGAGTTCCTGCGCCCGCGAAGAAGGCGATCTCCTCGCTCAGGCTCTCGGCATCGCGGGGACTGGGGGCGATCACGATGAGCGGCGCCGTGGCGCCCGCGGCCGCCTCGGCGATCGTGAGCGGCGCGGCGGCGCCATACAGTTTTCCCCATTTGACGATGGGGTCGCCGCCGGAGGGCAGCAGCGGATTGGTTAAGGGCATGCGAGGCGCCAGACGGCAATAAGAGCCCGCCGCGAGCGAGTCGCGGTGGGCCCTGGTTCAAACCGGCTATATTACGCGATCGTCAGAGTCTAAGTCGCGGGTGGCGCCGAGCGCTCCGGCGTCTCGCTGCCGCTGGGCGCAGGACTGGTTGCGGCAGGCGCAGGCGCCGCGGCGGGTGCAGGCGCCGCAGCCGGGGCGGTGTCTCCCGAGACCACGCTGTGGATGACGTGATCGCGCTCGAAGTAGACCACGAACCCCGGGTACTCCCAGCGCGATATGGGCGGGTTGCCGACGGCGGGGAGCTTGGTCACGGGGTCGCCGAATTTGCTCGCCACCTGGCTCATGGTCATGCCTCGCGAGGGCGCCGTGCCGTCGGAGTTACGCACCGCGATGCCGCTGTCGGTGGCGATGATATCGGCGCGGCTCTGCTGGGCGGCGAAGCCCACAAGTCCGGTGGCAAGAACCGCGCTCACCATCAAGGCTCGATAGTCCATGGCACACCTCACTCGTTAGCCACGTATTACTATACCAGCCGCGGCCAGGCCAATAGTTGAACCACTTAACACTCTGATTATGTTGCATTTTGGCGAATTGCTGGCGCGCCCTCCAGAACCGGCGCCCCGGTGCGGGCGCTCCTGTGGTTTAATGCGCCGCGAATGTTTCAGCCCGTTCCGGTGTTCGTGGGCCTGCGTTACTCGCTGGCCCGGGAGCACAGCTTTTTCGTTTCCTTCATCACCTGGGTGTCTCTGCTCGGCGTCGCGGTGGGTGTGCTGGCGCTGATCACGGTCATCTCGGTGATGAACGGCTTCGAGAGCGAACTGCGCGAGCGGCTGCTCAGCCTCTCGGCCCATGCGACCATCTCCGCGGTCGGCGACGGTCCGATCGCGGACTGGCGCGAGCGCATCAAGGAGCTGCAAGGGGCGCCCGGGCTGATCGGCGCCGCCCCCTTTCTCGATACCGATGCCATGTTGAGCCACCCCCCGGACATGGGGGGTGCGATCGTGCGCGGCATCGATCCGGCGCTCGAGCCGCAGGTCTCGAGCATCACCGATGCCATGCGCGAGGGTAAATTGAGCGATCTGGTCCCCGGCATGAACCGCATCGTGCTCGGCCGCATGCTCGCCTACCAGCTCGAGGCCGGCGTCGGAGACACCATCACGGTGATGATTCCCGACAGCTCGGCGGGCGACGGCTCGATCGTGCCGCGCCTGCAGAACTTCGAGGTGTCGGGCATATTCGAGGTGGGCTTGCAGGAGCACGACAGCGTGCTCGCGCTCGTCAATCTCAAGGATGCCGAGGCGCTGCGCGGTCTCGCCGGCCCGACCGGCATCAGGCTCAAATTTCAGGACGTGCTCAAGGCGCCGCAGCTCTCGCGGGTGGCGCTCGCACGGCTGCCGCACGGCTTCAAGGTGCGCGACTGGACCCAGGAGAACGAGGCTTACTTCCGCGCCATCCGCATCGAGAAGACCATGATGGGCCTGATCCTGATGCTGATCGTGGCCGTCGCGGCCTTCAATATCGTCGCGACGCTGGTGATGGTGGTGAGCGACAAGCGCACCGACATCGCCATCCTGCGCACGCTCGGCATGAGCCCGCGCGGCATCCTCGCGGTGTTCATGACCCAGGGCGTGCTCATCGGCTGGATCGGCACGGCGATCGGCGTGGCGGCGGGCCTGGCGCTCGCGCTCAACGTCGATGTGGTGGTGCCGTTCATCGAGAGCGTGCTCCACGTGCACATCATGGATGATCCCCAGGTGTATTACATCTCCGGCCTGCCGAGCGAGACGCACACCGCGGACGTCGTGCGCATCGCCCTGGCGGCCATGCTGCTGACGGTGCTGGCGACGCTGTATCCGGCCTTTCAGGCCGCCAAGACCCAGCCCGCCGAAGCGCTTCGATACGAATGAAACGCCGGCCGAAGCAAGCGTCGCGAGCCGCATGAAGGGCTACTGGTACGAAGGGTTCCTGGGCCTGCGGTATCTGCGGGCCTCCCCCAAACGCGGCTTCGTGTCCCTGATCGCGGGCATCGCCATTCTCGGGCTCGCGCTCGGCGTCGCCGTGCTCATCGTGGTGCTGTCGGTGATGAACGGTTTCGAGCAGGTGCTGCGCACCCGCATCTTGAGCCTCACCGCCCACGCGACCATCTCGGGTCTCGAGGGGCGCATCTCCGATTGGCGGCCGCTGGTCGAGAAGGTCGCGCATTTTCCCGGCGTCATCGCCGCCGCCCCCTATATCGAGGAGCAGGCGATGATCACCCACGGGGACAAGTCCTCGGGCATCCTGCTGCGCGGGGTGCTGCCGCAGGATGAGCAGCGCGTCGTCGAGCTCACGCCGCACCTTGAGTCCGGGCGGCTCGGCGATCTCGACCCGGGCTCGTACCGGGTGATCCTCGGCTCTGCTCTCGCCGAAGCCCTGGGAGTTCACGTCGGCGACAAGGTCGTGATCCTGGTGCCCGAAGGGGACGTGACGCCGATCGGCGTGCTGCCGCGCATGCGCGCGTTCCGCGTGGACGGCATCCTCTCGATCGGCATGTACGAGTACGATCGGCGCATCGCGCTCATCGCCATGCAGGATGCCGCGACGCTGCTGCGCATGGACGGCGCGATCACGGGCATCCGCTTGAACCTCGAGGACCCGTATGCCGCGCCGCGCATCGTGCGCGCGGCCGCCGTCGCGCTCGGCGGCGGATTCGAAGTGGACGACTGGACCAACCAGCACGTCAACTTCTTCCGCTCCATCGAGATCACCAAACGCATGCTGTTCGTGATCTTGTCGCTCGTGGTCGCGGTCGCGGCATTCAACATCGTGTCCACCATGGTGATGGTGGTCAAGGACAAGCGGCGCGACATCGCCATCTTGCGCACCTTCGGCTCCTCGCCGCGCAGCATCCTCTCGGTGTTCGTGGTGCAGGGTAGCTTGATCGGCCTGCTCGGCATCGCGGGCGGGCTGGGGCTGGGTGTACTGGTCGCGGTGAATCTCGAGGCTCTGGTGCATGGCCTCGAGCACATCGTGGGTTTCAAGTTCCTCGACGCGCGCGTCTACTTCATGAGCGATCTGCCGGCGCACGTCGAGCTCAGGGATCTGTCCAGGATTTGCGGCGTGGCATTCGTGCTCGCCTGTCTGTCGACGATCTATCCCGCCTGGCGCGCCGCGCGGCTGCTGCCGGCGGAATCGCTGCGCAATGACTGAGGTTTTCCCCGAATGGCCATGCCGAGCGCGGACGTGAACGAGGAACAATCGTGGGTGCTCGAGGGCGAGGATCTCGCCAAGGAGTTCATCCAGGGCGAGGTCAAGCTCGAGGTGCTGCGCGGCGCCTCGATTCGGGTCCGCGCCGGGGAGCGCATCGCCATCGTCGGCGCCTCGGGCTCCGGCAAGACGACGCTCCTGCAGCTGCTCGGCGGCCTGGATCTGCCGAGCCGCGGCAGGGTGCGCATCGTCGGCTCGGAGATGAGCCGATTGAGCGACGCCGAGCGCGGCCTGCTGCGCAACCGCGCCGTCGGCTTCGTGTACCAGTTCCATCACCTGCTGCCGGAGTTCACCGCGCTCGAGAACGTCGCGATGCCGCTGCTGGTGAGGCGCATGGATCCGAAGGCCGCGAAGCAGCAGGCCGCTCATCTGCTGTCGCGCGTCGGCCTGGCCGAGCGTCTCGAGCATCGTCCCTCGCAGCTCTCGGGCGGCGAGCGGCAGCGTGCCGCGGTCGCGCGCGCGCTGGTGACTCGCCCGCAGATCGTCCTCGCGGACGAGCCCACCGGGAATCTCGACGGCGTGAATGCCGCGCATGTCTTCGAGCTGATGCTCGAGCTCAATCGCGAGCTCGGCACCAGCCTGGTCATCGTGACCCACGATGAGCGCCTGGCGGCGCGTCTCGATCGGGTGCTGACCCTGGCCGATGGGATTCTGGTCGAGCGCCAGCGCCCCGTTGCGGCTCGTACGCCGCCCGCGCAATGAGCTTCACCCGCGCAATGAGCTTCGCGCCTTGATCCAGTTCACAGTCGGCGGGTAGTGACGGTACTTAATCCCCGGGCGCTCAAGTATCATGCCGCCCAGTTCTTTTGACTTAATGAGGACAGCATGTGGGAGATCATCCGCGCGGGCGGCGGCTTCATGTGGCCGATCATCCTGTGCTCGATCGCTTCGGTGGCGATCATTCTGGAGCGCCTCTGGACCCTGCAGTCGAGCCGGGTCATTCCGCGTGATCTGTCGCAGAAAGTCTGGAACTGGATCGAGGCGGATCAGCTGAGCGAGAAGCTGGTCGCCGCGCTCGAGCAGAACTCTCCCCTCGGCAAGCTCCTGGCCATCGGGCTGGCCAACCGCTACAAGCCCCGTGCCCTGATGGTCGAGCGGCTGGAGGATGGCGGCAGGCACGTCGTGCACGAGCTCGAGCGCTTCCTGAACACGCTCGGGACCATCGCCGCGATCGCGCCCCTGCTGGGGCTGCTGGGAACGGTGGCGGGCATCATCCACGCGTTCAACGCCATCACCGCGAACGGCCTCGGCGATCCGAGAGTCCTGTCCGGCGGCATCGGCGAGGCGCTGATCACGACCGCCGCGGGCCTCACCGTCGCCATTCCGTCGCTCATCGCGTACCGCTTCCTGCGCGGCAAGGTGGAGCGCCTGGTGATCCGCATGGAGAAGGAGGCGATGAAGCTGGTCGATGCGCTCGACGAGCGCGGCGATCTCGCCGCCAGGGCCTGATGCCGTGAACCTGCGTCCGCGCCGTCGAGAGGACCCGGAGATCAATCTGATCAATTTCATCGACGTCCTGCTGGTGCTGCTCATTTTCTTCATGGTTTCGACCACCTTCAACCAGGAGGGGCGCATCCGGGTGCAGCTGCCGCAGGCGAGCGCGATACCGCAGCCGCGCGGCAACCGCGAGCCGCTGGTGATCACCGTCACGGCCGAGGGCGGCTATCGCGTCAACGAGCGTCCGCTGATCAACTCGAGTCCCGACACCTTGCGCGCGGCGCTGCTGAAGGAGGCGGGGTCGGACCGCGGCCCGATCACGATCCGCGCCGATGCGCGCAGCACGCATCAGGCCGTGGTCACGGCCATGGACGTCGCCGGCCGGCTCGGGTTCTCGCAGCTCAACATCGCCACCGTGCACCAGGACTCATCGCCTTGAGCGCGATCACCGCCGGGATCGACGTGCATTCCAAGTCCGAGGGAAATTACTGGGCGATCTACCGTCGGCTGCTGCGCTACGCCAAGCCCTATAGCGGCGCATTCATGATCGGCGTGCTCGGCATGATCCTGTTCGCTTCGACGCAATCGGGGCTGGTCTATCTGGTACAGGTCTTCCTGAAGGGTGCGTTCGTCAAGAGAGATCCCCGGGTCGAGTGGCTGGTGCCGATCGGCATCGTGCTGCTGTTCGCGCTGCGCGGCCTGGGCGATTACGTGGGCAATTACTATCCGAGCTGGGTGGGCAGGCAGGTCATCAAGGGGCTGCGGCGCGACGTCTTCTCGCATTATCTGCGCTTGCCGGCCGCGTATCTCGACGCGCACCAATCGGGCGTGCTCCTCTCCAAGCTCACCTACAACATCGAGCAGGTGGCGGGCGCAGCGACCGGCGCGGCGATCTCGCTGGTCAGCGACACGCTGACGATCCTGGGGCTGGTCCTTTATCTTTTCTACTTGAACTGGCGGCTCGCGATCTTCTGCATGATCGCGGTTCCTCCGATCGCCTGGCTGATGCAGATCGCCAACCGCAGCTTTCGCCGCTACAGCAAGCGCATCCAGAACTCGATGGGCGATATCACGCGGGTCGCGAAAGAGGCCCTGGAGGCGCAGCGCCTGATCAAGATCTTCAACGCCGAGGATCATCAGACCGACCGATTCGAGGAGGCCAACGAGCTCAACCGCGCTTCGAACATGAAGCTGGCGCGCGCGAAGTCCTTGAGCAATCCGGTCGTCGGGTGCATCGCCTCGCTTGCCCTCGCGGCCCTGCTGTACGTCGCCATTCGGCTGGTGTTTGCCAACGACATGCGAGTGGACCAGTTCTGGGCGTTCTTGACGGCGTTGATGCTCATTCCCTCATCGCTCCGCAGCCTCGTCAACATCGGCGGGCCGCTGCAGCAGGGTGTGGCCGCGGGCCAGAGTGTGTTCGAGATTCTGGACATGCCGACCGAGGGCAGCGGCGGCCCGCGCCCGCTGGCGCGCGCTCGCGGCCAGATCGAGTTTCGCGACGTGTCGTTCGAGTACGCGAGCGAGAAGGGCGGGGTGCTGCACGGCGTGAGCTTCACGGTCGAGCCGGGCGAGACGGTGGCGATCGTCGGCCGCTCGGGCAGCGGCAAGACCACCCTGGTCGGCCTGGTGCCGCGCTTTTACGACGTTCAGCAGGGCGCCGTGCTGCTCGACGGCGTCGATGTGCGTGAATACCGGCTCAAGGACCTGCGCTCCCAGGTGAGTCTGGTCAGCCAGGACGTGGTGCTGTTCAACGACACGATACGCAACAACATCGCCTTCAATGCGGTCGAGAAGAGCCTCGCGCAAGTCGAGGCCGCGGCGCGTTCCGCCAACGTCATGGAGTTCGTGGCTCAGCAGCCCTTGGGATTCGACACGCCGCTCTCGGACCGGGGCCAAAACCTGTCGGGTGGCCAGCGCCAGCGCATCTCCATCGCGCGCGCGCTGCTCAAGGACTCGCCGGTGCTGATCCTGGACGAGGCGACCGCGGCGCTCGACAGCGAGTCGGAGCGGCGCGTGCAGCAGGAGCTCGGCATGCTCATGCGCGGGCGCACCACGCTCGTGATCGCGCATCGGCTGTCGACCGTCGAGGGAGCCGATCGCATCATCGTGCTCGATCGGGGGCGGATCGTGGAGACGGGAAACCACGCGCAGCTCTTGGCGCGCGGGGGCTTGTATGCCAGCTTGTACGGGATGCAGTTCAGCGAATAGCGGGTCCCGGCGTGTCGGCTGAATCCTGGTTCAATCGGGTGTGGTACGAGCGCACGGCTCCGCCGTGGTGGCTCATACCGCTCGCGCTCGTGTACGGCGCGGTGTCGGGCTCGCGGCGCTTCCTGTACGCCAAGCGCTGGCGCCGCCCGACGCGCATGGCGCTGCCGGTCATCGTGGTCGGCAATCTGACGGTCGGAGGGACCGGCAAGACCCCGCTGGTGTGCTGGCTCGCGGCACGTCTCGCGGAGCTCGGATTCAAGCCCGGCCTCGTCACCCGGGGATATGGCGGCTCGTCGGGAACGGTGCGGCTGATTCTCGCCTCGGACGACCCGAGAGTCGTCGGTGATGAGCCCATCCTGCTGGCGCGCCGCACGCAGGTGCCGGTGGCGGCGGGCAGCGATCGCCCGGCAGCGGCGCAGCTGCTGGTCGGCGCGGGCTGCGATGTGATCGTGAGCGATGACGGGCTGCAGCACTATGCGCTCGGGCGAGATTGCGAGCTCGTGGTGATCGACGGGGATCGCCGCTTCGGCAACGGCTGGCTGCTGCCCGCCGGTCCGCTGCGCGAGACGCGCTCGCGTCTGTCGGTGGCCGATGCCATCGTCGTCAATGGCGGCCGTGCGCTGCTCGACGGCGCCCTGAGCATGCGGCTCGAGGCGAGGAACGCGGTGGCCCTGTCCGGGGGGCGCCTCTCGCCCCTGCACGCCTTCGCCGGCATGCAGGTGCACGCGGTGGCCGGCATCGGCAACCCGGAGCGCTTTTTCAACATGCTGCGGGCGCACGGCATCGAGGTGATCGGCCATCCCCTGGCCGATCACGCGCGCATCGGTCCGAAGGACATCCTGTTTGCCGACCGCAAGCCGGTGCTCATGACGGAAAAGGATGCCGTAAAATGCCTCAATGTGGCCGCGGATGAGCGCCACTGGTACGTGCCCGTGAATGCGTGTTTCGAGGCGGGTGAATCGCATACACTGCTCGGCATCGTGATGCAGCGCATTGCCCACCGCGACTCGCGCAGAGGAGCCTCCGATGGATAAACGCCTTCTCGAG
>Ga0335072_10014025_pt1 | contig 11388 bp, 9 predicted proteins | sample Lox_Sample_21_FD_206725 | JGI IMG/M metagenome (GOLD analysis project Ga0335072, IMG submission 206725) | Soil microbial communities from Loxahatchee National Wildlife Refuge, Florida, United States - Lox_Sample_2.1 | ecosystem: Environmental > Terrestrial > Soil > Wetlands | place: USA: Florida...
CCGCTGATTTCGGCGACTTCTTCGGGCTCGCAGTCCAGGTGACAGGACCACCACTCGTTCTCGTCGGCGGGCGCGCCTCGGGTGCGGACAAAAAAGTAGGCCCGGTTCTCGGCGCTCATCGCCACCGGGCCGGGCCGCAAGCCGGACTGCTCCATCCGCGACAATGCCGCCATTCCGACTGCCGCGGGAACGTCGAGTACATCGAAGATCCGGCCTGTGACCAACACCACGTTGGCCTCCGGCATCGTCAGCCACCACCGGGCGACAAGCTCCGGATCCGTGCTTGCCAGCAGCTGCCAGGCCGGCGAGAGGGGATGCGCCCCAGGCGCCGGACAGCCAACCCGGTCGCACGAGCATGAGCGGCCGACTGGAGAGAACCTGCCAACCGGAGAGGAACGCTGCATCCGGCCAGGTGCGAACGCGCCAGGGCAGACTGGCCAGCCCATGGCCGCATAACGGATCGCAGCATCCACCATCCTGCTGGCAGTCCTGCGACTCCGGCCGCGAAGCACCGCTTCAACCAATTAGCCTCACTCCTGCCCGAACCCGGAACCAATAGCATCGATGATGCACGGCGTGGCAGTAGCCCGATCATCCACCCCGCTGCCGAGACCGACCCGATGCACAACGGAGATTGCAAGGTGACAGTTGCGACGTTACTCGCAGCCGGCACTCCTTCGCGCAGCGTCCCGCACACCCAACGGAGATTCACGGTTACTGTACGCACTGGATACCTGAAAGGTGTAAATCGCAACGATCTCCGTCAGCCCCACCCTATGACGGCAGGTCCAGGTACCGCGTAACTGCCTGGCGCAATGCGTCCTCTGCCGCCGGGTGACCCTCGAGCCGCCAGTCCTGCGCCCAGATCCCGCCGCTTTGCGCCTTGTCGAACCAGATCAACCCGAGCAGGTGAGCTCGCCTGACACCAGCGAACAGGCCGGGGATTCCGGCAGCCTGACCGGCCAACGGGCCCACCGCGGTTTCGCTGACAAGAATCGGCTTAGCGGTAATCCGACGGATCGCCGATACGGTCGGTGCGAAGGTATTGCTGAAGGTCATGTATCGCTCGGCCAGATATCCGTCGATACCAGCCCAGGTGACATAACTGTCGCCTGGCCACCAGTCCCGGATCGACGGACCGTCCGCGGGGATCAGGTTGACGGTCCAGAGCCATGTCACGTTGTCAGCCCCGACGACCCTGAACACATTGACGATTCGTCGCCAGGCCCGCACGAAGACCTTCGGGCTGGTATGGGTGTACCCCCACGAGTACCAGCTGCCGTTCATCTCGTGGCCGAAACTGATGATGACCGGGCCCCCGAAGCCCCGGACGGCTTCAGCAAAGGCCTCGAGATAACCGTCCTGATCTCCGGCAGCGATGGAAGCCAGCGAAGGACCGGACGGATCCAGGTCATCCACCACCGTCGCTCCGTGGGCTTCCGCCTGGCGGGCAAACTTAGCCGAGAACGGCTCGCCCCAGTAGTTGTAGGCCAGGACGAGATTCGGCCGGCTGCCGATGGCTTTCGCGAACCGGGCGACCTGACCGAAGGATCTTTTCTGGACGCCGGGCTCGAAGACTCCGAAGTAGGACGCCGGCGTGGCAGGCAGCGATACCTGGACAGGCCGCGAATCCGTCGGCGTCAGTATCGGTTGCGGAGCGCTTGGGTTGCGGTAAGCCGGGTTCGTGCAACCGGTGATCACTGCGGCGACTACAACTGCGGTCACCATGGGCCCTGCCACCACCCGCACCGCGGAGGATTGCCGGAAGCGCCACATCAGGCTCTGTCCCCCCCGACCAGTACTCGCAGGACCACGGCCGCGTACATCGTCGCGAACGCGGTGATAAGCCAGAACCGGCCAGGGCCTGCCTGCGAGATGCGCCATCCGGCCATGCCCAGCCATGCCAACGCGGTCGTCGCGTTCCAGCCGATCAGCGCTACCCACAGCCGGCGCACCGGGGTCCTGCCCCCGCCGGTTGGCTGCCATTGCATAGTCCGGCCCCAGATGAAGTCCCACAACGCCAGGACGTGTGACCAGCCGCGGACGATTGCAAGCGGCCATGTCGATGGCCCGAAGTCACAGCGATGCCAGACCGGGTAGAACACGATGCCGTTGATCACCGCAGGTCCGAGCAGCAGGTAGTCGTGTGGCTCGATACGCCCCGACAGGAAGATCAGCAGGATGATCGGCACCGCGGGCCCGATGAACACCATGGAGGCGGAGTAGAGGTAGTAGAGCAGCCCGGAGGCGTACATCAACCGTCCCCGGAACGGCAGCCTGGGCCATCGCGTGAGAGTGGAATAGGTACCCGAGCACCACCGGTACTGCTGGCGGACGAAATTGTCGACAGTAGGCGGCGACGTTCCCGCTGCTATCGAGACCGGAATGTACTTGACCCGGTAACCGTGAGCGCGGACATTCAGGCCGGTGTGCTCGTCCTCCGCATACGGCACTTCGGCAAACCCGCCGTCCGCTTCTAGCGCCTTGCGCCGGTACACGGCGCACGTGCCGCAGCAGACGGCCGCGCCGAAATGGTCCCTGGCTGGCTGAATATTCCGGTAGAAGACTTCTTGCACGGCGTTGCCAGCTCGCTCCACCCAGTTCTGCTTTCTGCTCGTGCGGAAGAACTGCGGTGTCTGGAGGATGCCCAGCCTGTGATCGGTGAAGTAAGGCAACGTCTCGGCAAGGAAGTCGGGCCGTGGCGTGAAGTCCGCGTCCAAGATCACGATCAGCTCGCCGGCCGTGTGCGCGAACGCGTAGCGCAAGTTGCCGGCCTTGCGCATGCGGCCACGATCGGGACGCACCACGTAGCTGAATCCGAACGTCTCCGCCAGGAACCCGGCGTCGGGATCCGCGCCGTCGTCTAGCACAAATGGCCGCGCAAAGCCGGGGTATGCGCTGACGAGTTCGGCTACGTACGTCCAGGTATTGTGCAGCACCTCGAGCGGCTCGCCGCAGATGGGCAGGAAGATGTCCACGTCAGGGAACCAGGCCGGCCGCCAGTCGTCGACAAAATCCCGATGGCGCGCGTAGTCGAACTCGCCGCCGGTCGAGTGGACGGTAATGGCTATCGCCATGTAGATAACGACGTAACAGGTATAGGGCGCCAGGAACCACAGTCCGTGCTTGACCTCCAGTGCTACCTGGCTAGCGATGACTGATGCGGCGCCAACGCCGATCACCAGCGATAGGTAGGCCTTGTGACGGCTCAGGTAGGCCACCTTCTCGAGGTCGTCCGGCGGCAGCGGCAGTTCGATGCGGCCGCGATGCCGTCCAGCCGCCCGTCGCCTTGCGCCTGCGGCGGTAGTCGAAGTCACCCGTCTTTCCTCCGGAGGATCACGAACTTCCCGCTACCGAAGCGATCCGACCAGGGGATGACTGACCAGGTCCGGTATCGGTGCGTGGCGGCGACCGCTTTCAGCACCTGGCACTCTCCCGGATCTGGACCGCAAGGCAGGTCTGCGATGACGATGGAAAAAGCCCCTTCGCTGATCATGGCGCGGATGAGCCGTGGCGCAGCACTGCCCGGGTTACTCACCCCGTCCGGCCCCGCCAGCTCGCCGAGGTAGTAACTGATCACGTGACCGTCGGCGTTCGCCGCGAGCAGCTGGCCGCTCGCGGTCGGCAGTGCCTGCCGGACGGCTGCGGTCAGCCTGGCGGTGTCCGGCCAGAAGGCGAACATGTTGCTGGCCTGGCCGACGCCCAGGATGCCGACGAACACGACGGCAGCTACCCCGATGCGCCAGCCCTTTGCCTCGTTCACTGAACGGGCCTTGGCCAGGGCCACGCCAGCCGCAGCCGCACCGAACCAGCAGCCGAAGACGACGTGCTTGTAGAGCGATGTCAGGGTGTGAATCTGTGCCTGGTGCAGCGGCGCAAGGACAGCGGCGGCGGCAAGCACTGCCGCGGTGAGCCGCGGCCTGCGAAGGTACCCGGGCCCGGAGGATGGTGCCGATCCGGCGGCCACGACGCCGACCAGCGCCAGGAACACCAGCAGGCCCGCCCAGTAGGCCGAGTTGGCCAGGATCGCTGCCGCCGATACCGCGTTGCCGGAAGCGTAACGGTCCAGCGTGGTGAAGCTTATGCCGCGGATGTACGGGCTCCCGCCGAGAGCGAACAGCGCAGGCAACAGTACGGCGGCCAAGTAACACGTCAGGCGGAACGCCCTGGTTGCGCCGCGCCAGATACCGCCGGGCGCGGCTAGGCCCGCCAGCGCGATCACCACCGGGTTCCACAGCAAGCTTGCATACTTCGTGCTGTCGGCAAGTGCCATCGAAAGCGCGGCGCAGATCAGCAGCAACTCTCCCGCCCGCCCCGTGGCCCGGATAGCCAGACTGGTTGCCAGCGCCAGCAGGAAGATCGCCATAGCGTCGTAGGTGGCGAACGCGCCGAGGTCAGCCGTGGGGCCGAGTCCGGCGAACAACGCGCAGGCAAACAAGGCAGCCTGACGGCTGGAGAAAAGCCGATTCGCAGTCGTGTACAGAAGCGCCGTCGCACCAAGCATGAAAACTAGCGACAGAATTCGGGCGCCGGCCAGTCCAGCGAGTGAGTCTGCCAGTGCGGCTAATGGCGGATACACCACTGGGGCGCCAGAGAAATACGTGGCGAAATCCGGTATTGGCGTACCGTATTCCCAGTGCGTCCATTCCAGGTGCCCTGTCCACAGGTACAGAGCCTCGTCACCGAACGCCGTGTTCGACCAGATCAGCCGCAGCGATAGCAGAGCTTGCACGGCGAGTATCGCGACGAGTGGCCATGGCCCGCGAGTCAGGCCTTGCCAGCGCCTGCCTGCAGGAGCACTCGGTCTGGCAGGCCCCGGAGGGCGGTGAGTGCACGGCTCCGCGACGGTGACCGGGCGGCTAAGCGGGAGCGTACTCGCCAGTGACAGCGATGCTGGCACGTGCTCTGCTCTCAACGGCAACGTCCTCGCGCGCGACAATAAACCCGACTAGAGCGCCATCACGCCACCTCGGGGATGCTCGAATAAACGCGCGCAATCAGCTGCCGACTCAGCAGGCAGCATTGCCTATCGATATTATCGCAGCCATAGATAATACCGGACAGATTGCTAAGAGCCCCCGTGGCCTCGCCGTCTCAAATTAGCACTCACGTTAGTGCCATGCAGCTATCCAGCCATTGACACGAGAGTCCAAACCTGTATCGGTAATGGTGCCTGAATTATCACTGTCAGCCCAGCAGCAGCCTTCCGTCGCGCTTCGGGAACATGAAGTAAGGCGGGCCCAGCCGCTACCCCTTGCACGCGGCGGCTCAGGCGCGGGTGATAAAGGCCGCCACCTGGCTCACGAAGTCTTCGAGGTCACCGAGGGACCTAAGCCGGTCGATGACGACGTCGTCGTCGACCCGCACATAATCGTGGACCAGGACGTTGCGGAAGCCGACCGCCTGTCGGATCGAACGCGCTAGCGCAGGGGTGCAGACGCCGTGCTCGCCGAGCAGCCTTACTGCATCGCCGTTATCCGCTGGCGGCCCCCACCCCTCGGTCGCGCAAATGTGCTGGGCGACGTCTATGCACGCCTCAATGGCGGTGACGAACGTGTACTTGACTCCCCTGAGCCAGATGGGATCCGCACGGCGGCTCTCATCAGCGCCTGATTCACGCCTGAGCACGGAGACGTCGTCGCTGATGCTGCGCAGCAGTCGCAGGATCCGGCCCTCGTCGACCACGTGCTACCTGGCCGCGACGGCTGCGGCAAACTCCCGGTGGGACCGGGCGATGCGCGGCTGCTCATCAAAGTAGATCTTCCTGGTCAGCGCTTCCCAGCGAATGCGTGCGAGCTGGTCGTCCTCGAAGAGGAGCCTTCCGCCAACTGCCACCCGCCCGGCCAGCTCAAGGGGCGCGTCATCGAGGATGAGCAGGTCAACCTCAGACGGGAGCAGCACATCGAAGGAGTTCGGCGGGCGGCCGCCGAAGTGTGCCGCGATGTCTACATCAGAGTGGGCGCGGTTCTGCCCGGTGGCGCGGCTCCCGTGCAGGTACGCAAAGCGAGCCCCCGCCTGCCTGAGCACGGTAATAGCCTGCGCGATCACGGCTTCGAGTGGCTGTTCCATGCTTCTAGTCTCGCAGATGGGGCGGAGGCCGCCTTTCGTCTGCGTGTTTCGTCGGCACCGACAAATCGGACGGGTTCCATGATCCTTAAGAGTTATGCTCCCACATGCATAAGTCTCGAGGATCATGGTAGACGCGTCCCCCGGCCGGTTAGCTCAGCTTGCGGGCGACCTCGGCTGCCCAGTAGGTGAGGATGATGTCCGCGCCCGCCCGGCTGATGGCCGTCAGCGTCTCCATGATCGTCCGATCCCGGTCGAGCCATCCGTTCGCCGCGGCCGCTTCCACCATCGCGTACTCGCCGCTGACCTGATAGGCGGCGACCGGCAGCCGCACCGCAGCGGCCAGCTGGCTGATCACATCGAGGTAGGCAAGCGCGGGCTTGACCATCACGATGTCCGCGCCCTCGTCGACATCGAGCAGCGCCTCGCGGACGCCATCCTTCGCAGCCGCCGGATCCTGCTGGTAGGCCGCGCGGTCACCGAACTGCGGCGCGCACTCGGCCGCCTCGCGGAACGGCCCGTAGAACGCCGAGGCGTACTTGGCGGAGTACGCGCAGATCGCCACGTCCTGATAGCCAGCCGAGTCCAGGGCCGTCCGGATGGCGCCGACCTGGCCGTCCATCATGCCGCTTGGCGCCACGACGTGCGCCCCGGCCGCCGCCTGTGCGACAGCGATTGAGGCATAGCGGGCCAGCGTCGCGTCGTTGTCCACCTCGCCGGCGGCTGTCAGCAATCCGCAGTGGCCGTGATCGGTGTACTCGTCCAGGCACAGATCGGCCATCAGCACCGTGTCGTGCCCGACTTCGGCCGCCAGGTCCCGCAGGGCGAGCTGGACTACGCCGTCCGGATCGTCGGCAGCGGAGCCGCGACCGTCCTTGACAGCCGGCACGCCGAACAGGATCAGCCCGCCGACCCCGGCAGCGACGGCATCGCTGGCCGCTTTGCGCATGCTCTCTCTGGTGTGCTGGACCACTCCCGGCATTGACGAGACCGGCTGCGGCTCGCTGATGCCCTCCTTCACGAACAGCGGCAGCACCAGGCTCGACGGCCGTACCGCGACCTGACTTACCAGGCGACGCAGCGGCATCGTCCGGCGGAGTCTCCGGGGCCGGGAAACGGGGTAGTGGGCGGTCAATGTTGCTCCCGTTACCGGATGCGGCGCCGGGCACCGCGGCGGCGCTCGCTCGGCTTGCGCACCGGCTCGCCAGCCTCGATGGCAGCGTCCCGCAAGGATGCTCCGTGCACGGCCAGCGCGTCGACTAGAGCGTCGACCGACGGCTTCTCGGCGACCACATCCACCCGCAAGCCGAACTCTGCGGCTGTCTTGGCGGTTTGCGGGCCGATTACCGCGATCACGGTGACGGCATGCGGCTTGCCGGCGATGCCGATCAGGTTGCGTACCGTCGATGACGACGTGAAGAGCACGGCATCGAAGCCGCCACCCTTGATCGCTTCACGCACCGGGGCAGGCGGCGGTGCCGCCCGCACAGTCCGGTAGGCGATGACGTCCTCGGCCTCCCAGCCCAGCTCGGTGAGCCTTGCCAGCAAGCCCTCCGTCGCGATGTCGGCCCGCGGCAGCAGCACCCGGTTGATCGGGTCGAGGATGTCGTCATAGACCGGCCACGCGTCAGCCAGGCCCTCTGCCGACTGCTCGCCGTCTGGCATCAGGTCTGGCACGATGCCGAACTCACGAAGCGCCTTAGCGGTCTGCTCACCGACAGCAGCGACCTTGACCCCAGCGAACGCGCGCGCGTCCAGGCCGTACTCTTCGAACTTCTCCCTGATGGCCCGAACCGCGTTGACGGATGTGAAGCCCACCCATTGGTAGCGGCCAGTGACCAGGCCCTTGACGGCACGTTCCATCTGCTGCGGCGTCCGCGGTGGCTCCACTGCGATGGTCGGCACCTGCTCAGGTACCGCTCCCCGAGCCCGGAGCAGGTCGCACACTTCCTCTGCCTGCTCCTTAGTTCGCGGCACCAGCACACGCCAGCCGAACAGCGGCTTGGTCTCGAACCAGGACAGCGCGTGCTGGGCCGAGACGCCCTCACCGACCACCGCGACGGCCGGGCCGTGCGCGGTGAGCAAGCTCACCCCGGCCGCCTTGAGGTCAGCCGCGATCGAACCGAGCGTGCCGACGACCGTGTGCTGATCTGTGGTGGTGCCGTTCCAGGTGATCGAGAAGGGCGATGTCTCTGCCCAGCCGGCCGCGATCAGCATCTTGCCGAGGTCGACCGGGCCAGACTCCGCGCCCAGGATCACCAGCGTGCCGTCACTAACGGAGACCCTGCTGACCTCGATTGCATGGATGATCCGCACATCGCCAGTAGCGTCAGTAGTGAGCGGGACTCCCGCGTACTCGGGCACCGCGGTCGCGGCCGACACGCCGGGAACGACCTCGAACGGCACCCGCGCCTTGGCGCAGGCCGCGGCTTCTGCGGCCGCGTTGCAGAACATGAACGGGTCACCGGAGAACAAGCGCACCGCAAGCTGACCCGCCTTGGCAGCCTTGATCAGCAGCTTCGGATCGGCCAGCTGCGCATCGGAATCCGCCAGCGTGGCGCCGGGCTTCAGCAGGTGACCGACGCGTTCGCCTACCCACTGCGGCGCGACGACCAGGTCGGCACGCCCGATCAGGGCTGCTGCCCTGACGGTCAGGAGGTTCTCGTCACCTGGCCCGGCGCCGACGAACGCGACCCAGCCGGGCACCTGGGTGTCGGCCCCGTGGCTGACAGGCCGGCCGCTTGCTCTCTCGGCACGCGGCTTGCCGGCACTCGACTTATCGGGCCCTGATTTGGCTTGCTTGGCGACCTTCCCGGTCATGGGTGTGGGGTTCACTTGTCATCGTCCCCGCTGCTGAGGTGTCCGCCGGACACTGCCATAAAACTTGCCGCGCCTCGGCCAAGCAGATCAGCGGCCACCTGGCGGCCGATCAGCTCGGCCTCTGCCAGGGTGCCGCTCGCACTGCCGCGAAGCGCCATCCCCCCATCGACTGACACGACCACGCCGCGCAGCCGAAGTACATCTGTGCCGGCAGCGTATGCGCCGACCGGCGCCGAACAGCCCGCCTGAAGCGCGCCGAGCAAAGTGCGTTCTGCCGTAGTCGCCGCCCGGCTCACTGCATCGTCGATCGAGCCAAGCAGCGCAACGAGATCTTCCCTGCCGTCACAGCACTCAACCGCGAGTGCGCCCTGGCCGGCGGCCGGCAGCATCTCGTCGGGATCGAAGACCTGAGACACCGCATCGAGCCGGCCGATCCTGGCGAGGCCCGCGTGTGCAAGCAGCACGGCATCAAGCTCACCGGTCTCTACCTTCGCAAGCCTGGTACCGGCGTTGCCGCGCACCGGAACGGGCCGGATGTCAGGCCGCATGATGAGCAGCTGGGCAGCGCGGCGCAGCGAGCCGGTGCCTACTTTCGCGCCAGCTGGCAGGTCCGCGAGCTTAGCGCCGTCCCTGGCAGCCAGCGCATCCCGCGGGTCGTCGCGGCCGGGCACCGCGGCCAGCGCGATCCCGGCGGCAGGTCCGGTCGGCAGGTCCTTGAGCGAGTGCACGGCGAGGTCCACCTGGCCGGCTAGCAAGCTGGTTCGCAAGGAGCTGACGAAGACGCCGGTCCCGCCGATCTCCCTCAGCGGCAGGTCGTGGCTAGCATCGCCAGCCGACTCGATGCCGACCAGCTCGACTTCGCGGCCGGTTTTAGCCGTGATCGCCTGGCCAACCAGCATGGACTGCGCGACCGCCATCGGACTGCGGCGGGTGCCGAGGCGCAACGCGGCCTGGCTCATTACGAGTCCTCCCGATCGGTCTGGTCTGCGGCAGCCGATGGCCAGCTCGCCAGCTGAGTATCTGCCTGCGCGACAGCCTGCACTGTTGCCTGATCGAGATCAAACAGCACACGCAGCGCGTCCTCATACGTCTCCGCGCCGGGCGCGCCAGCCAGCTCCTTCACCCGCACGGTCGGACCGTGGAGCAACTTGTCGGTGACGCGGCGCATCGACTTGGCCACCTCGTCCATTGACCTGGCGTCCAGCGCACTTACCCGGCCCGCCAGCCTGGCCAGCTCGGCGTCAACTACGCTCGCGGCCTTGGCGCGCAGAGCCACGACAGTCGGGGACACCGATACCGCGCGGCTGGCGGAGGAGTAAGCGGCAAGCTCTTCGACGATGATCCGCCTGACTTCGCCAACGCCGCCGTCGCCAGTGCCGCCCTCGCCAGCCTCGAGCGCAGCCCGGCCTTCGTCGGCAAGCATCGCCAGGTCGGTGAGCACCACGCCGGGCAGTTGACCAACGGCAGGCTCCACGTCGCGCGGCATGGCCAGGTCTAGTAGCACAACCGCCGGAGTACGCGGCCCGATACTCGCGGACCGCCCTGCCGAGTCCGGACTTAGCTCCGATCGGCAGTTCTCCGATCGACGCTCCAGCGCAGCCTCCACCATGTCGCGCGAGATGACATGGTCGGCCGCGCCGGTGCACGTCACCACGAGGTCGGCGGCCGCGATCAGGTCTGTCAGGCCGGTCATGTCTGCCGCCCGGCCGCCGACGGATGCGGCCAGCCGCTCGGCTCGCTGCCGGGTCCGGTTGGCTACCACGATGCTGGCAGCCCCGGCCCTGGCCACGCTGGCTACTGCCAGCCCGCTCATCGCACCGGCACCGACGACGAGGACGTCGAGCCCGGCCAGCGAGGGCGGCTGCGTAGTAATGGCGGACTGGACAGTGGTGGCGGACTTGTCGGCCGGCCCGCCACCCAAATGTCTGGCCGCAGTCTGCAGGCCGACGCTCACCAGGCTGGCACCCGTCTGCCCGACTCTGGTCTCCGATTGCGCCCGCTTGCCCGCCCGCAGCGCGCGCGAGCCGAGAGCTGACAGCGTCGGGCCGAGCGTCCCCTTCTCCCTGGCGATGCGCAGTGCCTGCCGCAACTGGCCGAGAATCTGGCTTTCGCCAACCACCATCGAGTCCAGCCCGCATGCCACCGCCAGCATGTGCTGCTGCGCCCGGTCCTCGTAGTGCACATACAGGTACTGCGTCAACTCGGCCTGGGGGACCTGCGAGTGGCGGGACAGCAGCTCGCAGATGGCCACCACGGCGCCGTGGAACTTCCCGACCTCGGCGTAGATCTCGACCCGGTTGCAAGTGCTCAGTACCAGCGCACCTGCTACGTCATCCGCCCTGAACACGTCATGCAGCAGCTTGTCCAGGGCATCACCAACTAGCGCGACCCGCTCGAGCGTCGCCAGCGGCGCGCCCTTGTGGTTCAGTCCGACGACGAGAACGCTCATGTTCCTACCGCCTGCGCCCCTGTCCTGTAGTTGGGTTCCGTTGTCCCGTAATC
>Ga0335072_10014026_pt1 | contig 11388 bp, 12 predicted proteins | sample Lox_Sample_21_FD_206725 | JGI IMG/M metagenome (GOLD analysis project Ga0335072, IMG submission 206725) | Soil microbial communities from Loxahatchee National Wildlife Refuge, Florida, United States - Lox_Sample_2.1 | ecosystem: Environmental > Terrestrial > Soil > Wetlands | place: USA...
GCAGTTGGAGACGGTGGACTTTTGCCCCGCCGACGTGGTTCACGAGGTCCTGAAGCTGATTTCCGGACGGGCGCGCAGCAAGGGATTGGACTTAAGTTGCGGCGTCGCTCCGGAAGCGCACGGGCAATTTCGCGGTGACCCGGTCCGGCTGCGCCAGGTGCTGCTCAACCTGGTATCCAACGCGATCAAATTTACCGAGCGGGGCCGTGTGCTGGTAAGGGTGAGCGCGGCCGATAGCGGTGATCCCTCCATCCAGATGCTCTTCGAGGTGGAAGACACGGGAATCGGCCTGACGCCCGAGGCCTGCAGCCGCCTGTTTGAGCCCTTCGTGCAAGCCGATGGTTCGATTACGCGCAAGTACGGCGGAACGGGTCTCGGTCTGGCTATCTGCAAAGAGCTGGCAGGAATGATGGACGGACAGGTGGGCGTCGAGAGCGAGCTCGGCCAGGGATCGCGATTCTGGTTCACGGCGCGCTTTCAAAGACCGGCGGGGCACCTGCCCGCCGAACCCGTGGCCGCCGAAGAAGCTTCTTGAGGGCCAGGCTAAACGGCCAAGGCCCGTTCTAATTCCTCAGCTTCCTGCTTGTAGCGCGAGGGATCTTCGGCGAAGCCGGCTTCGGCCTGGTCGAAATCGTCCCGCAACTGGTGCATGGCCTGCTCATCGAGCAGCTGACTGGCCAGGCGGAAAAGCACTTGATCTTCTTTTTGGATGTGTTCGCTGGTCAGGTCGATATAGTTGCGCGCGGCAGCGGCGAATTGGCGCTTTGCTTTCGCGTCGCCGTTTGCCAATGCCGTCGCGGCGCGGCGCATGTGCGCGATCAGTGCGCGTCCGGTGCAATGCTCCTGCAGCATGACGCCTACCGGCCCGCGGTCCCGCGGCATGCCGCGTAAACCCAAAGCGGGAAAGAGGCACTGTTCTTCTTTGTGGTGATGCCGTCCGTCGGCGAAGGCGGTCAGGAAGTCGAACAGCCGCTCGAAACAGGCCGGATCTACCGTTTCGCCGCGCTCCAGTCTTTGGCTCAGCCCGCCCAGGGCGCGCAGCGCCTTCTCGATGACCCTATGTTCGGCCTGCAATTGCTCGATGGGTGTCGGCATATGTCCTCCAGGTAACGGCGCACCGCGGCACGTCCGGTCGACGAAGGAGCAACTCGCTTTCCAACGCAAAGGCCGATCTCAACGCATTGTAGATGGATAAGATGTAGCTCGGCCTGCGCTACTTCGCTCAAATCCTGCGGCAAAATCCGCACAGGAATGCCGCGCCCGCTTCTGCTTGGTAAGCCAATCCTGGCCGCCAAGCCCTGATTCCACACGCTATTTCGAATCCCTCGCTGCTTTGGACACGCGGTTGCATTTAGCCCGAGCGTTCTGCGTATCTCACTGTTGAGTGCGCACTTATTGGTTTGAAACTTTTTACCGAAGGAGGTAACCGCGTGGAACCTTCGGACCGCGGGTTAACAACCTACCAGCTCCTCCAAAAGCATGGAGTGGATCGTCGATCCTTCTTGAAATTCTGTACTCAATCGGCTGCGGCTTTGGGTTTGAGCGCGGCCATGGTCCCCAAGGTGGTCGAAGCCATGGAGACCAAACCCCGGGTGCCCGTCCTGTGGCTGCACGGGCTGGAATGCACGTGCTGCAGCGAATCTTTCATTCGCTCCTCTCACCCCATTGCGCAAGACATCGTTCTGAACCTGATTTCGCTGGATTACGACGACACTCTGCAAGCCGCGGCCGGCTTCCAGGTGGAGGAGATCCGGCGCAAGGTCATGAAGGACTACAAGGGCCAATACATTTTGGCCGTCGAAGGCAACGCGCCCACCAACGACGGTGGCGTGTACTGCACCGTGGGTGGCGACACGTTTTTGCACGTGCTCCAAGAAACGGCCGCGGACGCCAAGGCGATTATCGCTTGGGGCTCGTGTGCTTCGAACGGCTGCGTCCAGGCTGCCAAACCGAATCCCACCGGCGCCCAGCCCATTCGAAAACTCATCACCGATAAGCCGATCATCAACGTGCCCGGCTGCCCGCCGATCGCCGAAGTGATGACCGGCGTGCTGACGTACATCCTGACGTTCGACGCGCTGCCGGAGCTGGACCGCCAGGGCCGGCCCAAGATGTTCTACAGCCAGCGCCTGCACGACAAATGCTATCGCCGCGCGTTCTTCGACGCCGGCCAGTTTGTCGAAAGCTGGGACGACGAGGGAGCGCGCAAGGGCTGGTGCCTCTACAAGATGGGCTGCCGCGGGCCGACGACCTACAATTCCTGCTCCACGTTCAAGTGGAACTGCGGGCAAGGCTGGCCGGTGAATTCGGGCAACCCCTGCATCGGCTGCGCCGAAGACGGTTTCTGGGATAACGGGCCGTTCTACAAGCGATTGTCCAACGTCCTGGTACCGGGAATTGAAGCGACGCCGGACAAGATCGGCGAGTCGCTGCTGGTGATCTCGGGCGTGGGCGTGGCGGCGCATGCCGCCTCCATGGCCACCCGCAAACAAATCAACAAGCTCAAGACGCAGGAGCCGGAACAGCCGGCGGGCGACGAAGGCCGGAAGGAGTGACTGAACCATGTCCAAACGCGTAGTAGTCGATCCCATCACTCGCATTGAAGGCCACCTGCGGGTTGAGGCCATGCTGGACGATCGCGGCGTCATCGGCGACGCGATCTCCTCCGGCACCATGTGGCGCGGCCTCGAGGTGATCCTGCAGGGCCGCGATCCGCGCGACGCCTGGGCTTTCTGTGAGCGCATCTGCGGCGTGTGCACGACCGTGCATGCGCTGGCTTCGGTGCGCTCGGTGGAGAACGCCTTGGGGATCACGGTGCCCAAGAACGCCGAGATCATCCGCAACATCATGGAGCTGGCGCAGTATGTCCAGGACCATGTGATTCACTTCTACCATCTGCATGCGCTGGATTGGGTGGATGTTGTTTCGGCTCTCAAGGCCGATCCGGCGGCCACTGCCGCGCTGGCGCAGAAGGTCTCGCCGCACTGGCCTACCTCGACGCCGGGTTACTATTCCGACGTCGCGGGGACGCTGAAGAAATTCGTGGATTCCGGCCAACTCGGCATTTTCCAGAACGCTTACTGGGGCCATCCAGCCTACAAGCTGCCGCCCGAAGCCAACCTGATGGCGGTGGCGCACTATCTGGAAGCACTCAAGTGGCAGAAGGAGATCGTCAAAATCCACACGATTTTCGGCGGCAAGAACCCGCACCCGCATTATTTGGTGGGCGGCGTCGCGTCTGCGATCAATCTGCAGGGCGACAATGCTATCAACATGGAACGGTTGAACATGGTGCACGACCTCATCAAAGAGGCGCAGCAGGTTGTGGAAGGCCTCTATCTCCCGGACCTGCTGGCCATCGCTTCGTTCTATCCGGAATGGACCAAGTACGGCGGAGGCCTGGGAAGCTACATGGCCTATGGCGATATTCCGCAGAACGGCGTCGGAGATCCTTCGAAGTTCAAGTTCCCGCGTGGTGTCATTCTCAACAAGAATCTCGGCCAGGTGCTGCCGGTCGATCCGGCCGATAAGCAGCAGATCCAGGAGCAGGTGGCGCACTCCTGGTACAAGTATCCGGACGGCAAGACGGCTCTGCACCCCTGGGAAGGCCACACCGAGCCCAACTACACCGGCCCGAAGCCGCCCTTTGCGGAATTGGACGAGAACGGCGGCTATTCGTGGGTCAAGGCGCCGCGCTGGAAGGGCCATGCGGTCGAAGTGGGCCCGCTGGCGCGAGTGCTGATCGGCTTTGCGAGCGGACGCGACGAGTTCAAAGAGGTGGTCACCGATGCGTTGGGACGGCTCAAGCTGGAACCGGCGGCATTGTTCTCCACGCTCGGCCGAACCGCTGCGCGCGGCCTGGAAACCCGGCTGGCGGCCAAGTGGCTGCTGGACGAGTACAACCGGCTGATCAACAATCTGAAATGCGGCGATACGACCACTGCCGATAACCGGCTGTGGGATCCCAGGACCTGGCCAGCGGACTGCAAAGGATTCGGCTGCGAGGAAGCCCCGCGCGGCGCGCTCGGCCACTGGATCCATATCAAAGACCAGAAGATCGCCGAATACCAGATCGTGGTGCCCAGCACCTGGAATGCGTCGCCCAAGGACGCGCAGGGGCAGAAGGGTGCTTACGAAGCCGCATTGCTGGGCACTCCCATGGCCGATCCCAAACGGCCCGTGGAGATTCTGCGGACCATCCACTCGTTTGATCCGTGTCTGGCCTGCGCAACGCATGTCATCAGTCCGGACGGCGAATCGCTCGCCGAAGTGGTGGTGCGTTAGGAGGGTGCCATGGGATCCACCACACGCACACCTAGGCCAACCTCGGCAGCGCCACCGCAACCAGTTGGCGCCACATTGCCGCCACCGCACGTTCCATTGCCTCCTTTCGAGCGGCTGAATGAGGCGCCGGCGGGGCCGGAACTCATCGCGGGCCGGAAATACGTTTGGGAGCTTCCGGTCCGCCTCTCCCACTGGGTGAACGCCATTTCGATCGCAGTCCTGTTTGTCACCGGGCTCTACATTGCGAGCCCGGTGCTCATGCCCGGCGGCGAAGCGGCTAATCACTTCGTGATGGGCAAGTTCCGCCTGCTGCACTTCGCCTTCGGCTTCGCCCTCCTTCTGGGCATCCTGCTGCGCGTGTACTGGTTCTTCGCCGGAAACAACTACGCGCGCTCCGGCTTCCCGATGTTCTGGAAGCTCTCCTGGTACAAAGCTGTGTTCCAGCAGGTGGTTGACTATATGCACGTGGAACGCGGCCACATCCACATCGGGCACAACTCGCTCGCCGGCGCTTCCTATGCCGCCTTCTTTGCCATGTGCGGCTTCGAAGGCTTGACCGGCCTGGCGCTCTATTCCGAGTCGAATCCCGGAGGGTTCTGGGATCGCATCACCGGCTGGGTGATTCCGCTATTGGGCGGCTCCTTCCGCGTCCATATGTGGCACCACCTCGTGGCCTGGCTGATCGTTGTGTTTGTTCTGTTCCACCTCTACATCGCTGTGTACGACGCAATACTGTACAAGAACGGTCTGGTGGACTCCATCGTCGCCGGTCCGAAGTTCTACGAACCGGGGGATCATGATGCGGACAAGTGGATCAGCTGAGGAGCCCGCAGAGCGCACAGGACGCGGCGGCCCCGAGGTAGGGGAAAGGGTAGGATGCCGCTGCGCTCCGTTGTGCGCGTCTGATGAGGTAACCGCGCCGGTCTTATTGCTGGGACTGGGAAATCCGCTGATGTCGGACGACGGGGCAGGGCAGGAACTCCTGGCCCGGTTGGAGTCCGAAGCCCCAAATTGGGGGGGCAAGGTGGAGTTTCTCGATGGTGGCACCCAGGGCCTTGCGTTGTTGGGGAGATTCGAAGGGCGCAAGGCAGTGCTCTTTCTGGATGCCGTCCGTCTAGGCGATAAGCCCGGCGCGGTCCATAGCTTACGGGGCGACCAGCTGGTCCGGATGGGGTCGCCGGGTGTCACCGCGCACGAAGGCAGCGCCCCCCAGATCCTGGCGGCACTGCAATTGCTTGGAGAAGTCCCGCAGGAAGTAGCGGTTGTGGGAATAGAGCCGGAACGGCTCAGTCTCGGAATCGGTCTGTCGCCGCAGGTGCAGGCCGGCCTGCCAGCCGCTGCGAGCGTAGCCAGGAGGACGATTACCAAAATCCTCACTGCGATCTAAGTGGGAGGCAAATATGTGTCTGGCGGTGCCGGGAAAGCTCCTGGAGACTCAGGTAATCAGCGATAACCGCTTGGGCGTCGTTGAATTCGGCGGCATCAAACGCTCCGTTTTCCTGGACTTTGTCCCCGAAGCGGAAGTCGGCGACTACGTTATGGTCCACGTCGGCTTCGCCATTAGCCGCATCGACGAGCAGGAGGCCCAGCGGACCTTCGAATTGCTGGAGCGCATTGGGATGCTCGAAACCGCCGACGACGCGCCTCCGGAAACGGAAGAGCCGGCCGGCGCGGCCACCACGGGAGGCCCCGATGCGATACCTCGATGAGTATCGGGACCCCAAAATCGCCCAGGCGCTGGTCGATCAGATCCACGCGCGCGTCACCAAGCCGTGGGTCTTGATGGAAATCTGCGGCGGCCAAACCCACACCCTGATGCGCTACGGCATCGACGAGTTGATTCCCGGTCAGGTGGAACTGGTGCACGGACCGGGCTGCCCGGTCTGCGTGACGCCCATCGAGGTGGTGGATAAGGCCGTCGAAATCGCCTCGCGCCCGGACGTCATTTTCGTTTCTTACGGAGACATGCTGCGCGTGCCCGGCACCAAGTCCGACCTGTTTCGCGTCAAAGCCCACGGCGGAGACGTGCGCATCGCTTACTCGCCGATGGAAGCGGTGAAAATCGCGCAGAAAAATCCGGACCGCAAAGTTGTATTCTTCGGCATCGGATTTGAAACCACCGCGCCGGCCAACGCCATGGCGGTTTTCAAGGCGTGTAACCTGGGGCTGACCAACTTCTCCGAACTCGTTTCCCACGTTCTGGTGCCGCCGGCCATCCGCCTGTTGCTGAACTCGCACGAGAATCGCGTGCAGGGCTTCATCGCGCCCGGCCACGTCTGCACGGTGATGGGTTATTGGGAATACAAGGCGTTAGTCGACGAATTTCACGTGCCCATCGTGGTGGGCGGCTTCGAGCCGGTGGATCTGCTGGAGGCCATTCTCATGCTGGTGGCCCAGCTCGAAGACGGCCGCGCGGATGTGGAAAATCAATACGCGCGCTCGGTGAGCTATCACGGCAACGAGCCGGCGCAGCGCGTGGTGGAACAGGTGTTCGAAGTGGCCGACCGCAAATGGCGCGGCATCGGCACCATCCCAATGAGCGGGCTGCGGCTGCGTCCCGAGTTCGCCGCCTACGACGCCGAGAAGATTTTCGGTGTCAGCGAACTGGAAGCCGCAGAGCCCGCCGAATGCATTAGCGCGCAGGTGTTGCAAGGGCTGAAGAAACCGGTCGATTGCCCGGCCTTTGCCACGCGCTGTACGCCCGAAATGCCGCTCGGAGCGCCTATGGTCTCGGCCGAAGGCGCTTGCGCGGCCTATTACCAATACCGCCGGCACGCGACCAGTCTGGTGTGCATCGCATGAGCACTCTAACCTTGAATTGTCCGATTCCGGCCATTGCCCGCGATCATATCTCGCTCGGTCACGGCAGCGGCGGCAAACTGTCAGCGGAGTTGATGCGTGACCTGTTCCTGCCCGCGTTCCGCAACGCCACTCTGGAACGCCTGGACGATCAGGCTGTGCTCCAGTTCGGCAAATCCCGCGTCGCGTTCACTACGGATTCGTTCGTGGTGAAGCCGCTGTTCTTCCCCGGCGGCGACATCGGCTCGCTCGCGGTTCACGGGACAGTGAACGATCTGGCCATGGGCGGCGCCAAGCCACTGTTTCTGAGCGTGGCTTTCATCATCGAAGAAGGTTTCCCCATGTACGCGCTGCAGCGCATCGTGGATTCGCTCGGCCGCGCCGCTACGGCCTGTGGCGTGCAGGTGGTGACCGGTGACACGAAGGTGGTCGATAAGGGCAGCGGGGATGGCGTCTTTATCAATACGACGGGTCTTGGGGTGGTGGCCGAGGGCATTTCGCTTTCGGCCAGCGGGGCCCGTCCGGGCGATGCCGTGATTCTCAGTGGGTGCATAGGGGATCACGGCATCGCCATTCTGGCTGAGCGCGAAGGCCTGGAGTTTGACAGCCCGGTGGAAAGCGATTCGGCGCCGCTGCACGGATTGGTGGCGGACATGCTGGCGGCGACGCGCGCCATCCGCTGCCTGCGCGATCCCACTCGCGGCGGCGTATCCAGCTCGCTCAACGAAATCGCCGCGCAATCGGGCGTCGGCATTCTGTTGGACGAGCAGACGCTTCCGATTCGCGATGCAGTGCGGGGCGCGTGCGAAATGCTGGGGCTGGACCCTTTGTATGTCGCCAACGAAGGCAAGCTGTTGGCGATCGTAGATGCGGCCCAAGCCGATCGTTTGGTAGAGGCGATGCACAAGAATCCGCTGGGCCGCCAGGCGCGGCGCATCGGCACGGTAACCGAGTCGGACGCCGGCTGGGTTCGCATGCGGACTCCACTGGGCACGACGCGAATTGTCGACATGCTCGCAGGGGATCAACTGCCGCGTATTTGCTGAGGCCGATATGCACGAGATGGGAATTGCCACTTCGATTCTGGACGCCGCCCGCAAAGAGGCCGGACGTTGCGAAGGCGCGCGCGTGCTGAAGGTGGGGGTCCGGATCGGCGAATGGTCCGGAGTAGATCCGGAATCGCTGCGGTTTTGCTTCGACGCCTTGCTGGCCGGAACCGAGCCCGAGCCGCCCACGCTCGATATCGAGTTCTGCCCGCGTCAAAACCGCTGTGCCGTGTGCGGCACGGTGTTTGCTTTGAAGGATTTTGAAATTCAATGTCCCGGTTGCGGTGCCCCTGTGACCGAGCCGGTCAGCGGCGATGAAATGGAATTAGCCTACGTCGAACTGGAGGAAGCATGACGAAAGTAGAAGTGCAGCAGAAGGTTTTAAGCGAAAACCAGCGGATTGCTCGCAGCCTGCGAGACGCGATTCACGAGCACGGGATCTATTGCGCCAACTTCATCAGTTCGCCCGGTGCGGGGAAGACTCTGCTCTTGGAGCGCACGCTGGCATCCTTTCCTCCTGCCGCCCGCGTGGCGGTGCTGACCGGCGACATCCAGACCGACAACGACGCCCAGCGCCTGGTGCGCTACGGTTTTCCCGTCCGGCAGATCTCGACGGGCGGCTGCTGCCACCTGGACGCGAGAATGGTCGAGCGCGCGCTGGAAGGCTGGGATCTCGCCGCGCTCAATTATCTGTTCATCGAGAATGTCGGCAATCTGGTTTGCCCCGCCAGTTACGACCTGGGCGAGCACGACAAAATCGTCATCCTCAGCACCACGGAAGGCGAAGACAAACCGCTGAAATACCCGGCCACCTTCTCGCGCGCCGGCCTGGTGATTCTGAACAAGATCGATCTGCTGCCCTATGTTTCTTTCGATGTAAACGTCGCCAGGGAAAACATCCGCAAGGTCCATCCGGGAGCGGAGATACTGGAGCTTTCCGCGACCACGGGCGCCGGTTTCCCGCAATGGGAGCAGTGGCTGGAGCGGAGACGCGCGGCCTGCGCGCAATCCGCCGCGGCGCTGGCGCTGAGTTGAGTTTGTGTAACCGCCTGGGGGCCGAATCCTCCCGGCCCCGCTCGGTCGGACGCGTCGGGCTCGCGCAAGTGGGCCCGACGTTTTTTTCCCATGATCGCGTTGACTGACTTCCTGGAAAGCACCGGCTGCTGCGAATTCCTGCAAGGCCTGGAGCGCAGCCAACTGGAGCGGCTGGCGGGCCTGGCGAAAGAGGCTCGCTTCAAGGCCGGCCAGGTGATCTTCGAAGAAGGCCAGCGGCACGGACGCTTTTTCCTGCTCAGTGAAGGCGGCGTCGCGCTCGAGACCGGCGGGCGCGTCCTGGCGGAGCTGCAACCCGGCGACGCGCTGGGCTGGTCTTCGCTTTCGGTTTCGCCGGGCGGCGCGCACTTCCGGGCGCGCGCGGTCACGCCGGTTCGCGCGTTGGCTTTCGACGGCGCGCAACTGGCCGCGGCGTGCGAGGCCGATCCGGCGTTCGGCTACTTCATCATGAAGGCGCTGCTAAGCGTGGTCACCGAGCGGCTGGACGCAACGCGGCTGCAGCTTGCCGCCCGAGATCAGTAACAGAGCCGCCGCGGCCATCTTGCGCGCACACTCTTCGCCACCGTCGGTAAGTCCCTCGCGAAAATCCATGCAGCACGGCCCCCCGCTGATCAGCAGCGCGCGCGGCGCGCGGCCGAAGGTTGCGGCCGTGAAGCCGAGAAGCTGGCCGGGCGTGAGATGGTGCGTGGAAGCGCCGCCCGGCTCACACGCCACTTCAGTGCAGCGGATGGCTCCGGGCTCGAGATCGGCGGCCGCGTCCAGAAACACCGCGGTCTGAGAATCGGCGATGTCCGCCGCCAGCTCCGGAGTGAGTTGCTGGCAGCGCAAGACCTCGATCCCGTTCGCTTCCAAAAGCTCCGCGGCGCGCAACCCGAGGCCATCATCCTGCCTCACTGGATTTCCGTAGCCGATGACCATACTTAACGCCTCGCGCGGTCGAGTAATTCGCCATCCGGCCCGATCAGGCTAATCTCCAGCGGCATCTGGCCGGCGGCGTGTGTCGAGCAGCTCAGGCACGGATCGAACGCGCGCACCACAGCCTCCACGCGATTCAGCGCCCCCGCCGACAGCTTGCCGCGCTCGACAAAATAGCTCGCGGTTTGCTGGATGCCGCGATTCATCGCCAGATTGTTGTGGCCCGTCGCAATGATCAGGTTCGCCCAGCGGATCAAGCCGTTGCTGTCCACCTTGTAGTGATGCAGCAGCGTGCCGCGCGGCGCTTCGGAGACGCCCACGCCTTCTTCGCAGTTCGGCTCCGCGAAGGCTCGCACGTGTGTGCTCAGGATGTCCGGGCTGGCCAGCAGTTCGCCCATGCGCTCCACGCAATACAGCATTTCGATGAGCCGCGCATGATGATAGTGAAACGAGCTGAGCAGCGGGCTGCCGGCGAATGTGCGCAGGATGCCCAATTCGTGATTCGCCCGCGGCGTCCCGCACGTGGTCACCAGGTTCAGCCGTGCGAGCGGCCCGACGCGGTACATGCCTTTTTCGTAGCCCAGCGGCTTATAGTAGGTCGACTTCAAGTAGGAATCGGGCTCGCTGACTTCGGCCAGGTACTTGGGGTAATCCTTGGGGTGCAGATCGTCGGCCAGCACGATACCATCGGAATCCACGATCCGCAGCGGACCGTCGTAGTATTCCAGTTTGCCCGAGCCATCGGTGAGGCCCAGGAACAGCGAAGGGAAATTCGCGAACGAAACGACCTCTTCGGGGAAGCGCTGCAGGAAGCCGCGGAACCGTCCCAGCGTGCGCGCCAGTGCGGCGATCGCGTCCGGCAGCATGGCCTCGATCTGATCGCGCTTCTCTTCGCTGAGCGGCGCGCCGACGCCACCGGGCACTACCCACGCCGGATGGATACGCTTGCCGCCCAGGATCTCGACAATCTGCTGACCGATCTGCCGCAGCCGGATGCCGTCCCGCGCGACTTCGGGCGCCGCCGCGGCCACGCCGAACAGATGCCGCGTCTCTGGGGGCGCGTCCATGCCCAGCACCAGATCCGGCGACGACAGATAAAACACGCTGAGCGCGTGGGATTGCAGAATCTGCGCCAGGTTCAAGATGCGCCGCAGCCGGGCCGCGTTCTCCGGAATGTTCACGCCCAGAATCGCGTCGCAGGCTTTGGCCGAGGCCAGCAGATGGCTTACCGGGCAGATGCCGCAAATGCGCGCCATCAGCGACGGCATTTCATAGAACGGCCGGTTCTCGC
>Ga0335072_10014027_pt1 | contig 11388 bp, 10 predicted proteins | sample Lox_Sample_21_FD_206725 | JGI IMG/M metagenome (GOLD analysis project Ga0335072, IMG submission 206725) | Soil microbial communities from Loxahatchee National Wildlife Refuge, Florida, United States - Lox_Sample_2.1 | ecosystem: Environmental > Terrestrial > Soil > Wetlands | place: USA...
CAGCTTGCCGTCGCCATCGCGCATCGGGGTCGCGCGTAACCGGTAGCTGCGCTGCGCTTCGCCGATACGCATTGGCAGCAGCGCGGCTTCACCTTCACCCGTAGAAGCACGCTGCATTGAGACCGCCATGCGGACCGCATTCAGGATTTTTTCGCCACCCGGAGTGTTGGTCAGAACCATCCGGTCCAACGACTTCTCGCCCAGCAACTCCATTGAGGCCTGGTTGAGCTTTAGAACATGGCCCTTTGCGTCCGTGACGATCACCGGTTCAAAGATGGACTGCACGACGGCATCACTCAGCTGATGCTCCATCTGAAGGCGTCCGGACTCGGTCTCACGCAAATCGCGGAGACGAACAGTCATCCTGTTCAACTCGGTGGCGATGACGCCAAGATCATCCCTCTGCCGCCACTCGATGCGTTGTTGAAGATCCCCCTGGCCGATGCGACGGACCGCGCGCGCCGTGCGACGAATAGGCGCGACCACAAAGAACGTCATCACTGCGGCGATTGCGATTGCCGTTGCGATGCTTGCTCCACACGCGCTGATCAATCTTGCCTTCAGCTGCGCCTGCTGATGCTCAAGGTCGGCTACGACCGAGTCATGCTCAGCCTTCAGTATGTTGAATCTCCGGGTGAGCTCGGCACTGATCTGTTCGAGCTGCGGCGCGAGCCGGTCGACGGCGTGGCGAGAACGTTCAGCGATTTTCGCGTGCTGATCGGCAAGATCGTCGATCGAAGTGTTCGGGGTGAATGCGCCCAGGGCTTTTCCAGCGGCGGCAAAGAGCTGCTGTGTCTGGGCAGCCTGCTGCGCGAACTGAGCGGACAACTGCGGCGCTGCTGTGATCTGGAGATTCGCCGCAGTCAACTCCTCGGCTGCCACAGAGGCCCGGACCGCGGCCAAGGCACCAAGCGCCTGATCGGCCGTATGGAGCGAGGCGTCCAGAGCTGCGAGCCGGACAAAAGAGGTACGTACGAGCATGCTGACCCCAGTCACCAGCGCAATGAGGAACAGACAGCCCAGCACGAGCCTTTGGTACAAAGTCAGCATCATCTTGATGGAAAATCTCTCACGTAAGGCTGCGCATGCTCAGAAATAACTTCATCCACTAGGAATTCCGGTAGCGCTTCAATACGTCTTCCAAGGTTATTACACCTTCAAGCTTGTTTTTGTTGGCCCGATTCAGGACAGGCAGCAATGGCCACCTTGGAAAGTAGCGCAACGTATTGTCGAGAGGAAGATCGGGAAACAGTAACGGAGTGCGATCTTGCTTCAGGGCTCTTTCAATCGGAGTGTTGCCGGTCAGCGTCGCGACCGCGCCGGTCAGCTCATCTTTGCTCATTGCATACCAGGAACCGTCCCAGAGCTGAATAAGGAACGCAGGTTTGTCGTCGAAAGAAACTGTCGCCGCTACCGCCTCAATGGGTTCGCTTCCACTCACGACAGGCACGTCGAGGGCATGCAGAGCATCTTCAATGTGAAGCACGCTTTCTTCGCGCTGCTCCTCCATGGACGGCAGGTCAAGACCGTCCTGATGAGTGAAAATCTCGAAAATTGGTACATGCTGAAGGCTACGTGAAAGCAGATAGGCAATCGTATTCGCCAGAATCACGGGCAGAACAATCGAGTAATTACCGCTGACTTCAAGCACCATGAAGACGGACGTCAGCGGCGCACGGAGAAATCCTGCAAAGAGTACCCCCATGCCGGTCAGCGCGTAGGCTCCGACCGTGCCGGTAAGATGAGGAAAGTAATGCTTTTCAAACGAGCCGACGGCTGCGCCAAGCATGGCTCCGATGAAGAGCGTGGGCGCGAACATGCCGCCGGGCGTACCGCTTGAAAACGACAGGGTAGTGGCCAACAGCTTCAGCAATGCCAAAGCAATTAGGAGTTTCCAGGCGAACTGGCCGTGCATTGCCTGGTCGATGACACCATAGCCCGGACCCATGACCTGGGGGAAACCGAAGAATCCTATGGCTCCGACCATCAGACCGGCTAATCCCGGCTGAAAAAAGTGGGTCCAGCGCGAAAAGGCTCGGAGGTGCGGGCGCAAATAGCCCAGGGCCTTTGAAAATATCAGCGCGACCAACCCGCCAGCTACTCCAAGCACTGCGTAAGCAGTGAGCTCGCGTGGATCGCGCAGCGTAACCTGTGGAATTCGGAATATGGGCTCAGAGCCCCAAAACCAGCGGGCGACCACGACGCTGGAGATGGCAGACAACACTACCGAGCCAAGCACCGCAGCACTCCAACGTCCGATAACCTCCTCGATGACAAACAGAATTGCAGAGATGGGAGCATTGAAAGCCGCGGCCAGGCCTGCCGCTGCTCCAATTGGCGCGAAGAGTCGCAGGCTCTGCCGCGACAGGCGCAATTTGCGCGCCACCATTGAGGCAACCCCGGCGCCGATTTGCAGGGATGGGTCTTCGGGACCGAGCGAGTGCCCCCCTCCAATGGCGATCGCCGAGGTCAGGAACTTGCCGATGACAGTTCTGAAAGAAATGTATCCGTTGTAGATGTAGAGCGCTGCCTTGGTCTGATTGACACCGCTGCCGATTGCTCCCGGGAAGAGCCATTGGACCAGCGCCGCAACCACCAAGCCGGCGAGTGTCGGCACGAGCAGCAGTCGATATTGCCCGGGGTGGGGTGCCGAACCGAGGGTCAAAATTCTGATCCACTCGATGGCTACCCGGAACGACACGACGAGTAATCCAGAGAGAATCCCAATAAATATGGACAAAACAAGAAACAGGCGCTCTTCGCGTGTTGGCGCAATCTTCTCGATCTCCCAGTTGGGCAGAGAATCGACCTTTTCCTGAATCTCGACGGGGGACTCGACTTTCACTGAGGTTCCACCCCCAGCGGGGACTGTGCGAGTTTAAGAAGGAGGACATCTTCCCCGCCCGGAGTTCCACATGCCGTAACTGTTTGCTTTTCAGTATCGAAGACCAGATTCATGATCGTTTGTTCCATCTGTGGATCTCGCGCCAGGGCCAGCGGCGTCAACTTGGAGGGAACCTGTTGCCATTTGGCGGCGAGATCGGCAAGCGACGCGGGAGCTGCATGGGTATTCATGGAGCAGGCTTCCAGGCGACCTTTCGCGACCTCGGCTGCATGCATCACACGCGTGGCTCGTTCTTTAGCCGGCAAATCGGTCCCGGGAAACAAACCCAACACCTGGCTGGTCGTTGCGAGCAATTCTCGATTGCTCGTCTGAACAGATTTTGGCTGGGAACCGAAATCGGGATGGGTCAAGACCTTTTCGAGGTAGGTAAGAGCCAACTGGAAATGCCCTAGTGCGAATGCAACTCGTCCCGCGCCCTCCAGCGCCTCTATCGGGTATGGCTTTCGCTCCGCGAGATTCCGGTATATCTCGAGCGCGTCTGCTGGATCTTGCGCGTCTTCCATCGATCTAGCGATCTCCAGTTTGACCTTCGGGTCGTCAGGGGCGTTGCCAGCAGCGACAAGCAATTGAGTACGCGCCTTAGGGTAATCCTTCCGATCGATCAGATAACCCACCAGTTCCAAGCGAACCGCCCTACGGCGCTCGTATCCATCGCCTTGCCACCTGCCATCCAGCGCCCGTTGATAGTACTCGACTGCACGAGATTGGTTCCCCTGCTTCGCGGCCAGTCTCGCCAACTCAAGATTGATGAGTCCGTTGCCCGGCTCAGATTCGAGTAGCGTATTGAAGTACGAAATCGCCTCCTCGGGACGGCTGGCAGCTGAAAGAGCCATCGCCAGTTTGATCTCAGTGTCGCGTCGTCCCGGATCATATTCCAGCGCAGAGCGATATGCGTCCACGGCCTGTTGAGGATGCCCATTCGACATTGCCAATTCGCCACGCTCAAGCCAGCGCTCTGCCAGCGATTGTCTGCGGCGTGAGAACGAATTGAACAGGAAGTAAGTTGCAACGGCCAGCGCTGCCGTGATGACAAACAGGCTCAGTAGCGCTATGAGATCCCGAAAGATCAGTTTTCGTTTGTATTGACGCTCTTCGGCGGTGAGTGGAGATCGCAGCTCAAATACGGCCATCTTTAATACCTAGTTTCTCATGTAAAACAGAGCTATATCGACGCGACTGGCTTCAGCGGCTGCGGGCGAGTTACGATCATCAGAGAGCGGATCAATCATGGCGCAAACCGAAACACCGGGCCTCGAAACGAAACAGCAGGGGCTGGAAGATATTCTCCAGCGGCTAGGCAGCGTCATCGTAGCGTATTCAGGCGGCGTAGATTCGGCTTTTCTGGCGCACGCTGCGCATCGTATTTTGGGCGACCAGATGCTCGCTATCATTGCCGATTCCCCTTCGCTCGCTCGGAGTCACTTTCGCGACGCACTCGAATTCGCCCGCCAGAAGGACATTCCATTGCGGACGGTAGAAACAGCGGAATTAGAAAGTGAAGCCTATGCAGTGAACGATGCCAACCGCTGCTTCCACTGCAAAGACGAGCTCTTCACCGTGCTCGACCAGAAGCGCTCAGAGCTTGGATTCGCTACAGTCGCTTACGGGTTGAATGTCGATGATCGTAAAGATTTTCGCCCTGGCCACCGCGCGGCCGTCGCGCACCACATTGTCGCCCCCCTAGCGGAAGCGGGTCTGACTAAGGACGACGTCCGTGCCCTGGCGTTACAGGCTGGTCTCGAAGTGTGGGATAAGCCTGCTTCCGCGTGCCTTTCCTCGCGTATCGAATACGGACGACGCGTGACGCCCGAGGCTCTGCGAATGGTCGAGATGGCGGAGGATGCCCTCCGGCTTCTCGGCCTGAGAAATTTCCGCGTGCGACATCACGGAAGCGTTGCGCGTATTGAAGTTGCGGAGGACGAGCTGCATTTTGCTCTCGATGCCGCACGCTTGCGCCAGATGTCGACGGCGGTGCACGCCGCGGGCTTCAGTTACGTCGCGCTGGACTGCGACGGGTACCGCTCGGGTTCCATGAATGAGATTTTGCCTCTCGACGTCCTCACACGGGCGGCCAAAACGTAAGCCATGCGCATTGGATACTTGGACTGCTTCGCCGGCATGAGTGGGGATATGCTCCTAGGAGCGCTCGTGGATGCTGGTGTCTCGACAGAACTTCTGCGGCAGACGGCGGAAGCACTCAGCGTTAACGCCAAGTTGGTTATCCGAGCTGTTGATCGCAGCGGAATCCAGTCAATAAAAATCGACGTAAAGGCAGGCGACGAGCTCGCGGAAGCCCCCGAACACCATCATGACCATTCTGACCATGTTCAAGATCATCCTCACGAGCATGATCACGGACATTCGCATGAACACCTTCACCGGCACGGCCGAAATTGGGGGGAGATACGGGAGTTGATTGGGGGTGCCCCCCTGGGGGAGGATGCCCGGACTCTGGCGCTCAGGGCGTTCGAGGTGCTGGCGGAGGCCGAGGGGCGGATTCATGGGGTGCCGGCAGAGCAGGTTCACTTCCATGAGGTTGGGGGCGTGGATGCCATCGTGGATATCGTCTGCGGGGCAACCGGGTTGTGCTCGCTCAACGTGGACCGGTGGTATGCGTCGGCGGTGAACGTCGGGAGCGGCCATGTGCACTGCGCGCACGGGCGGTTTCCCGTGCCTGCACCGGCGACGGCGGAGCTGCTCAAGGGTATTCCGACCTATTCGGCAGGGCCGAAGCGGGAGCTGACAACCCCAACCGGGGCGGCGCTCCTGAGGGCGTTGGGGTGTACCTTCGGGGAGACTCCGGCGATGGCGGCTGAGACGATCGGTTACGGAGCGGGGACGGCGAATCCTGAGGGCTTTCCCAACGTCCTGCGACTGACGGTGGGCGAGAGCGCTGATACGTCGAAGCGGGATCGAGTGGTGGTGCTGGAGTGTGCCGTGGATGATGCCAGTCCGCAGGTGGTGGCTCATGCCATGGAACTGGCGCTGGAGAACGGGGCGCTGGATGCCATGGCTGCTGCGGTGACTATGAAGAAGGGGCGTCTCGGGACGCTGCTGACGGTGCTCACCAAGCCTGAGGATGCGGCGGCGATCGAGGGTCTGCTCTTCCGGGAGACGACGACGTTGGGTATTCGGCGGAGGACGGACGAGCGAGTGATCCTGGACCGGAGCTTCGTCACCGTAGAGACGGCTTATGGGCTGATCCGGGTAAAGGTGGGCAGTCTGGGTGGCGAGCGGCGTAACGCGATGCCGGAATACGAGGATTGCCGGAGAGCGGCGCGCGAGCATGGGGTTCCGCTGAAGGTGGTGATGGAGGCTGCACTCGTAGCCTTCGCGGAGCATCCAGCCTACGATCCGGCGGGCGCATGACCCGCGAAACCATACTGGAGATGCTGGAGAGGATTCAGCGGGGCGAGACGACGCCTGCGGAGGCGATGGCGCGCCTGTCCAAGCTGCCCTTTGAGGACGCGGGCTTCGCCAAGATCGATCACCATCGCAGCCTGCGGTTGGGACTTCCTGAGGTCATTTATTCGGCGGGGAAAACTGCGGCGCAGGTGGCGGAGATTTTTTCGCGGATGGCGGCGGCCGGGGGGGACGTGATCGCTACCCGGGCCGGGGTGGAGGCGTTCCATGCCGTCCGGGAGCTCATACCGGAGGCCCGGTACCATGCCGAGGCAAGGATCGTCGGGTTACGGCAGACAGGTGAGTCGCCAGGACTGGGGCCGGTGGCGGTGGTCTGCGCCGGGACGAGCGATCTGCCGGTGGCCGAGGAGGCGGCGGTCACCGCCGAGTATCTGGGCCTCGAGGCAGAGCGGATCGTGGACGTCGGGGTGGCCGGGCTGCATCGGCTGCTGGCGCAGGGCGACCGGCTGGGGCGGGCCAGGGCGGTGATCGTCTGCGCCGGGATGGAAGGGGCGCTGCCGAGCGTGGTGGGCGGGCTGGTTGCCGCTCCCGTGATCGCCGTGCCGACAAGCGTGGGCTATGGGGCTTCGTTCGGAGGGATCGCGGCGCTGCTGGGCATGCTCAACTCGTGCTCGCCGAACGTGTCGGTGGTGAATATCGACAACGGCTTCGGGGCGGCTTACGTGGCGGCAATGATTGTCCGGTTGGGGCAGCGGTAGTACCCCTCCCCCTTGGGATCCGTAAGCGTTTCATTCTAAAGGGATGGATCTGCAACCGTTTCATTCTAAAAGAGAAGTCCCGGACTCATACATTCGAGAGGAGTTATGGCGGCTGGAGCGGCTTCTGCCCGTAAGCGTTTCATTCTGGACGACAAATCTATAAGCGTTTCATTCGAAGCGAGTTAGCTGCATTATCGAAGGTGTGGAATCTTCATCGCTATTTCTATTTTAGGGATTTCTTGGTATTTCTCCGCCAACTTTCTCACTATATCCCTTGCCCGCTTGACTGTACATAGGTACATTGGTACGTATGGACGACACACAGAACCAGCTCATTGTCGAGCGGGTGCAGACGGGGGTGCGGATCGAGAAGCGTCTGCTGAAGGTGCTGAAGGCACTGGCGGAGTACTGCGATATGACGCTGGGGGATCTGCTTGAAGGGATCGTGCTGCACGCGTTGGAGGGCAAGTGCGCTTTCGGGCCGGAGACGCTGGCGCAGGTAGCGGCGATGAAGAAGATTTACGGGCTGGATCTGGATGCGACCGCCAGCCACCGGATGACAGAAAAAGACGGTGAGGCATGAAGCGGGTGTGGGTGGGATTGCTGATCCTTGCCGGTGTGGCAGCGGTCGTGGGTGTTTTGCATCATCGATACGGGCGACTGGGGAGGTTGGGGATGGCTGAGGGTCCGCTGGCACATGCGCGCAGCGAGTTCACGTTTGCGGTGCAGGCACCGATGGCGGAGGCGTTTCCGCTGTTCGGTCCGGAGGGAGAGCGTCGGTGGTCGGGTCCGACGTGGGATCCGCAGTTTGTCTATCCGGTTCCAGCGAAAGACGTGGAGGGTGCGGTGTTCCGCATTCGCCATGGGCATCACATGGCGACGTGGGTGAACACGGCCTTCGACCCGGAGTCGGGACATGCGGCGTATGTATACGTGATCGACGGAATGCTGGCGACGCGGATCGATGTGCAGCTGTCTCCGGTGGATGTGGCGACAACGCGGGTTCGCGTGATGTATGAACGGACAGCGCTGTCGCCTTCGGTGAATCCGGATGTGACGGAGATGGCGCAGAAGGACGCGAAGATGGGTCCGGAGTGGGAGCGGGCGATTGGGGAGTATTTGAAGGGTAGGTGAGGGGCGGGCTATTAAATCGGTAGAAATATGGTATCCGTCTTTCAATCTGTTGTGTCCAAATTCAATTAGCGCAGAATGGGAACACAGTCGATTAAGGTATAGGCCCAAAATGTGAGCATCTTTCTGTTTATTTTGGGTAAGCTGGTACGTTTGATGACCTTTCCGGCCCACTACCCAGATGAGTGCCCGCCCGGTGACGCCAGGGACGCCGACGGTGAGCTTTTTCGGTTCGTAAGGAATCAGCCTCCGCAATCAAGCGATTTTGTTCCGGTTTATCCGGGGAACACGGTCATAGACGCGGACATGAGGTGTCAGGCGTGCGGCTTGTCGGTATTGCTGACTGAAGTTGACGTCGTTGCGGCCAGAAAAACCTGTCCGTGGTTTAAAAAGCGACTTGTTGCAAAGGGTCGCGTAAATCGTGATTGGGGAAAAACGGGCAGAACTGGGTCCCAAGTCCCAAATCACTACACGTGGTGGGTCGCGAGTGGTAAATCGCCGGAACAGATATTCGAAGTAATCGAGGTAAGGTGAACTTTCTTCAGCCAAATGACGCGCTAGGTCGGCTTGTCATAGAGGAGACATTCCTCTATTTCGATGGGCCCCGTCTTTTTGTGGCTGAAAATGCTGCAGGCCAGAAGTTCCTCATCAATTGCTTGGATTCTGATGACTTACAAGATTATTGGCTCTCATCAGCGATCTCTGAGAGGCGTCTTTTCGCTTTGAAGGACGGGGTCCTGCCATTACGCGAAGCGTTTTCTGTCCCTGAGCTTGGATATGTAATCAGATTTAGCACGACACGAGATGGCGTGTTGCGGCAACATCAAATAATCCAGCCTAACGAGTTGCACGCTGATGATTTGCCCGATCCCGAGGTTTTTTTGCGGGGCGAGCTTGTTGAGCGTACGACCACAGATGCAGTGTTCCTCGCCAAGCGTCTCAACACGGATGTGGTTCTTCTCCACTTGTATCCCGGACTCAAAATCTTTGAAGCTTCTGTTAGGGCGGTGGGTAAGGTTTTATCCTCATTTGAGGATTATCTTTCGTCGAAAATCTCTCGTCTGCAGGCTGGCACTGAAAACGCCTCGACCGCTTTTCAAGTAAATATGTTGGGAACCTTTGCGGGCTCTTTTGGTCTTGAGCTGTCCGTGCGTGGTGGCGATCCGCGTATAGGCACTATCGTAAAGGATGCGGTCGACGATTTGAGCTTTGCCGCGGATCCCCATGAGCTCGAGGAGAAAATGGCGGGTGTGCGAGATGAGGAAGTTGCGTCCCTAAAGAAATTTCTCTCAGAGATAAAACGGGCCGGCTCAGATTTGAAGATTGAAGCGGCATCTCGCACCGACACCGAGGCGATCTCCGTCGAGGTTAGCTTGCCAAAGGTGCGTGCAGCGATCAAGTCACTAAAACGTGAACCAAGCGTGGGAAAAACGACTAAGACGTTGGTTGCTGAACTAGTGGGTATCAATCTGAGGAGCCGCAGGTTCGAAATATTCGACGTGGAGTCGCGAGAGACGTTTACCGGCGCCATCGACGCGGTGATCTTCCAAGAGCTTCGGGTTATCGAATTGCCTCGCCGCTATAGAGTTGTGATTGAAGCAGATATTCGTAGAACTACAAGCGGTTCCGAAGAGCCGTCTGCTTGGCGAATGATTAGCGCAACCATGTTAGCTTAAGAGCGACGCGAAAGTTTGGCCAGACTAGGACTTCGTAGGTAACAGCAGGTCCCTCCGCTCCGTGCGCCGCGGCGCACTCCTCGGCATGACAAAGATTTAGTGAGGGGAAACAGCAGATTCCTTCGCCTCCGCTCAGGACAGGCTCTTCGACTCCCCTTCACTTCGTTCAGGGTCGCTCAGGATGACAACCTTACGATTTGCCGAGCGGACGGTAACGACACGCGTCCAAAGCTAAGGCGCCTGGGCCGAGGCAGAGAATGGCGATGAGTCCGAAGAGCATGCAGAAGTCTGTCCGGGCGTCGTGCATAGCCGCCCAGAATCCCTGCTTGAGCAGCATGGGGATCTTGGTCGATGAGATGGCCACAGCGATGTCGATCACGAGCGGCACGGCGGCGAGCGTGGTGAAGAGACCGGCGATAAGCAGCGCGCCGCAGACAATTTCGACGACGCCGACGAAGGGCGCAGTGAGAGAGGGTGCGGGGATTCCGATGTGGGCGAAGCGGCCGGGGCCGAGCGCGGCGGGAAAGAGGAACTTCTGAATGCCTTCGGAGAGAAAGACCCACCCGACCAGAATTCTCAACAACAGGAGACCGAGTGAGTGCCGTTGGGTCATGAGCACCTCCGTGTGTATTGGAGCGGCCCGCGGGTTTAGCCGGTCGTTACCGATAGTATATCGCCGCACTTCGGAGACTGAGGTCCCTCCGCTCCGTGCGCCGCGACGCGCTCCGGTCGGGATGACACTCGTAAGTGAGCCGGCACACGATATTGTGAAACCAACCTCGAGATAGTTTCATTGCGCCTGTTTCCGGGGAGGGTGCATACTCCGTGTGTCACTCGGAGGCTCTTATGACCGGCGGCCATGCCGGAGTTCTGCGGGATCCGAACGGAAGTGGGTATTGGGGGACGACGATCGCGTCGCTGGCGGTTGGGGCGGCGTTTCTTGCGCTGTGGTTCTGGCTGCTGCCGCCGTGGCTGGGCTTCAAGGTAGATACTGCGGGCGCGGCGCGATGGCGTTGGCTGGCGGCAGTGCCTTCAGTGCTGGGATTCGCGGTGGCGCTGAGGTGTATGTGGGACTTTGGACGGACAGGGCACGGAACTCCGGCGCCGATGGCTCCGCCGCAGAGGCTGGTGGCGGTGGGGCTGTACAGGTATGTGCGGAACCCGATGTACCTGGGGTTCTTTGTGGGATGGGCCGGGCTGTGGGTGATCTTCGGGCGGGCGAGTGTAGCGGCGATTGCCTGGGCGTGCGCGGTGGTGGCGGGGGTGGCGTTGTTTGTGATGCTTTACGAGCAGCCGGCGCTGCGGGGGAAGTTCGGCGCGGATTATGAGGAGTACTGCAGGAATGTAAGGGCGTGGATTCCGCGGTTGCGGCCGTGGACGAGATGAGAGGCGGCAGAGGCAAGGAGCTGCGACATGAAGAAACCTTTAGTAGCGGTGCTGGCATTGGGCGGAGCAGTGGCGTTCGGGCAGATCTCGGCGGTGGCGCAGACGGCGAGTCCGCAGGCGGCGGGAACAAGCCAGAGCGCCCAGAGCGGAAGCGAGGATGCCGATCAGA
>Ga0335072_10014031_pt1 | contig 11387 bp, 8 predicted proteins | sample Lox_Sample_21_FD_206725 | JGI IMG/M metagenome (GOLD analysis project Ga0335072, IMG submission 206725) | Soil microbial communities from Loxahatchee National Wildlife Refuge, Florida, United States - Lox_Sample_2.1 | ecosystem: Environmental > Terrestrial > Soil > Wetlands | place: USA: Florida...
GCAAGCAAAGCCGCCGGACCCGCGCGCCGGGGAGAGTGTAAGAGCGGAAGCTTTCAGGGATCCCACCGCCTCAATACCCTGCTGCCGAAGCCATTCCGTCGCATCCCACACTCCAGGATCGAGGTAGCGCTCCGGCAGACGCAAGGCGACTTTTGCACGGATCTTGTCGCCGCACCGAATGGCAGGGAACTGCCGGTCTGCAGGGGAGTAGATGGTAGTGCGCAAGCCCCCATCAAGCGAGCGGCCGTCCACCGCTGTTACATGCACATCGATGCTCTCGCTCTGTTCTTCCCGAAGCGTATTGCCAAAAGGCACGGCGGACTGTGTAAGACGGATTGGCGTCGTCCGGGTGACTCGGCCCTCGATCCTGTTGATTCCGCCTGCATCCGCAATCCAGCTGAGCGGTGTTTCGCGAATGGGGACTCCTGCCATCTCGATAAGCAGGAAGCCCAGCAAAAACCATGTACAAGCCAAGGGCAGCAGAGCGATGCGCGGTGCTTTGTGCGCGGCAACCAGGGAGATCAAAGCAAGCGGCAAACAGGCTGCGACCAGCAGGCCAGGCATGATCCACCGATAGGATCCTGCAAGGACCCCGGCACACAGCCAAATCGCCGCAAACAGTGCGGGCGAGGTCGCGAAGGATAGTCGCTCTGGCATTACTTCCTGGGGGTTTGATCCTGAAGGGGCAGCCTCAGCCCGGCTTTCAAACGGGCTTGGGGTCTTGCACGCAAGCCCCGTCCCTTCCGCTTCGCCCTAAAGACCAGGAAAACCGATCATGCCACAGCGGTCTCGGTTACCCGCACATTAATTGCGTCTCAGAAAGACGACTGTTTCCATATGAAAAGTCTGCGGAAACAAGTCCACCAGGCGCATCTTGCTGATGAAATATCCGGACTGTAACAACGCCTGTAAGTCTCTGGCGAGAGTCGCCGGATCACATGAAATATAAATAATCTTCGCCGCAGCGATCTCTGCCAGATGGCCGCAAACTTCCTTGCCGAGGCCAGCGCGGGGCGGATCCACCACAATCAGCTCCGGTTTTTCTTCTGTTGCGGTATGGCTGCGCAGAAACTCCAACGTTTCGGAACGAACCAACCGGTGTTTTTTGCCTTCTAAGTTTTTCTTCAGGTCGCCGGACGAGTACCCATCGGACTCAACTGCGATTACATTTTCGAATTCCAGCGCCCGCGCGAAGAGTCCAACGCCCGAATAGAGATCCCAGGCTAGCCGTCCCCGCTCCTCTGCCACCACCCATGCGACGAGCTCAGGCAACAAAAACCGGTTCACCTGGAAGAAGCTGCCCAGGCTCACCTGGTAGGAAACTTCGGCCAGATAGTAAGTCAGGGACCGCTGTCCCCAATGAAGTACGCTTTGTGGCAGGAATAAGCCGACTCCGGTAAGGACCGGAAGCTCAGTCCCAAGCTCCTCAGCAAACTTCTCCAGGTCGCGCTCATTGGATCGCTGTTTGGCCCCCGTCCAGAGCGAAACAAGCAACTGGTTCTGCTGACCGTTGGTGAAGAATTCCACCTCCTCGCAAAGGCTCTCGATATTCCGGATACGCGAGACAGCAGCCATCGCCTGTTCGAGTACTGGAGCCGCAATGGGACAGTGACTGACTGGCAGAAGTCGATGCGAACCTCGCTGACGGTAACCAAGCGCGCCCCGCATCACATGCAGGCGAATCCGGTTGCGATAAGCCCAGCCCGGTCCGGCAAGAGTTGTTAGTTCGTCAGGCACAGGAACATGCGCCCGCATCAGCGTTTCTTTCAGAATGTCCAGCTTCATCTGGAGCTGGAAGGCAACGTTGGCATGCTGATAATGGCATCCGCCACAGCGGGGAACGTACTCACATGCGGGCGCGATACGCTGGGGAGAGGCTTCAAGGACGGCCTCGAGCTCGCTGGTTGCGAAGCTGCGCCGATCGGTAGTGAGGGACGCCTCTACCCGTTCCCCGGGCAGCGTTCCCGGAATAAATATTGTCTTTCCCCCATCGCGTGCTAATCCATCTCCGCCGTAAACTACCTTTTCAACTCGCAGCTTCATCCCTGGCTCATGTAGAACAGACTCAATCGCGGCAGGTCGAGTTTCTCCAGCAGCCGCTTGTGCAGAAACTGCTGTTCCACCTGGCGGATCTGCATCGCCGGCATGCGGCTGCGATACGGAGCCAATTCGGCGGCCGCCTGTTGCCGCACTGCCAGCAGCTCAGCCTCAGGCGTCGACGCAAGAATCATCGCGAACAGTTTTTCTTCCAATACAGTAAGGGACTGCTCCAGGTGTTCAAGCTGGGGCATCGCCTGTGTTACTTCCCGGGACAGCGCCTCCAATCGATCTGCAATCTCTGCAAACTTTCCTGTGTCCTGGAGCTGCCGCGCCGCTCCCTTCAGGTGAGCTGCAATGCGTTCCTGTTCGAAACCCTGTTCTGTGGCTCCGGGCCGGGCAGGAACCGCGCCCACGGCCGCCTCCTGCATTGCTTCCATAGCGGAAAGAACTTCCTGCGCGCAATAAGCGAGGCCATTCACGCGGCGCACCCGGGACTTGTTTTTCCGGGCGTCGAATTTGTCGAATGCGGCATCGATGCCCTGCAGGACAGCGGCCAATGGAATACCGGCCTCACGCCAGGTTTCTATCAGCGCCCAGTCGACCGTGGAGAGGAGAAGCAGAGTTCCCCGGCGTCGCTGGAAGTGTTCTTCAATCTCAGTGAAATAGTTGAAATAATTCTGCACAGACGTCAGGCGTGCTTTGCGGCCGCTTCGCTGTGGCTATGCTTTGCTTTAGCTGTGCGGTTACGTTCATAGATCAGACGTAGGCCATCCAGCGTGAGCATGTCATCGATTGTCTCAATGAACCGGGAATCACCCACGATCAGCCGCGCGAGCCCGCCGGTCGCAATGATTCTGGGCACCGGCGAATCCGGAGTCCGTATCTCGTTCAACATGCGTTCGAGAATGCCATCCACCAGGCCGATGTATCCGTAGTACAACCCGCTTTGGATGTGCGCGACGGTATTGGTTCCGATTACTTTGGCCGGTTTTTTTACGTCGACGCGGGATAACTTCGCGGCTCGGGCAAACAAGGCATCCGCCGAGATCGCCAGTCCTGGAGCAATCACACCGCCCAGGTATTCGCCCCTGGGTGATATCACGTCGAAGGTGGTAGCTGTTCCAAAGTCCACGACAATGCAAGGGCCACCATAGCGGGCGAAAGCCGCGACACCGTTGACCAGCCGATCGGCGCCCAACTCGGCTGGGTTATCCACCAGAATTGGCATTCCGGTCTTGATCCCGGGTTCAACGAACATAGGTTTGACGTTGAAGTATCGTTCGCACATCTGGCGCAGCGTCGACTCGAGAGGCGGCACGACAGAAGAGATGATGATGCTCGTGACGTCGTGGGCCTCCACTTTCCGCATGCTGAAGAGATTCAAAAAGAGCACACCATATTCGTCTGCTGTTTGGGTGCGGAGCGTGCTGACGCGCCAGTGGGTGACTAACTCATCGGAGGCGAGGCGATAGAGCCCGAGAACTGTATTGGTATTGCCGACATCGAGGGTGAGCAGCATAGAGTTTCCCGCTATTGATCCCGGACGCCCCCGGAGTGTACGGTCTCAAGGCCGAGGGCTGTGCGCACCCTAAGAAAGCCGCGCGAATCAAGGCCTGCCGTGACGCCGGAGTAACCCGCCCCCTCGTCCACATGCACGTGCCTGCCGCGAATCCAGGTAGAAGCGTCTTCGAGACGGCTGAGGATGCTTAACGCCGCGCCGTTTGTCTCTGCACTGAGCGCCTGCGCTTCCCGGTAGAGCGATTGTAGCAAAGCAACCAGCAGCTCCTGCCGTGCCCAGGCTCGGCCGGTTTCGCTCCGCAAAGAGCACGCGATGAGTCCCAGTTCCCCTGGAAAACTCTCCTGGTGCACATTGATACCGATGCCTACGACTGCATGGCGAACCCGCGTGACCTCGGCGTTCAACTCAGTAAGGATGCCGCAGAATTTCTTTCTGCCCAATAGCAGATCGTTGGGCCATCGGATATCGGCTTCGAGCGAAGTAACTTGCTGCACAGCATCGCGCACGGCGAGACCGGCAGCCAGAGAAAGCCAGAGTATATCCGCCGGAGCAACCCGCGGACGCAGCAGCACGCTGACGTAGAGGCCGTCGCCGCGAGCCGAGTGCCAGCCGTGGGCGCCACGGCCCCTGCCGGCTGTCTGCTCATCCGCGAGGTAAACCATCCCTTCAGGAACGCCCTCTCCGGCCTCGTGCATGGCCAACACATTGGTGGAGGGAATGGAAGGAAAGTAGCGGATGTTGCCAGCGAAGGGCGTGTCGGCAAGAGCACTGTCCAGTGCTGCCAAGTCGTAGGTGTCGTCTAAGCGGGTCAACGGTTGATCCTGAGGGAAGGAGAAACAAACAGCGCCGTCAACATTCCCGTCGCTGGACCGAAGGCGCCTGACTCCCCATTCGAAGACGCGTCGTCAATGCGCATCTCCCCCGGTTTAGAAGATATCCGTGGTGACGCGCATGCTCAATTCCACGGCAGCCGTCGATTGTGTCAACGCTCCAACCGAAATGAAGTCCACGCCGGAAAGCGCATACTTGCGAATGTTTTCGAGCGTGACGGGCCCCGATGCTTCGAGCGGGAGATGGAGTCCGCGGCCACGCACCGTGCTCACCGCTTTCTTTGTTTCGGCCGGGGTCATGTTGTCCAGCAGTAATGACTCTGCACCGGCGGTGAGAGCTTCTTCCAGCTCAGCCAGGTTATGCACTTCGCACGTGACCGTCTGACCAGGCCTGCGTCCGGCCAGAGCACGCGCCACAACTTTGGCGATTCCACCCCCCAGAGCGATGTGGTTGCTCTTGATCAGGATCCCGTCGGAGAGATCGAGACGATGGCTCTCCCCACCGCCGCAGCGCACTGCATATTTATCCAGTACCCGCAAGCCGGGAACCGTTTTCCTTGTATCCAGCACCTTGGTCTTGGTGCCTTCCACCGCATTCACATACTCCCGAGTTATGGTGGCGATCCCGCTCATGCGCTGCATCAGGTTCAGGATGACGCGTTCGCAAGCCAAAATCGTGCGCGCATTACTACGGATTACGGCAACCGCCTGACCCTTCTTCACGCGCACGCCGTCGAACATTTCAGGGTGATTGATGACCTCGAATCGGCCCGTGCTTTTCTTATCGAGGCGGAGAAAAATTTCCAGAAAGCGCGGAATACATCCCAGTCCTGAGATCACGCAATCCTGCCTGGCCAGCACGGTTCCGGAAGCGCGCAGACCAGGATCGATGGTGATGGCAGTGGTCACGTCGCTGGTGGCCCGGTCCTCTATCAGGGCTTGCTCCAGGGTCGCTTCAACCCGCCTGCTCTTCCAATCCATCAGCTAGCCCTCTAACGGCTGCAATTAAGACTCTCGAGCGCAGCCCGGGTTTTGGGGATCAGCACATTCAGCTCCGCCGCCCGGCGGCGCAGCCCTTCCACCACGTTTGCCGGAGCCTTAGCCAGGAATGCCTCGTTCGATAGCTGACGATCGGCATTAGAACCTTCCTTCTCCAGCCGCACCAGTTCCTTATTCAGGCGCTCGCATTCCGCCGCAACATCGATCGTACGCTCATAGACCAGAGCTACATCAAATCCTGCCGCCGAGCGTACTGCCGAACCCTCGGGCATGACGTCGACAAACTGGATGGTAGAGACTTTGGCCAGACGCCCGATAATGTCCTCGTTCTGCTCGATGCCTTCCCGCTTCGTGGCCCCGACACGGAGCAGAATCGGCACGGCGGCCTTCTCCTCCACTCCCAATTGCCTGCGCATATCGCGAACCGCGACAATCAGGTCCTGCAGCTGCGTCATTTGCTCTTCTGCCGCCGGGTCGATCAGTTCTGTGCGTGCCTGCGGATACCTGGTGAGCGCAATTGACTTGGCAGGAGCATGATTCTCATGCAGAGCATGCCAGATCTCCTCGCTGATAAACGGCATGAACGGAGACAACAGGCGAAGAGCCGATTCGAAAACCGATAACAGGGTAGCCAGCGCGGAACGCTCGGGCAGACGCAGTTTGACGACTTCCAGATACCAATCGCAAAAATCGCCCCAGAAAAATCGGTATAGAGTATTGGCCGCCTCGTGGAAGCGATACTCGCCCAGCGCCTCGTTGATCTCTCCGGTAGTGCGATGCAGCCGGGAGACAATCCAGCGGGCTTCCAGGGTCTTGCCGGAGGCTTCCAGATGGCTCAGGCTGCAAATGATTCCGGCCTCTGCTGCGCGTTCCATTTGCATGAAGATGAAACGCGCGGCATTCCAGATCTTGTTCGCGAAGGCCCGGTACCCATCGGTCCGGTCCTCGCTGAATGCAATATCGGTTCCGGGCGACGCCATGGCCGCCAGCGTAAAACGAACCGCGTCCGTGCCAAATCGTTCCACAATCTGGATCGGATCGATGACATTGCCTTTGGTCTTGGACATCTTCTGCCGGTCCGCATCCCGGACCAGCGCGTGGATATACACCTCACGGAAGGGGACAGAGTCCTTCAGCTCGCGCTTGCTCCCGTCGGCCATCGGTTCCTCGAGCATGAAATGGCAGCCGAGCATGATCATGCGCGCCACCCAGAAGAACAGGATGTCGAAACCCGTCACCAGCAGGACAGTCGGATAAAACGCGTCCAGATCCGGCGTGTGCTCCGGCCAGCCCAATGAGGAGCAGGGCAAAAGCCCGGAAGAAAACCACGTGTCCAGCACATCGTTTTCCTGCTCCAGATGACTGCTGCGGCAGTGAGCACAAACCTCAGGCGTAGTGCGCGCCACGGTAATCTGGCCGCACGCCTTGCAGTGCCACGCCGGAATGCGATGGCCCCACCACAGCTGCCGGGAGATACACCAATCATGAATATTCCGCATCCACTCAAAGTACGTTTTGGAGTATTGCTCCGGCGTAAAGCGGATGTGGCCCTCTTCGACGGCGGCAATCGCCTTGTCGGCCAGAGGCTGGATGCGCACGAACCATTGGGTTGAAAGCAGGGGCTCCACGATCGTCTTACACCGGTCGCACTTTCCGACAGCGTTTACGTGATCGCGCACGCCGGCCAGCAGATTCTGCGCTTCGAGATCCGCCAGTACCTGCTGCCGCGCCTGGTGACGTTCCAGCCCGGCATACGCTCCCGCGGCTGCATTCATATGTGCCGTCTCGTCCATCACGCTGATCGACGGCAGACCCTGGCGCTGTCCCAAAGCGAAGTCGTTGGGGTCGTGCGCCGGCGTCACCTTAACCGCACCAGTGCCGAACTCTGGACTCACCCAGGAGTCGGTCACGACAGGGATTTCGCGTCCCGTGAGTGGCAGCCGAAGCATCCTGCCATGCAGGTGCTTGTATCGTTCGTCGTCGGGATGAACCGCTACCGCGACGTCGCCCAGCATGGTTTCGGGCCGGGTCGTCGCCACGGTGACGAAAGCAGGCTCGCCCACAACGGGATAGCGAATCTCCCAAAGCTTGCCTTGCTGCTCCTCGTGCACCACTTCCAGATCGGAGATAGCCGTCTGGCACCGCGGGCACCAGTTCACGATGTACGCGCCCCGATAAATCAGCCCTTGCTCATAAAGCCGGACAAACGCCTCACGCACCGCCGCGGAGCGCGGGCCATCCATGGTGAAGTATTCGCGCGACCAATCCACGCTGGCGCCCAGCCTCCGCATTTGATCGAGGATGGCAGCGCCGTAGTGCTGCTTCCATTGCCATACCCGCTCCACAAAGGCTTCCCGGCCCAATTCCTGCCGTGTCTTGTGCTCTTCCGCCAGCTGGCGCTCGACCATCAATTGGGTCGCGATCCCCGCGTGGTCTGTGCCTGGAATCCACAAGGCCAGGTCGCCGCACATGCGGCGCCACCGCGTGAGAATGTCCATTTCGGTGTGTTCCAGCATATGTCCCATATGCAGCCGTCCAGTGACGTTGGGCGGGGGCAGCAACATGGTGAATATCGGCGCAGAAGCAGAGTCGTCTGTACGTGGCTGGTCGAATAGTTCTTCTTCGACCCAGTAGGCTGCCCAGCGATCTTCTATTGCGGCTGGGTCATAAGCTTTGGGAAGGTCACGAGGCATGTAGGTGTCTTGCGCGCCGGTCTTTCGGGGTTGACTCAGATCGGAGGAAAAGCGTGTTTCTGTCCGTGAGCAATATCGGGCACGACTGGTCGTGCCCGATATTGCCAACAAGTCTTACGAACCCCAGATTCTCACGTCCGGAGCCCGCCGCCGTCAGAAAGGATTGAGCTTATCAAGTCCCTTCTTTTTCTTGTGCTTGCTGGAAGATTCCACGCTTGAATCGTACTTGGGCGCTGGAGTCTTCTTCTTTTTTCCGTTGGTGGCAGTTGCACCGGCGTCGGTGCCTGTCTGCACCTGAGCAGCGTGCGGTACGTCGTTGGTTTGCGCCGGAGCGTCCGCCGGCTTTTCAATCGGGGGTAACGGCTGGGTGTTGGTGGGGGCCACCGTATTGAGCCCTCCAGGATTTTGGGCTCCCGGAACGCCGGCTGCCGCTGCAGCGGCAGCCGCGCCCTCTGGAGTCACGGGAGGGCCAACGGGAGTTCCGGCCGGCGGATTCGAACTAGGGGGGGCCTGACTCCCAGCTGCGGGGGCCTGATTCCCATTCTCCTGACCGGTGCTCACAATGCTGGCGCCAATCGCAGGTGCCCCGCTCGCGGGCGCGCCGGTACCAGCCGAAGGCACGCCTTCCAACTGTAGAGGTTCGCCGGTTTCGGGCGTAGATGAGGGTGCAGCCCCGGCAGCCACAGCGGTAGCGGGCGTCGCAGAAGGTCCGTTGAGCGGAGGCAAGGGCTTGTCGGTGAGGGCAGCGGCAAAGAGCGCCTGGTCCCTCTTGTGAACTTCGGGCGCCGTGACTGGTGGAGGATCGGTAATGGTCGGGTCGCCGACGCGGGCGGCGTTTACCGTGACTGGGCCGCGTTTCACCAGCACCAGGACACGATCCTTGAAGGTGATTCCCGTCCGGCTCTGCTCTTCTGCCTCGCTGTCAGCCAATTCCTGCTTGGTTGGTTCCGGCACAGGGCGGTTCAAGGCAATCAGGCGCTCGCGGGCGTCTTCAACATGCGGAGCCATCGGGTAGTGGGTGACCACGCGGGAGTAGGCGTCCGCCGCCTGGTCATCGTAGGCCTTCATGAGTTCCTGCTTGGCCTTGGGGTTGAGCCGCTTGTCGGAAATGCCCTGAACATAGCGAGCCTCCGCGGCATAGGCGTCTCCGAGTCCAATCAGCGCCAGGTCGCTGCGGCTGTAAAGCGGATAACTGTCGGTCACAGTTTGAAGGCGGGCAATGGTCGCCGCCCAGTTCTCGTGCGAGGCGTAGAAGCTGCCTACCTGGTACTCGCGCTCAGCCAATACCTCCTGCACTTCGCGCAGCCGTTGCTTAGCCCGGGGAACAAATGGGGAGTCCGGAAATTGCTGGATCATCGTCCGGTATTCCTGTTCGGCCTGCTCCGCATTTTTCGGGTCGCGGTCCGGCTTCTCCATCTGCATGTAGTAAATGTCGGCCACCTTCATTTGCGCTTCGGCCGCTTCCGGCTGATTGGGGAAGAAGGTGATGAAGTCCTTGTACTCCGCCTCTGCCTGGGTCAGCGCAGCGGTGCCCCCTTCTTTGAACCAGCTGTCGCCCACGGCGAGCTTGGCTCGCATCTGGTATTCCGATTCCGGATAAGTGTTTAGCAGCGTCTGCAGGTCAAGCCGGGCCACATCGTACTTGCCTTTCTTCATGGCCTGCATCGCCTTTTCGAAGAGCTCCTTATCCGGCTGCTTCGATGTGCTGCCGGCAAGGGGATTATCAGGCGTTGGTTTAGTTTGTGGCTTGGAGGGCTTGAAGATGCCAAACTGAGCGCACGCGGGGAGGGCGCAAAGAAGACACACTGTGGAAAACCGGAATAGATAACGCTGCATAGCACCTCAGGACAGAGGTTCCCCGACCCCGGGGAGCTCATAGACCATATTACTTGCTTACTGGATGTTAAATGGCTGCGGGCTGTCTGGAATGGAATTTTTGGCTCTGGGCGCGTTGTTCTGCCTCCCGGGCCATTTTGAGCAGGGCCCGAGCCTCCTTTTCGGGCTCGCCGGAATCAAAGACGGCGCTCCCGGCGACCAGCAAATCCGCCCCCGCCTCGACGACCTGGGCAATGGTGTCCTCTGCCACCCCGCCGTCAACTTCGATCCTGAAATTAAGACCCAGGTCAGCCCGTAATTCCACCAACTGCCGGATTTTGTCCAGAGAAAACGGGATGAATTTCTGTCCACCAAAACCCGGGTTCACACTCATGACCAGCACGTGGTGCACCATGGGCAGGATCTCCACCAGAAGGTCGGGACGCGTCGCCGGATTGATGACCACCGCGGGCTCCATTCTGTGGTCCGCGATCAATTGCAAGGTGCGGTGCAGGTGGCGGCAGACCTCGTAGTGCACGCTCATCCAGTTGGCGCCTGCCGCGGCAAACTCCTCCACAAAGTCAGCCGGATTTTCGATCATCATGTGGCAGTCAAACGGCAGGCTGGTGACCTTGCGCAGAGACTTAACCAAAGGAGGTCCCATGGTCAGATTTGGGACGAAATGGCCGTCCATGATGTCGATATGAATCACAGATCCGCCACCGCGCTCAGCGGCCTCGACTTCCGAGCCTAGCTTCGAGAAGTCGGCAGAGAGGATAGATGGCACGAGCTCAACCATGATTGCCCCTCGCAATTGTCCTCAGTTTAGCAGGACTGTTCGCGGGAAATTTTGCAGCTGGAACAAAGCTCTGTAACCGGATTGCGCTCTAGGCGTGCCACTGGATTGGAGGTTTACTCAGCGAATCGGGATCAGTGCTCGTGGTGCGTGCGGCAATTCGGGAAATCGCGCGCAGCAGAGGCTTGCGCGGCACCTCGTCGTCGGGACCGGCAAACACGATTTCCCCTGTCGTCCTCGCTGCCGGCCGGTAAAACCATTGCGTGAAGAGCGCTACATGATCGGACAGCGTTTGCGAAGACACAGATTTGGGAGAGGCTGTCGTCAGCGTCGACAACGCTTCTTCCAGGCGAGCTTCCAGCAGGTCCCTGGCAGGCTTTCCGGCCGCCGGGCCTTCCAATGGCACTGCCTCGAGGGCAACCGGGTGCGCAAAGAGGGAACTGGACCCTGATCGTTCGTTCGCCAGCCGCATACCGATCGTGGAATAAGGCGCAGGGCCGCTCCATACCCCGCGGCGCAATGCGAATAGCGTAACGGTTCCAGCTTCGGCGGACGGCTGTACCAGGATGGCGCTCAACCGGGAAAGCGGGCGAATGGCTTCATTCGTCAGTTGAGCTACGCCTTGCACCCTCTGCATCTTCTGGTGAATCGCTGCGGCCCGCTCGAATTCCATCATGCCGGAAGCCGCGTCGCGT
>Ga0335072_10014032_pt1 | contig 11387 bp, 9 predicted proteins | sample Lox_Sample_21_FD_206725 | JGI IMG/M metagenome (GOLD analysis project Ga0335072, IMG submission 206725) | Soil microbial communities from Loxahatchee National Wildlife Refuge, Florida, United States - Lox_Sample_2.1 | ecosystem: Environmental > Terrestrial > Soil > Wetlands | place: USA: Florida...
CCGGGGATATCGCTGACCGTATGTGTTGCGACATCGAGAACATGAATGGCAGGCGAACTGCTCGAAGCGGCGACATCGCTTGCAATCCCTCCAAATGCAATCTTCGATCCGTCAGGCGACCAGGTCGGATCCTGCTGGCTGTGCGGATCGTTTGGCAGCAATTTGCTTGGCGTCCCTCCATCCGCGGGAATCGTGTACATCTTGCCCGGTTCGGTAGAGCTGGCAGGAAAGCTGAAGAACAGGATGGTCTTTCCGTCTGGCGACCAGCGCGGAAGAACCGGCTTGTATGGCGGAAACGTCAATTGCCGGCTATCACTTCCGTCGGCCCTGGATTTCCAGAGCGAGCCTTCGGGATAAGAGACGTATGCGACGAATTGTCCGTCTTTGGAAAACGCGACATACTCCGCCGAGATTCCGTGCAGGAACGGCTCGAACTGTTTTGTCTTTGGGTCGAAGCTGTCGAGCTCACCACGATAGCTTCTTCCGATGACATAGAGCTTCTTGCCGTCCTTGCTGGGCAATGGGGAGTGGAGCGCCATCGGGCTCGAGGTGAGTTGAATGGGCTGTGGATGAGAGCGGAAAAGGCCGCCTTCTTTTGGCTGAGCCCAGATCTGGCCCTGGGATTGAAAGACGAAGAACTTGCCATCCGCTGTCCATTTGCCACAGCATTCATCGGGTGGATTATGCCAGCCGGCGAAAAGACGATGAGGATTCGATCCATCCGCGGCAATTTCCCACATGCCCTGCTGCCCGATGCCTGTGCCGCCGACCCCGCTTTGTGCAAAGTCGGATGTGTCAAAGCGGAGATGACTCCCGTCGGGCGACCAAACCAGATTCGATACCAGATAATTCATCGTCCAAAGCTTGCGCGGAGCGTTTCCGTCCGCTTTGGCAAGATAGATGTCGCCGCCATTGGCGAAAGCGAGTGTCTGACCATCGGGCGTCCACGCCGCATCATCACCGATTGTCTCGCTCAACCGCCGCGGCGATCCGCCGAAGACGGGGAGGCTCCATAGCGGGCCTATGGCGGGGAATCCATGCCCATCGACAACAATGAAGGACGAGCCATCTGTAGAGATGTCCACGGGCACCATGGACGGCGACGGCATGGGAATGGCCGACTGAGCACCTCCGGCAATCTGAATGGCTGCGACATCCTGAATGCCCGAGTTGATCAGGGTGAGGTAGATTCTCGAGCCGTCAGTACCGATGAGGGATTTCTGCAATCCATCGTGCGTAAGTTGTACATAATGGTCGGCACGCGGTGGCGCAGAAGGGCGCAGCCAGAGGTAATCGACGATTACAAGCGCGGCGATGGTGCCGAATACGCCGAGAAGCAGCGTCGAGAGCGGGCGGACACGTCTGGCCCCACCCAAGGCTTGTACCGGATGAGTGACCAGTGTTGCGTCGCCCAGCGCTTCCAATGCAAATGCCAGATCGGACGCTGACTGGAAGCGTTGTTCTGGATTCTTTTCCAGGCCGCGATGGATTACTTTCTGCAATCCGACCGGCGTGGTGGGAGCGATCTCGAGGATCGGCGCCGGTTCTTCATTCAGGATGGCAGCCATGGTTTCGGCAGCGGTCGGGCGCTGGAAAGCGCGCTTGCCGGTAAGCATCTCGTAGAGGATGGCGCTGAAGGCAAAGATGTCAGAGCGGTGGTCGGCGGTTTCGCCTCGCGCCTGCTCTGGCGCCATGTAGGATGCGGTGCCCATCACGACGCCGGGTTGGGTACTATCGATAAGGCGCGGATCCTGAGCGCCCGTCTTCTGATCTGGCTGGCGCATACGGGCGAGGCCGAAGTCCAGAATCTTTACCTGTCCATCTTTCGTGAGGAAGAGGTTTTCGGGTTTCAGGTCGCGATGTACGATTCCTTTCTCGTGCGCAGCCGCCAGACCGCGCGCGATCTGCGTACCGCACTCAATGGTTTTGCGCAGCGGCAGCGACCCTCGCTTCAGACGCTCGCGCAGTGTTTCGCCTTCGAGAAGTTCCGAGACGAGGTAGGGCGAGCCCTCGTATTTGCCTAACTGATAAACAGCCAGAATGTTTGGATGGTTCAGAGCCGCCGCCGCGCGGGCTTCCTGCTCGAAGCGGAGCAGACGATTCTGGTCGTCAGAAGAGAAATCGTGAAGCACCTTGATAGCGACTTCACGGTTGAGCCGCAGATCGAGCGCGCGGTACACCTCGCCCATGCCACCCGCACCGAGAGCAGACAGGATCTCGTAATGATCGAGCACAGTGCGAGGGTTGAGCGTCATTTGGGCTGATTATATATCTCTTACAAACGGGTCCGATTCAGGCTCAACGCCGCAGGTAACGCGCGAGGTCGTTTGCGAGGGGACAGCCTTCGCATTTTGACTGCCTTCTGCAATGGGCCTTTCCGACAGCGACCGTGAGGGCGTGGAATTCGTTGAAAAGCGCAACGCGGTCGCGTTCCGGGTCCGCGGCGAATGCTTCGCGGGTGAGCTGAACAAGCGAGGCATATCCATGGCGATCGCGACCTGGCGCCGGTTCGATCAATCCATGCCGCTCGACAATCCGGCGCAGATATTCGTCTGCCACTGGAACGGGATGATTAAGCGCGTAAAGCAGGATGGCATCCGCTGTTTCGAGACCGACTCCCGGCAATGCGAGCAGGCGCTCCCGAAGAACCACAGTTTCGGTCGCTGCGAGTACTTTAAGGGAGCCGTCAAACTCCGCGTCGAGCATTGCGATGAAGGCTTTGAGTGCGGGAGCCTTACGCGTGTAGAAGCCGGAGGGGCGGATGAGCTGCTGCAGGCGATGGACAGAGACGGCGCGTAGTCCTTCCACACTCAGTGCGCCTGCCGTGCGCATGTTCTTGAGCGAGAGCTCAACGGCCTTCCAGGAAGTGTTTTGCGTGAGATAGGCGCCCACGATCACTTCAAAGACGCTGTGGGCTGGCCACCAGTGCTGCGCGCCGTAGGCCCTTGCGAGTGCGTCGTGGATCTGGCGGAGACGCCGGGCCGGAGATGGAAGGCGGGGGGATTTGATCACGACGGACACTCTCTCAGGGAACGATACGATTCCGGTTGCCGCAGGTTCGTCATTTAGCTGCGGTCACAGTTGACCCCATCTATCGTTAGGATAATGGTGAGCGATTCAGACTGCGGGAGATCGACATGAAGAGTCATACGGAATATATGGTCTTTGAGACGAAGAAGCGGCGCGAGATGGTGCACATCACAGACGAAGTGGAGAAGATTGTTACGCGCAGCGGCGTGCGCGACGGACTCTGTTTCGTTTCTCCAATGCATATCACCGCGGCGATCTATGTGAACGACCTGGAGAGCGGGTTGATTGAGGATATCGGCAAATGGCTAGAAGACTTGGCGCCTGCGCGGCCCGATTACAAGCATCACCGCACTGGTGAGGACAATGGGGATGCGCATCTGAAGTCGATGCTGCTGCACCACGAAACGACGCTCCCGGTGACGAACGGCAAACTGGATCTGGGAACCTGGCAACGCGTGTTTTATGCCGAGTTTGACGGGCAGCGCAGAAAACGCGTGATCGTGAAGGTGTTGGGGATCGAATAGGCACTACTCGTCGGTGATTTTGCGCCATGGCCCGCCGGCACGGGAACCAACCTGGGTCTTGGCTGGGAAATTCATGATGGAACGAGGCATCACGACGAGATCGACCCTGCGATTTTGGGCCCGGCCCTCGGGGGAGTCGTTGCGCGCAATAGGACGAAACTCTGCAAATCCTGCGGCAGAGAGCCGGTCTGGCGCGAAGGTATGCATTTCGATGAAGAGGCGTGCGATGCGCGTGGCCCGGCTGGACGACAATTCCCAGTTGGAATCGAACTCGGCGTTGTGCACGGGAATGTTGTCGGTGTGTCCTTCGATTCGCACGTCGTAGGGCGTGCGGCCGAGTGTGGCGGCAATCTGGCGCAATGTTCCGAGTGAATCCGGCCGCGGAGTTGCCGACCCGGAGTCAAAGAATCCTGCTTCTCGCAAGCTGATGACAAGGCCATCGCCGCCGAGGTGAATTGAGATCGTGTGCCCGGCGATCTGGCTGGCCAGAGTCCCTTCCAATTCTCGCTGGATCCGCTCGAGGTCATCCTGAACGACTACGACTGATTGGGGATTCTGGGCGATGGTAACGACCCCGGAAAGCACGTTTGCGTTCTCCGGATTGACTGCCGGGGCCAATGTTTGCGGTGTGTCTCTTGAGATTGCCATAGATTGAAATGCGGAATCGATCGCTGCGGATACTTGCGCGGGTTTTTGCTTGTCAGCGGCAACAAACGCGTACATGACGACGAAGAAGGCAAAAAGCAGGGTGATGAAATCAGCATAAGAGACGAGCCAGCGGTCGTGGGTAACGCGGCTGCGGTGCACGCGGGGCGTCATCGGGCACGCTCCGGAGTCGTGGATGGAAGGTCCCTCAGAAAACCCGCGAGTTTCGCGTCCAGCATCCGGGGGTTCATGCCTTCGAGGATCGAAATCATCCCCTCCAGCATCATTTCGCGGCGCAGATGATCTTCGCGAAACTTGAGGCGCAATTTGCCGGCGAAGGGCAGAAAGAAGAGGTTGGCTGCGCCCACTCCGTAGATGGTGGCGACAAAGGCTACCGCAATGCCGCGCCCGACCAGCTGGATGTTTTCGAGATGCTGCATGACCTGGATGAGCCCAAGCACGGCTCCGAGGATTCCGATGGTGGGGGAGAACCCGCCCGCGGATTCGAAGACCATCGGCAGGCGCTCCTCGCCCTCGGCCATAGAGTCGAGACTGACGCGCATGATTTTGCGCAATTCGGCCGGCTCGGTGCCGTCGACGGCAAGCATCAAGGCACGTTTGAGGAACGGATCGGCAATGGTGCCGAGATCGGCATCGAGCGAGACGACACCGTTGCGGCGGGCTTTGTTGGCGAACTCCACCAGGAGCTGGATGAGCCGATCGTTGTGCCGGCGCGGAGCACCAAAGACGTGCGCGAGTGCGCGAAAAGCGGCAACGACGGTCGGCAGAGGGAACTGAAGCAGCACGGCTCCAAGAGTGCCTCCAAAGACAATGAGAGCGGCAGTGGGCTGGAGGATCTGCGCCAGATTGCCGCCCTCAATGACCAGGCCCGCCGTAATTCCGGCGATGGCGATGAGGATCCCGCTGATGCTGCCTTTATCCATCGGGTACTCCAGGGCGCTGGGTTGGACAGGTCATCGCTCAGAAGTCGCTTCCAGTCCGGGTTGTGTCTCGTCCGGTTTCGCACCAGGAGCGGACAGATTGAGGAGCGAGAGCAAGCCCGGGATGCTGCTCTGGCTGATGGTGTTGCCGGCAATCGTCAGCAGCAGGCGTGCGCGGTAGGCGAGAACGCGCTCCACTACTTCGCGGGGTTCCTCGCGCACGATCAGCTTTTCGCCGGTGATGAGGGTCAGCATCGTATCGGGCGAGGACTCAGCCGTCTTGATCAGGTCGCTATTGAGGATGATGGTGTGACCGTTCAGCCGTGTGAGCTCGATCATCGCCGTTTCCTCCAGCGAACCTGGCTTATCTATCGGCGAGGGCAGCCAAAAAGATGATTGGAACTGGAATTGCAACGGGCTGTTGAAAATTCTCGTAAAGTCCATTCCGGCGACGCCGATGAAGGCAGTGGGAAACGTGGTTCCTTCCACAAGGTGACCCGGGGCTGACGAATGGCGGAGGCGCCCGGTCAGGCACCCGAAGCAGGGAACCGAGACGAGCTCAACCGAAAAGGAGAATTTCAATGGCTTTGGGTGTCCTGAATAACATCTCTGCAATTTATGCGCAGAACAACCTGAACAACACACAGGCTGCTCTCAATACCACGCTCCAACAGCTTTCCTCGGGTTCACGCATTAACTCGGGGGCCGACGATGCCGCGGGTCTCTCGCTGGCAAATGACCTGCAGGCTTCCTCGACGGCGCTTTCGCAGTCGGCGTCAAATGCATCCGAAGGCGTCGATTTTCTCCAGGTGGCCGATGGTGCGCTTTCGCAGGTCACCAACCTGCTCAACCGGGCCGTCACACTGGCTACGGAAGCCTCGAACGGCGTTCTGAACACGGATCAATCGAATGCAGCCGACGCGGAATATCAGAATATTCTGACGGAAATCGGAAAGATCGATACCAACACCGAGTATAACGGCATCAATGTATTCTCGACCGCGGCCAGTATTTTCACGTCTGACGGAACATTGAATCAGACCGATGCCGGCACTGCTCTTGGCAGCGTGGTGACAGCGGCGGGCCTGACCGGGACGGATCTCAAGACAGGTGACGCTACAACGGCCTTGGGAGACATCACGACAGCAATTGGCGCAATTGCCACCGAGCGCGGCACGGCTGGCGCTGACATCAACACGCTGCAGGCCGTTTCGAACGTGATGAGTACTGAAAGTACGAACACGCTGTCGGCTGAGAACGATGTGACGGCCACCGACTATGGCACCGCGACTTCGAACATGAGCAAGGAGCAGATCCTGATGCAGACTGGCATCGCAGCGCTTTCGCAGGCTCAGCAGTCGCAGCAGTTGGTTACCAAGCTGCTCCAGTAACCGTGGAGCTGAGGCGTTGAACGAAGCAGAGCGGGAAGGCCACGCGGCTGGTGGCTTTCCCGCTTTGCATGAGCGGCACGGGATGCGGGATTAAGAGGCTTCCAAGGTACCCGGCAGGGGTGCGGTCGTCGAGTTGCCTTGGAAATGGGAGGAGTTCGGAATGGGCAGTGTCGGTCTGAGTTTTGGCTCGGCGACGAGCGGGCAGGGTTTCGACGTGACGAGCACGGTGAACCAGATTGTGACGAACCTGCAGGCCGTGGAAACGCCGTGGAAGAATCAGCTCACAGCTTTGCAAGACAAGGACACCGCGCTTTCCAGTCTTGGAACGCAGCTATCGACGCTGACTACCGATCTGCAGAACCTCACGGACTTTGAGGGGGTTCTGGCGAATAAGACAGGGTCGAGCTCGGATACGAATACGCTGGAACTCGTCTCGGCGAGTTCGACGGCAGTCGCAGGAACGCATACGGTGACGGTCCAGAACCTGGCACAGACGTCAAGCGCGGCCTCGGATGCTGTCGGAGCGTCGGATGTACTGACCGGCAGCGTTACCTTCAAAGTGGGAAATGGTCAATGGCAGACGGTCGATGTGGGTGATAGCAATACGGCGGCCACGCTGGCGGGGCTTGCCGCAGTCATCAATACGGCGGGCTTAGGCGTACAGGCGAGTGTGCTGACCAATGCTGACGGAACGGAGCGTCTTTCGCTCGTGAGCCAGACTGGTGGCGCGGCGGGGCAAATCACGATTGCCAATTCCACGAATGACTCCCAAAGCCCGACAACGCTGGCCGATTCAACCACACCGGACAGCAGTTCCGGCCTTGGGCTTGCGACGATTCAAGATGGCAAGGACGCCAACTTCACTGTGGACGGCGTGGCCCTTTCGAGCGGGACCAATACGGTTTCGAGTGCGATACCGGGCGTCACGTTCCAGCTGCTCTCGACCGGAAACGGCACGGCGTCAAACCCGGAAGCGGTCGAGGTGGTGATTGCCAATGACACGTCGAGCATCGCATCGGCTATCAGCACTTTCGTGAACGACTACAACACGACCATCAAGGCGATCAACGCGCAGGAAGGGAACGACTCGTCGGGGAATCCGGAGCCGCTTGATGGAACGGCGGTCCTCGCGCAGCTCCAGGAGGGCTTGTTGTCGGCGGTCAGTGCCACTTACGGGACGGGGACGATCAACTCTCTCATTTCGCTTGGCATTACGGCCAGTTCTTCCGATGACGGCACGATCACGCTCGACTCCAGCGCGTTGACAGATGCTTTAAATCAGAATTTTAGCCAGGTTGCTTCTTTCTTCCAGGATGCAGGAGGTTTCGGGTCGACCTTTGCGGAAACCTTGAACGAGCTTGGAAACAATAGTGGCGCAGATGGTGCGCTTGCCATGGCGTTGAACGAGGACAGCAGCGAGGAAACTACGCTGAACACCGACGTCTCGAACCAGGAGGCGTTGATCGCCACGCAGAAAACGAATCTCACGACGGAACTAAACCAGGCCAACGAAATCCTGCAGTCGATTCCGGAGCAGCTCCAGGAAGTCGACGAGATGTATAGCGCCATCACCGGCTATGACAACAATCAGAACGGGTAGGTTGGGAATGGATTCATATCAAGCGCACACGCTGGAAGGGGCAACCGGCGTTGAACTCACGATTGCTCTCTATGACGGCATCATTCGTTTCATGCACAACGCCATCGATGCTGTGGAGCGGAACGATGTCGACCAACGGCGGGCTGCTGTGAAGCGGGCCATGGATATTGTGATCCATTTGCAGGCGACTCTGAACAAGGATCTGGGCGGAGAGCCGGCGAAGGCGCTGGCGGAGTTTTACATAGCCCAGTTCGCGCTGATGTTGCAAGGATCGCAGGCCAACTCGAAAGAGAAGTTCATGCAGGTGATCGCCAACGTTCGCAATGTGCGCGATGCCTGGAAGCAGGTGGCGATGGATGGGAGTCTGCGAGGTATGAACGGGACGCTGCCCCAGGCCGAATTGCCCGGTCAGGGCGGGGGCGCGGGCTGGACCGTCTGACCGTTCTATCCCGCGACGGTCAATTCTTCTTCGAGTTGTTGTTTATGGTAGAGGCTTGCGTAGTAGCCATCGAGGGCCAGCAGTTCCTCGTGGCGGCCGAGTTCGACGATCTCTCCGTGGGCCAGGACGGCGATCTGGTCAGCGTTGCGGACTGTCGAGACGCGGTGGGAGATCAGGATCGTAGTTGAGGTTGAAGTGTAGGAGCGGAGGCCACCGAGAATGCGTTCTTCGGTGTAGGTGTCAACGCTAGCGAGGGCATCGTCGAGGATGAGGATGGACGGTCGGCGCAGCAGGGCCCGCGCGATTGCGGCGCGCTGCTTCTGGCCTCCTGAGAGCGTTACCCCGCGTTCGCCTACGATGGTTTCAAAGCCCTGGGGAAACTCTTCAAACTCACGGCGGATGTGCGCCGCTTCGGCGGCTTGCAGCAGTTCCTCGGCGCTGGCTTGAGGAGCGCCGAAAGCGAGGTTTTCGCGGATCGTATCGCTGAAAAGGAAGGTTTCCTGCGGGACCATGCCGATGTTGCGGCGAAGGGTAGCCAGCGGGTACGTGCGGACGGGGCGGCCGTCAATCAGAAGCGACCCTTCCGGGGCCTCATACAGGCGCGAGATGAGGTTGACGAAGGTGGTCTTTCCCGAACCGGTGGGGCCGACGATCGCGAGACTCGAGCCTGCGGGAATCTTGAGTGAAACATCCTTAAGCACCGGCGTGGCGCCATAGCTGAAGTTCAGGTGGCGGAATTCGATATCCCCGACCAGGACGGCATCGGTGGGGATGGCCGGGTCGGAGCTGCTGTCGTCGATGGAGGGCTTGGCTCGGAGCAGCTCATCGATGCGCTTTACCGAGGCGGTGCCGCGCTGGAAGAGGTTCACGACCCAGCCCACAGCGATGATGGGCCAAATGAGCAGGACCATGTAGGTGTTGAAGGCAACGAAATCACCAACTGTGATGCGATGGGCGATGACCTCGTGACCGCCAACGAGCAGGGTGATGATCATGGCGATGCCAAGAATGAATTCCAGCGTGGGCCACAGCATGCCCATGAGCTGGACCAGACCCTTGGCGCGCATGATGTACCTGCGGTTGGCCTGCTCGAACAAGTTGATCTGCGATTTCTCGCGAGCAAATGCGCGCACCAGGCGAGCGCCGGAGTAGTTTTCCTGGGCCTGGGCGGAAATCTCAGAGAAGCTCTCCTGAATGCGCTCAAAGCGATCGTGAATCCTGCGGCCGAAGTATTGAATGAGGATGCTGGCCAGCGGCATGGGCGCCCAGGCTACGAGGGTGAGCCAGGGACTGATGCGGAGCAGAAAGAAAAGCGCGCCCAGCGTAAAGAAAACGGTATTGGCGCTGTACATAAGCGCCGGACCGAGGAGCATGCGGACCGCGTTGAGGTCGTTCGTCATGCGGGCCATGATGTCGCCGGTGCGGTAGCGCTGGTAGAACTCGGCATCCTGCAACTCGAGCTGCCTGAAGAGATCGTTGCGCAGATCGAACTCAATCTCGCGTGAGATGCCGATGAGGATCCAGCGCTGCGCGTAAAGGAAGACCCCTTTGACGAGGGCGATGGCAACCAGCAGTCCGGCGTAGATGAGGATCTGCCTGCGCGTGATTCCCTGAGCAAGGCCGTCGATGGCCTTCTTCAGGACCTGCGGGAAGAGGACCCAGACGGCGTTGGTAGCGATGACAGAAAGGAAGCCGCGGACGTAGCCCCAGCGATAACGGCGCATATAAGCGAAGAGAGGGCCGAGATCTCGCAGCATGGGTCTATTGTACGGTTCCGGGAAGATTGAGATGTACGGCTCCCGACGAAGTGCGAGAGAGCCGACTGGCGTCCTGGCCTAAGTGGGAGTCCGCAGCATGAAGTAGCCGCCAACCAGGCCAAAGAGGACGTCAGCCGACCAGGCGGCAAGGGGGGCAGGGAGATAGTTCACGTTGCCCATCGCATTGAACACTCCGTCAACGACCCAGTAGGCGAGCGCGATGCCGATGGCGACGGCAATGCTGGTGAGTGAACCGCGCCGACCCATGGAAAGGGCGAAGGGAATGGCCAAGACGGCCATGATGACGGCGATGAGCGGGTAAGTGAGCTTGTGCCAGAGTGCGACGCGCAGGCGCATGGTGTCGAATCCGCTCTGGCGCAGATCGCGGATGTAGCCGTCAAGCTGACCGAAATTCATCTCCTGCGATTGCTTGTTCTCCTTCACGAAGTAGCCGGGCTCTTCATGGATTTCAGAGAATGTCGTGCTGTGGAACTCGTCATAGTGGGTGATGCCGGCGCCATTCATATCGCGCGACCAGCCATCCTGAAAGACCCATGTGCCGGATGTGTCATTCCAAATCGCGCGGCGGGCAAAGATGCGCCGGGTGAGAGAAAAGCTGGAGGGATCGAACTCGAAGACCGAGAGGTTGGCAAACTCCTCCTGGTAGGGGTCGAAAAACTCGTAATAAAAGATGCGGCCGGGCTCTCCGGGGCGCGGCTGTCCAAAGATCCAGTTGTGTTCGGGGTGCAGAAAGGTTTGAGGCGGTTTGCCCTTGATGGTGCTGCGCAAGGCCTCTTGGCGGCGGTTGGCCTGCGGCAGATAAGACTGGTCAAAAAGGAAGAGGGCGATGGCCATCGCGGTCGCTATGCAGACGATGGGAATCACCAGCCGGTAGAGGCTGATGCCAGTTGCCTTCATGGCGACGATTTCGCTGTTGCGATTGAGCACCCCGAACGTAACCAGCGCTGCGATCAACACGGCCAGCGGGGCGATCTGGTAGAGCATGCTGGGAATCAGGTTGATGAGATAATCGCCCACCGTGGCCAGCGCGATATGGGTG
>Ga0335072_10014033_pt1 | contig 11387 bp, 9 predicted proteins | sample Lox_Sample_21_FD_206725 | JGI IMG/M metagenome (GOLD analysis project Ga0335072, IMG submission 206725) | Soil microbial communities from Loxahatchee National Wildlife Refuge, Florida, United States - Lox_Sample_2.1 | ecosystem: Environmental > Terrestrial > Soil > Wetlands | place: USA: Florida...
CAGTAATTTGCTGAGGTCTGCCGCAACGGCCTGGAGATTCTTCGGGCTAATGCCGATACTTGTATTCATGGAATATAGTTTTCCGCAAAAGTAGGCTTTTTCTTACCCAACACATCTACCCGGACCCGTGTAAGGCCGCGTCCCGCAAAACCCAGCTTTTCCGCCGCCGCCCGGCTAAGATCGATCAACCGCCGGTTGCGGGGATGCATCTTGTCATTGATCTGAACGATTACCGTCCGGTGATTGCGTAGATTGGTCACCTTTACCCAGGTATGCATGGGAAGCGTGTTGCTGGCCGCCGTGAGACTATCCTGGCAAAAGACCTCATCCGTATAGGTCTTCCGGCCTTCGAACTTGTCAGCATAATAGCTGGCAATCCCGTATTGTACCTTGATGGGCTTCTTATGCTGCCCGAATACCGCAGCGGGCAGAAGACAGAAGGCGAGCAATCCTTTATGAATCTTCGAGGGCATAATTTGTTTACAGCTTCGACGGACCTGCTTCGTCACAGTCCGCCTCGCTCGTACCGTTCGCTCCGCTCCGGTACCCTTCCAGGGCGTTTTTAAGAAATCGGTTTTTGCGCAAAATACCTGTCCCTCAACGTCCTGTCCTCCCCGTAAATATCATCATAAAATTGCAACTTCCCCTTTTTCCCCTCCACCGTGAAATACCGGATAAAAATGGGCACCTTCGAAAAACCCCATACCGTGTGCTTCTCCTGCCGCGCAATCCATGCTTTTAACGTATCCGGATGATATTTCATCGTATCGTTCCGGATCAGGAAATCAGAAAGCTTTCGCCACTCCTTCACCCGTACACAGCCATGGCTCAACGCCCGGAACGACTTATCGAACATCCAGCGGACATTCGTATCGTGCAAATAGACATCGTATTTATTCCTGAAGTTAAACTTCATAACTCCCAAGGAGTTATCATCCCCCTCCCGCTGCTTGAGCTGATAGGGGAAATGGTTCTTGTTGAGCCGCCGCCAATTGATGGTCAAAGGGTCCCTGACACTGTCATTATCATCGACCACGATCAGATTCTGCTTCTGCAGATAGGTGATATCTCGCTTGATCGCCGGGAGCATTTCCCGGAAAATGATGCTGTTGGGCACCGTCCATTGCGGATACGTCACGAAGTTGGAGATCTCGCTGGTCAGCAACGGCGTCCTGGTGTTCGGCGCTCCCACGATCACCCTCGACTCCAACGCCACCGAACCGGAGTCCCATACATCCAAAGTAAAAGCCGGCAAATTGACCCAAACATATGTCTCCGGCAGCGTGTCCGGCAGCTGCTTATAACGGTCAAGCGTAATGGCGATCCGCTTGAATTTTTCCCAGTCGGAATTATTCATCATGCTCACCATGTCCTGCGTAACCTTGCCCGTAACTTTCAGTTTGTTCACCGCCTGATATTGCCGGATCGCACCATGCAGTATAGCCGAATCTACCGAAGCAGCGGTCGAATCGATATACCCCGATTCCTGCAGCCGGCGCGTCAGCGCCTGATAGAACACCGCCGAATCCTTATACGGATACTCCAGCCAGGTCATCTTCCGGAAATGCGCCGTCGCCAGGAAATTGTGTAAATACGCCCTGACCGAGTCATAACCGGGATGGTTCGGCTCGAGCTCGTGCAGCGTAGCCGAAATACTATTGGTCTGTACCGCCGAAGCCAGCGCCCGGGTGAACACCGAGTCGGGCAACACCGAGTCCTTCCGCATCGTGACACTGTCAAAACCCAGCCGCCCCTGCCTGATATCCTTGACCAGGTGGAAGAAAGCGTCTGTCAACAGCAGATCGGCCCTGGTCCAGATCGCCGCATTCTTCTTGGCCATCGTATCCTCCTGTAGAATACGCTGAATAAAGTGAAGAGAATAGTAGTGGTAGTCCGTGGGAAAAAGCCCGTATTCTTTACTGCTGTCGATAAAAGAAAAAAGCGAATCCGCCTGGCGCTTCCAATGCTCCTTGTCACTCCATATCGCGACATAATCTTTGCTGCCATAAAGGCTATCCTCGAGCGCCCGGTACAAAAGAGTGGTGGAATCGTTTAGTTGGTCGTGATTGTCTGCCGCAAACTGCAGCACGCTTTTCAAATCCTCTCCAACGTGCCGGTCCATTTGTGCCGGTGTTTTCACCTCGTCCTTCTCTCCTTTTCCATTACCTCGATGACATGCAACCAGAAAAATCAACCACGCTACCAGAAAAATCGTCGACTCGCCGGGAAAAAAGAACAGAACGCTGCGTTTTCGATATTTCATATTCACCCCAATATAATACAACACGGTAATATTTCTGAGTACTAAACGGCTATTTTTTGATTATTTAAGGGTGGCCCACGCGGAATATCCTGGGTATCCGTTGCTCCAGCATCAACAGGTCCGCTAACACAATGGCCGTCATCGCTTCCAGGATGACCGGCGCCCTTAACGCCACACACAGATCATGCCTCCCCTTGACGGAAAACAGCTCCTGCTCACCCGTCTCCCAATTTAACGTCAGTTGCTCCCTGGGGGTAGAAGACGTCGGCTTGATCGCAATCCGGTAGACCAGCTCATTCCCGTTCGTCAACCCGCCCACAACCCCACCCGCATGATTGGTCCGCGTACGCCCGGTCATATCTTCGATGGCATCATTATGCTGGCTTCCAAACATCCTTGCAGCCGCCATCCCCGTCCCGAACTCGACGCCCCTTACCGCCGGAATAGCCAGCGCTGCATGCGCCAGCAGCGACTCCACCGAGTCAAAAAATGGCTCACCCAGTCCGACCGGCAGCCCGCTGACCCGGCACTCCACCATCCCGCCAATGGAATCTTTGGCATCGATGGCCTTCTGAAGCCCTTTCTCCAGGTCCGTCTCGCCCCCAATCTCCTGAATATCCGCCTTGACCCGGATGTCATTCCCCATTAGCTTTTTGGCGATCACTCCCGCCGCAACAAGACCCACCGTCAGCCGCGCGGAAAACGCGCCGCCGCCCCGATAATCTTCAAACCCGCCGAATTTCATGTGCGCCACAAAGTCGGCATGTCCCGGCCTCGGCACCGCTCGCTGCTTCTCATAGTCGCCCGACCGGGTATTGTTGTTCTCAAACAAGATCGTGATCGGCGCTCCCGTACTCATCCCATTAAAAAGCCCGCTCTTGAAGATCGGCAGGTCATCTTCTTTCCGCGGTGTCGTCCCTTTCTGAACCCCACCCTTCCGGCGCTCCAGGTCCGGCAGAAAATCCTGCAGCGAGAGCGGCAGACCGGCCGGACACCCATCAATGCTGATGCCCACACTCTCGCCATGGGATTCACCGAAAATGGTAACGCGAAATAGACGCCCCAGGGAATTCATACGCCGATTGATTTAATTTCTCCACCCAATTGTTGCAAATCGCGGTAGAAGTCAGGATACGACTTATCGATCGCTTCTGCCTCCTCGATCGTCACCTCTCGATCCGCACCAAGCGCAGCCACCGCACAGGCCATCGCTATCCGATGATCGTGCCGGCTGTGCACCCGCGCGCCACTGACCGCCCCGCCCCCAACAAGCATCGTATCGCCCACCAGGTTGATGGAAATACCCATTTTCCTGAATTCTTCCTGCAACGTCAACCCACGGTTACTCTCCTTATGCGCGAGGCGGCTGACCCCGCTAATCACGGTCGTGCCCTCACAATACGCCGCCAACGCCACCAGCGGCGGGAAAAGGTCCGGGCAATCCGTCGCATCGAACCGAAATGCCTTCAACTTTCGAGGTCCGATCCGTATCTCCTCTTTCCCCGTCTCCATCGATGCCCCGCAATCACACAGCGCTTGCAGAATTGCCTTATCCGCCTGTGTAGACCATCCATCAAGTCCTTTCACCACGACAGGCCCTGCTACCGCTCCGGCGACCAACAGGAAAGCTCCGCCGCTCCAATCCCCTTCCACGGTGTATTCCAACGGGTTCCTTTCAATCTTATTCAACCCGCCAAAGCAAAATTGTTCATAGTTTCGATTCTCCACATGCCACCCGAAGTGCTTCATGACCTGCAACGTCAGATCGATATATGGCTTGCTCCTTAACTGCCGGACCCGAATGGTCGCCCCCGTGGCCCCGGCCGCCGAATAAGCGAACAATAACCCCGTCAGGAACTGTGACGAGAACGATCCGTCAATTTCAATATCCCGCGGCTGCAAAGGCCCCTGGATCTCCAGTGGTAGCTTGCCTTTATTGGATATCACCCGAATGCCCAGTTGCGGAAAGACTTCATCGAAGAAATCCATGGGCCGGGTTAACAGACTACCCTGACCCACCACCCGGACCGCCTGCCCGCTGAGGGCAATGATCGGCGCGAACATCCGCAGCCCCAACCCGCTTTCACCACAGTTCACTTCCATCCCGCCAACCGCAGTCGCATCCCTCCCTTGGCTCCGAACCCGGATCGACCCGTCTTTCATGGCCGTCACCTCCGCCCCCAAATCCCGGATCACCCCCAACGCCGCTTTATCATCATTCGAATGCCCCGGACATAAGATCCTCGTCTCCCCCACCCGAAGCAAAGCCGCCGCACAGGCCCGCTGCATCGAGCTCTTGGAAGCCGGCGCCTGGATTACACCGGAAAGCCCCGAAGGCTGAATTGTCGTTATCATACTCACCTCGCCATTATGATCGATTGCAGCAGCTTCTCCAGTTGGACGATCGGGATCACCCGAACCACCGCCTGCCCAATCTTGTTCAACAAAATATAATTCATCGAATCCTTCACCCGCTTCTTGTCCATCCGGAGCACCTTCATTACCTCTTTTGGCTCGAACGCCGCCAGCGCCGGCAACCCGTATTTCTTCAACACCCTGATCACCCGCTCCGTACCTTCAAAGCCCGTAAACTCCTCCGAGACCACGCAGGCCGCCACCATCCCGATGGCAACCGCATGCCCATGTGGCAATGTATACAGGTTCTCGATCGCATGCCCCAGTGTATGCCCGAAATTCAACAGCCGCCGGTCGCCTTGCTCGAACTCATCCTTTTCCACCACCGCCGATTTGATGGCGGCATTACGCCGGATCAGCCGGGCAAGCGCCGCCTTATCCTTCTGATAGCGGGATAGTGTAGCCGCCTCCAGCTCTTTGAATAACCCCGCATCTTTTATCGCCGCATGCTTGATGATCTCCGCAAACCCATTTACCCATTCCGCTTTCGGTAACGACTTCAACAGGCTGTAGTCATACAACAGGAACTCCGGCTGCCGGATCGTGCCCACCAGGTTCTTGTATACACCTACGTCGATCCCGTTCTTGCCCCCGATCGAAGCATCCACCATCGCCAGGATCGAACTGGGGACAAACCCGAACGACACCCCGCGCATATAGATCGCCGCAACATACCCTGCCAGGTCCGTCACCACGCCGCCCCCCACCCCGATCAGCCAGGTCTTGCGGTCCGCGCCGAAGCCGATCAACTGTTCGACGATCGAATCGACCGTTGCCTGCACCTTGAATTGTTCCCCCGCATGGATGACGATCGTATTCCAGCCCCCGAATTTCTTCTGATGCGCAGAAAAAACATGGTCATCCGTTATCAGCACCGTATGATCCTTGTCCACCAGCTTCCCGAGATACGACAGATCGGCATCGAAATAATACGTGGTCGTTTTGCCGGAGAATTTGTATTGTATTTTGTTCATGCCAGCGATTCTAAGCCCGCTCTAGGAATTCATGATCTTGTTCTGATGGTTGATGGATTCCATATGCACCGCATCATAATACTTGGTGATGAATTCCTTGCTGAGATTCAACTTCTCCCCTTTGACAAACGCCTTCTCCAGGATGGAATTCCAGCGGTTGGTCTGCAGGATCGTAATATTATTGGCCTTCTTGTACTCGCCGATCTGATCGGCAATCCTCATCCGCTGACCCAGCAGTTGGATCAGCTCGTCATCGATATGGTTGATCTGCTCGCGCAATTTTTCCAGCGCGGTGATAAAGTCCTTTTCCGTCGTCGTCTCATGCCGCCACTTGATGCTGTCGAGCAGTTCCGCCAGCCGTTCCGGCGTGATCTGTTGCCTGGCATCGCTCCACGCCTTGTCGGGATCGATATGCGTTTCAATGATCAGCCCGTCCATATCCAGGTCGATCGCCTTCTGCGCTACATCCAGCAAAATATCCCGGCGGCCGCTGATATGCGAAGGGTCATTGATCATCATCAGCCCCGGTGAGCGCCGCTTCATTTCAATAGCCAGATGCCACATCGGCGCATTCCGGTATTCCGTATTCCCATAGGAGCTGAATCCGCGATGGATCAGCCCGATCTGCTTGATCCCCGCCTTGGCCACGCGCTCGACGGCTCCCGTCCATAACTCGATATCGGGATTGATGGGATTCTTGACCAGCACCGGCACATCGACCCCCCGCAATGCATCCGCCACCTCCTGCACGCTGAACGGGTTGACCGTCGTCCGGGCGCCGATCCAAAGCACGTCGATATCGAAATGCAAGGCGTCTTCCACCTGTTTTCCAGTCGCCACTTCCACCATCACAGGCAATCCCGTGAGCTGTCTTGCCCGCTGCAGCCACGGCAATCCCTTGGTGCCGATCCCCTCAAAGCTGCCGGGGCGCGTCCGGGGCTTCCAGATCCCCGCCCGCACCATATCCACCTTCCCGGTCTTTGCGAGACGTTCGATCGTCTGTACCGTTTGCTCTTCCGTCTCTGCGCTGCAGGGACCCGAGATGATCAGGGGGCGCTTGTTCCAGGCTGCCTGAACAATCTCTTTCGCACTCTTAGTTGCTGTTGCTTCCATATGTGAAAAATTGACTTTTAAAAATGACGCCCCATAAACTGCCGTTTCCCACCCACCAACCGTTTCCTGCCTAATCAAACCTTTTCCCACGCACCAACCATTTCCTACCAAACAAAACGTTTTCTGTCTAACCAACTTTATGCGCATTTTTTCATTTTATGCGCATAAAATCACAAGAGTCGTCCGCACAATACTACCCGCCGCCCCCACAATACTACCCGCTGTCTGCACAATACTACCCGCCGCCCCACAATACTACCCCCTGTCCGCACCATACTATCTGCTGTTCGCATCGTTCATCCTTATCCTCCGCCCCTTGAATTTCTTCCCGTCGATCGCCCGGATCATCTGATGCGCCGCACGACGGTCTACCTCGATCCAGCTGTTCATTTCCTTCATATCCACCCTGCCAAGGACCTCCTTGCGCAGATCGCTCATATCCAGAATAAATTGCAAAAAACTCGCTTTATAAAAACCATCCTTCGTACCCAGGTTGACAAATAACTTCATGTAATCCCCATTGCCATCATACCCCCTCGCCCTTGCCCGCCCCTCGCCACGACCATAATCCCTCCGGTCGCCGCCCTGAACCTCACGCCCCCCATACTCCCGTACCCGCTCCCGGGCATTCAGGTCTTCCGCATTCTCATAATATTTCAAAAAACGATCGAACTCGAGCGCCGCGACCCGCTTCAACACTTCCTCTTTACTAACATCGGCAAATTTCTCTGCCAGCATGGGAACATAGGTGTCATAATCCCCGTGACTGATATCCGTCTGCAGCAGGCGGTCCATGAAGTGGAAGAACTGCTTCCGGCAAACATCCTTTCCGCTCGGGATCTCCATTTTGTGGAATGGAGATTGCACCATCCGCTCGATCTGCTTCAGTTTGCCGATCTCCCGGCTATGCACGATGGACAACGAAATCCCCGTGCTGCCGGCCCTGCCGGTACGACCGCTGCGATGCGTATACACTTCAAGGTCATCCGGCAGCTCATAGTTGATCACATGCGTGATCTCCTTGACATCGATACCCCGCGCCGCCACATCCGTGGCGATCAGCAGTTGTAAGGTCTTTTCCCTGAATTCACCCATGACCTTGTCCCGCTGCTGTTGGGTCAGGTCCCCATGCAGCGCATCGATATCATATCCTTCCCGCGTCAGCTTTTCGGCAATTTCCTGGGCATCCGCCTTGGTCCGCGTAAAGATGATGCCATAAATGCCCGGGTTGAAATCGATGAGCCGCTTCAACGTTTCATACCGGTGATGCGCCGCCGTCACATAATACTGATGATCGATATTCTTATTGGCCGTATTTACCTTTCCAACCGTGATTTCCTTCGGCGAGCTCATATACTTCTTGCTCACCCGGCGGATCTCCGGCGGCATCGTGGCACTGAACAACCACGTTGCCTCCCGCTGCGGCGTATTCTGCAGGATGAACTCGATATCATCCTGAAACCCCATGTTCAACATCTCATCCGCCTCATCCAGCACTACATATCTGATCTGTTCCAGGTTGATAGCCTTTCTTTCGATCAGATCGATCAGCCTGCCCGGCGTAGCCACAACGATCTGAACCCCTTTTCGGATGTCCCTGATCTGCATCCCGATGGAAGCCCCGCCATAAACAGCAACAACGTGCATTCCCGGCAGGAACTTCTTGAACTGCTCCACTTCGTTCACGATCTGCATACACAATTCCCGGGTAGGACACACGACCAGCGCCTGCGGAAATCGCCTCGCAGCATCCACCAGCTGCAACAACGGCAGCCCGAACGCCGCAGTCTTCCCCGTACCCGTCTGCGCCAGCCCAACCAGATCCTTCGTACCGCTCAATAATACAGGAATGGCCTGCTCCTGAATAGGGGTCGGATGCTTGAATCCCAACGCGTCAGTCGCCTGCACCAGCCTTGCATCTAACCCCAATTCTTCGAATGTCGTCATATTCTGCATGAAATTTGCGCGAAGGTACGCCTTTCCCCCCTATTTTATGATCCTCCGGATCTTGTTGGCATTCTCCATCAACTCCCGCAAATAGTCATAGTTTTCTTTCTCCAAACAGCTTTTGAACTTCCGTAACTGCGCGATATGCTCGTTCAGCACATCCAGCACATGGTCCCGGTTCTGTGAAAAGATCGGCAGCCACATGGCCGGATTGCTTTTCGCCAGCCGCACCGTGCTCTCAAAACCGCCTCCCGCCAAATCGAAAATAGCTTCCTCCTCTTTTTCCTTTTCCAGGACCGTATTGGCCAATGCAAACGATGTGATATGCGAAATATGGCTAATATAAGCAGCATGCATGTCATGACTGTCGGCATCCATCTCCACCAGCTGCATCCCTAACTGCCGGTATAGATCTTCCATCACCTTTACCGCCGCCGGATCACTTTTCTCTTTTTCGCAGATTACACAGGTACGACCGACAAATGCGTGATGGACAGCAGCCTCCGGTCCGCTGTATTCCGTGCCCCACATCGGATGAGTAGCCACGAAGCGATGTCTCATCGCATGTCCCGCCAGGCTCTCGCAAAGCGCCTTCTTGGTCGACCCCGCATCCGCTACGATCTGCCCCGCCGTGACCATATCCATGATCCGGCGCGTCACCGGCACCGTGACATCCACCGGGATCGCTACATAGATCAGGTCACTCTTTTCAACCGCTTCCGCCAGCGGCAGCGCCTCGTCGATCAACCCCAATTCAAGCGCCTTTTCCAGGCTGCCGTCAGTACGGCTCACGCCGATCACCTTTCGCACCAACCCTCTGTCCTTCAAGGCCAGGCTGAAACTTCCGCCGATTAACCCTACCCCGACGATCGTTACTGATTGGAACATAGCCCCGCCCCCCTGACGCGTTGAATGCTTTCGGTCAATTTTTCCCCCGCACTGCAAAGACTTACCCGGACATAACCCTCGCCCGCGGGCCCAAAAATCCCTCCCGGCGTAATAAACACCCCTGCCTCGTACAAAACCCGATCACTCAACGCATACCCATCCTTGTAAGTAGCAGGGACCTTCGCCCAGACAAATAATCCCGCCTGTTCCCGGCTGAATTCACACCCTAGCTGCTCCAGCAGCCCGAATACCCTGACCCTTCGCTCCCGGTATACTTCATTCACGCTTTCATACCATTCCCTGCCAAGCGAAAGGGCCTTTGCCGCCGCCAGCTGAAGCGGCAGGAACATCCCGCTATCCATATTGCTCTTGAAGCGCATTACCTCATCGATTCGCTCTTTGGCGCCCGCCAGCGTGCCGACCCGCCAGCCGGCCATATTCTGTGATTTGCTGAGCGAATTGAGCTCGATCACCACCTCCTTCGCCCCTTCCACCGACAACAGGCTCATGGGACTGTCATTCAATATAAAGCTATAGGGATTGTCGTGACAGATCAGGATCCCATGTTTCTTCCCAAAAGCCACCAGCTTCTCAAATAGCCCCCTGTCCGGGAGCTTACCCGTCGGCATATGCGGATAATTGACCCACATCAGCTTGACCCGTCCCTCGCCGCCGGCCCCCGCGATCGTACCGACCAGGCGATCCAACTCATCAAAATCCGGCAGCCACCCCTTATCGCCGCTCAGCGTATAATCGAGACAGGTGCCACCCGCCAGCTTTACTGCACTCCGATAGGTGGGGTATCCCGGATTAGGGACCAATGCTCCGTCCCCTTCATTCAGATAGGTCATACAGATATGCATGATCCCCTCCTTTGACCCGATCAGCGGCAGGATCTCCGTATCCGCATCCAGTTCCACCCCATACCATCCGCGATACCAGGTCGCTACCGCTTTCCTTAGCACCGGCGATCCTTTGTAAGACTGGTACCCATGCACGTTCGGCTTCGCACTCTCGTCCTGCAACACCCGGATGACCTCCGGATGCGGCGGCTGATCCGGACTGCCGATTCCCAGGTTGATAATGTTCTTGCCCTGCCGGTTCAATTCGTCGATCTCCCGCAGCTTTTGCGAAAAATAATACTCCCCGATACCTTCCAGTCGCTTGGATGTATTCATACTGTTCTGCCTTTTTTGTAAATGCCGTATATCTTCAGTTCCGCCGTTACCGGCCGCATCGCCTCGATGACCTGCTCGAATTGCGCAAGGTCCCCGAATTCCATATCCGCATGGAACGAATACTCCCACTCGCTGCCCGGTATCGGGAAGGACTGCAGCTTACTCAGATTGATCCCCCCATCGGCTATCTTCGTCAGCACCCGCGCCAGGCTGCCCCGCGTATGATCGGTATGGAAGTTGACCGACGCCTTATCGGGATGCGCCTCGACCAGCGCGTCCTTCTGTCTTTGCAGGATAAGGAACCGCGTATAATTGTTCTTCATCGTTTGAATATCGGGTGCCAGTATCTCCATCCCGAAAAGATCTGCGGCACGCCGGCTTGCAATCGCAGCTGCATGACGGTTGCGGTGGTGAGCCAGGTTCTTCGCACTGAGCGCCGTATCCTCCGTCTCTACCAGCTTCCAGGCCGGATGCCGCTCGAGGTAGTCGATACATTGCAGCAACGCCATCGGATGCGAATGCACTTCCCGGATATCCTCCATTTTTACCCCCGGATTAACCATCAGATGCTGCCCGATCTGGAGATAGATCTCCCCTACTACCTGAAGA
>Ga0335072_10014034_pt1 | contig 11386 bp, 10 predicted proteins | sample Lox_Sample_21_FD_206725 | JGI IMG/M metagenome (GOLD analysis project Ga0335072, IMG submission 206725) | Soil microbial communities from Loxahatchee National Wildlife Refuge, Florida, United States - Lox_Sample_2.1 | ecosystem: Environmental > Terrestrial > Soil > Wetlands | place: USA...
CTTGAAATGGCGCCATCAGCGACGGCGTTTGGGCGCGATCGAGTATCTCGAAGATCGATGTACCCGACAAGTCCAGGTCGCTGAGACAAAAATCCTTCAAGTCAGGGGGAACAAACGCCTTCAGCACGGCAGCGCGGCAGCGGTCCAGCAGGAAAATCTCGTCGCCCGCCAGGACGTATCCTGGCCTCAATCGACCGCTGCCAGTCGCATTGGCTTCAATCTCCGCCACAAAGCGGCCAACAGAGGCGAATCCAGCACCCCATCGCGAACTAGTCATCGGGCTGCTCCCGATAACTCCGACCTGGTCCCGCTGCACGCATCGGTCATCATGCGGCTACAGAATACCTTTCCCGGGCGCCCGCCGCCATCCCTGCATGTCTGCGGGTTGCCGTAGTTTGCACCGGCGTTCGCCTCAAACACCCGGCCTGAATCGGGAGGATTTGTGAGTCCATCTACATCCCCTCGATCACGTCCGCCACTAGGGCCCTTGCAAAATCACGCGAAAGGCGATCGACCGCGGCGGGACTCTCATCCAGATAAACCGGCAGATCCGTGGTGGATTGGTATTGCTGGCGGAAAACATACTTCTTGTTTTCGTACAGGATCTTTCCGTCCCTGCCGCTCAACCTGACTGAAACCACCATCGTGATCAGGAAGCTCGATGACTGCTGCGTCGAGGTGTTGTACGTAAGCGGGGCCACAGCTTCCTGCAGAATCGTCCCATGAAGCACCAAGTCAGGATCGGCTTTGGAATCCGGAGTCACGCGAAGCTGGGTGCGGCTCGCAAATTCCCTGATCACGGCTTCGGTCATTACCACTTCGGTGTGGTAGGCCTCTGAGCGCGTGGCAAACACGGGCACATACAACGTGCGCGCGTCCGGCGGCAGGTGGGTTGCCGCACCGAGCGTGTGATATCCACATCCTGCCAGCCCAAACAGGGCCAGGCTCGAGAAAAAGACGCAGAGGCGGCGCATGCATTCATCTTAGCTTGCCGACTGGTTCGGCCAATCGACTCAGATCCAGGCCGTCGCCACCATGCCAGGTCCGTCGAGCGGAAGCGCGAGTCCATCGCTGCGATTCTGAAAATAAAGTTCGTTTAATTGCCTTGAATCCTGTTGCTCAATCCGATGGAATCCCGCGCCTCGCAACTCGGTCTCCAGATTTTCCGGGGTGAAGAACAGACGAAACGGTTCGCCAGCAGCAGCAACGCGGGCCGCCAACGCTTCAAACGCAATCCGCCGACTTGGGAGCAAAATCTCCGGATCCAATCCATAATCGAAACTCACGCCGCTTCCGGCAGGAAGCTTCGCAATCGCGTGAAGTGTCGATCGAAACGCATCCATCGTCAGATATGGCACGACGCCCAGCCAGCCGAAATACGCCTTCTCCGAAAAGTCGAAGCCCGCCTCGGCGAGCCCCGCGACCAGAGTTTTGTGTTCAAAATCCAAGGGAACAAAGGTGACCGACTCCGGAAATGTCATTCCCGGCAATGCCTCAATCGCCTCGGCCAGCAGCGCACGCTTCCATTCCTGAGTCGCGGGATGGTCCACCTCAAAAACGCGCAGTTGGTGGAAAGGGTTACGATACGCGAACGTATCGAGGCCCGCGCCAAGCACCACATATTGCGACACACTCTGTTCAACCGCTCTTGCCAGCTGATCTTCCGCGTACCTGCTCCGCACAGCCATGAAGGCGCGAAAAGCGCGAGCGACGGGATGCGCCTCGGCATCGCGATCCAATACAAAACGCGCCCCAAGCAGAGGAACAGCAAACGGATCGTTCAGCACCGGCGGATCATCCATGAGCTGGTGTGCGGCGCGGCGCATGGCTACTCGTATCGCAGTTCGGCTGGCACGTCCTGGCTCCATTGTGGCGAGTATAGCGAAATGAGTTCGAGTTGGAGGGTTCCAGTGCACCCTCGATCCGATGCCTATACTGAACGATAGACTCCTTGAATCGAGGTTTCTTCAATACACCGTTGGTACCTGAAGTCCAATCCGCGTCCCATTCCATCGTCCCGCTCCGCCGCATCGTCCTCACAGGCTTCATGGGCTCAGGCAAAACCACGGTCGGGCCGCTGATTGCGCAAAGGCTTGGTTGGAGGTTCGTCGACGTGGACGACGTGATCGAAGCAGAGGCCGGGATCACCATCGCCGAGTTGTTCGTCCGCTACGGAGAAACCGCCTTCCGCGATCGCGAGTACGAGACCATCACTCGTTTCCTGGCCGATGATTCCCTTGTTCTTGCGCTGGGCGGAGGTGCAATCGAGCGCTCCGAAACCCGCGAACTGCTGCTCAATTCACCCGAGACCCTCCTGGTCCACCTTGAGGTCCAATTGGCCACAACACTCATACGCTGTCAGGGAACCGAGCACGTGCGCCCCGTCCTTGCCGATCAGACCAATCTTGGAGCTCGCTATGAACGCCGGTTGCCCCTTTACCGCACCGCGCATCTCTCCATTGCCGTAGATGAACTGACCCCCGAACAGGTGGCCGACGCCATTCTTCGCGCGCAAAGGCGATAGATAAATTGCCGGAACTGCGCACCCTGTGCTCGCTTGATATCATCGAAGCAGGTAAGGTTCTCCCCCTCAGAACCGGGTCCGCGCTTTTCAATTGCTCCCGATGACTCCCACTTCCCAAGCCGCCAGTTCGGCAGACCTCGTGACAACCGGCGAGATCACTGCGCACGGGGCCCTTCACGCTCCTCGTCCGGGATCGACGGCTACCCTGATCCATGACTTCCGCGAATTGTTCAAGGTTCGCGTCACGGGGATGGTGCTGGTGACCGGATGGGCAGGCTTCTACTTGGGATCGATGCAGTCGGGCATCTCCAGCGTCCAGCGGGGATTGCTGGACACTCTCTTTGGAATCGGGTTGGTTTCAGCCGGTGCCGGCGCGCTCAACCAAGCACTCGAGCGAAGCACAGACGCCCTCATGATCCGCACCGCCGACCGACCCTTGCCATCAGGCCGCATCGCGCTCTGGCAAGGGATCGCCCTTGGAATTGGCGCGCTGGCGCTTGGCTCCTGGTGGCTTTTGCTTCGCACCAACCCCCTTACGGTGTCGCTGGCCTTGCTAACCGCGTTCTCCTACGTGGCCGTCTATACGCCTCTGAAGCGCGTAACCACCATGGCCACGTTCATCGGCGCATTTCCCGGGGCCATGGGTCCGCTGCTAGGTTGGACTGCCGCGCGCGGGCGCATCGAGTGGCCCGCGGTCGCCCTTTTCGCAATCCTTTTCGTCTGGCAGTTCCCCCATTTCATGGCAATCGCATGGCTCTATCGCGACGACTACGCGCGAGCGCACATTCGCATGTTGCCTGTCGTTCAGCCAGATGGCTGGTCGACGGTGGTGGAGGCATTGTTCTATGCCGTGCTGATGATTCCGGTCAGCCTGGCTCCCTGGCGGCTCGGCTTGACCGGGCCGACGTACGCCGTGTTGGCAACTTTGCTTGGTTTGTTCTACCTCGCCTATACGATTCGCTTTGCCCGCATTCTGCGCGCAACCTGCCAGACTGAGAGCCGCATGGTAGCGCGCGACCTGCTCAAAGTGAGCGTGATCTATCTGCCGCTCCTGCTCACCGCGCTCATGCTTTGCGCCCGGGCAACACACTAAGGTTTTATGACCACGATCGCGCCCTCATCGAGTCCTCACGCCGGAACGTTGCCGGCAATTGCCACAATCCTCGTCATCAGCGTGGCCGCTACCCTTTTCCTCTTTTGGCTTATCTATATCCATCCCGCGGCAGCTTCCAGCACGCAGTACGCATTTCTTCCTGCGCTCAATGCCATTCTGAATGGCCTCGCCGCTGTTTCGCTCCTGATCGGCTATACCTTCATCCGTGCCCATCGCATCCGCGCTCATCGGGCCGCCATGATTACGGCTTTCGGGTTCTCGACGCTGTTTCTGATCAGCTACATTCTGCACCACGCCTTGCACGGCGATGTCCGCTACCCGGTTCATGCCGCGTACCGTTCGGTCTACCTGCCCTTGCTCGCCAGCCACATCATTCTTGCCACGGTGGCGCTTCCCCTGGTTCTGGTCACGTTTTTCTTTTCGCTTTCAGGCCGCATCCCGCAACATCGCAAAGTGGCCCGCTGGACATTTCCGCTGTGGCTCTACGTCTCGGTCACCGGAGTGATCACCTATGTGATGTTGCGTCTGGCGCAGGGATAAAATGCCGGTAATGTCTCCTCGTCGAGTTCCTTCAAACCCCGCTGCACGCCAGTCTCCAGCCGGCGATGGAACTCGCCAATTGCTGCAGTGGGGCGGGTCGATGGTCGGAACAGGCCTGGTGGCCGCAGTCCTCATGGAAACGGTTTGGGGCGGTTTTACGCGTACCGGCGCCACCACCAATCCCGGATGGCTTGCACTCATCGTGGCGCTCATGTGCATTCCATTCGGCGCTATGCTCCTGACCCTCGGCCTCGCCAAGTGGTTCCGCAACCGGTCAATACAAAAGCCCGGTCGACGCAGGGGAGCACGGCTGGGCTGATTGTTCTGCTATTCTTTCTGCTTACTACTAGAGGAGTACGTCGATGGCAAAGTCAGTGAATAAGGTTTTCCTCCTGGGAAATGTGGGCAAAGACCCTGAGATTCGCTCTACCGGCGGTGGAACGATGGTGGCCAACTTTGGCCTCGCAACCACCGAACGCTACAAAGATCAGCAGGGCAACTTTCAGGATCGCACCGAGTGGCATAATATCGTTGCGTATGCGCGCCTTGCCGAGATCATCCGCGATTACGTAAAAAAGGGTTCCAAACTCTTCGTCGAAGGACGCATTACCACTCGTAACTGGGACGACAAGGAGCATGCCGGCAGAAAGGTCTATCGCACAGAGATCATCGTGACCGATCTGTCGCTACTCTCCGGCCGTGACGAAGGTTCGTCGGGTTCAAGCCGCTCGTCGGGATCCGCCTCCGGCTTCGACCAGCGTCAACCCGCAGTCCAGGACGACGTCGCGCAACAGGCAGAAATCTCCGACGACGATATTCCCTTTTAGTTCGGGCCTACGTTTCAGGTGTAAACAACTACACACTGATCGCAGTAATCGTAGCTGTGGGAAAGTGGGAAACACGCAGTGTTTTCCAAGCGAGGTGGGAAAGTCGTTCTTTGACTTTTCCACCTTGCGTCTTTTCCGAAACTTTGCGCACCCACAACATTGCTCAACGTGTTCGGTTCGGATCTTCACCCCAGCCTCCACCACCAGGGCTCTCAATGCGCAAAACATCCCCCTTCGAAACGTGCCTGCTGAATTTCGCAGGCAATTCAATTGCATCATCTGTTCCAGCCTTCACGAGCCATGCCCCACCCGAAGATCCCTCCTCGCCACCCTGCAACCCGTAGGGCGAGATGACTCTTCGATCAGCCAGCAAGGTGACTTGCGCCTCTGTAAGCATCTCGAGCTCTCTGATCAGCCCATCGCCGCCGCGAAACTGTCCGGCACCACCCGATCCAGAGCGGTAGCCATAGCGGCGCACTCTGAGCGGATAGGCATATTCGAGTGCCTCAATCGGGGTATTCAGCGAATTCGTCATGTGAGTATGAACGCCCGGGATACCGTCGATTCCCGGACGAGCGCCCATACCCCCGGCCATCGTTTCGTAATACGTGAAGGGCGCCGCAGTCAGCCAATCCCCCCGGCGCCTATCCAGCCCGCCGATGGTGAGATTCGTCATGGTACCCGCGCTTGCCGCTGGAACACGATTCGGAATTGCCTTGGCCAGGGCTCGCATCAGCACGTCGACAATCCTCTGCGACGTTTCCACGTTTCCAGCAGCGACCGCGGCTGGCGGAATGGCATTCACGATCGTCCCGGGCGGCGCCACAATCGTGAGCGCCCTTATGATCCCTTCGGTTGCAGGCGCATCCTCGCTCAACAGGCAGCGCAGAACGTAGAAACACGCTGAGAGCGTTATGGCCCGCACAGCGTTCACACTGCCCTTCACTTGTGGGGAAGAGCCGGAGAAATCTGCCCTGATTGAACCCTCCTGTGCGTCGATATGCAGCACGACCGAAATCCTCACCCGCGCATCATCCACTCCGTCCCCATCCAGCCAGTCTTCTGCGGCAAATTCTCCGGCGGGCATCCGGCAAATCTCCGCGCGTACAAGCCGCTCGGAATAATCGAGCAACTCTTCGATAAGGCTTTCCATCCTTGCCGGGCCGTGCGTCGCGGCCAGTTCCTCTACTCGCTGTTCACCAACCCGACACGCCCCAATTTGCGCGTCCAGGTCTCCTTCACGCTCCTGCGGAGTGCGGACATTCAGCAGAATCAGATCAAACATCTCGCGGTCAACCTTGCCACCCCGCACGATGCGCACCGGTGGAATGCGAATCCCCTCCTGAAAGATTTCCTCCGCTGGCCCCATCGATCCCGCAAACCGGCCTCCCACGTCGGCGTGGTGCGCGCGATTGCACACATAGAACGCCGGCTCATCGCGATCCGGCACAAACACCGGAAGCATCATCGTGATATCCGGCAGATGGGTCCCGCCGGCGTAAGGGTCATTCAAGATCGCAATATCGCCGGGCGCGAATTGTATCGCCGCAATCCCAGCCTGTACTGACATCGGCATCGAGCCCAGGTGCACAGGCATATGGTCGCCCATCGCGATCACTCTCCCCTTCCCGTCGAAAACAGCACACGAGTAGTCGCGCCGCTCCTTGATATTCGGCGAGAGCGCGGTACGGCGCAGCGCAGCTCCCATCTCTTCGGCTATGGAATGCACCGCGTTTTGAAATACTGCGAGTTCCACTGGATCCAGAGGTTGCTTGCTCATCCGGCTTCCTCGAAATCGACCGTCAGGATCAGATTCTCAACTGAATCAACCGCCGCTCTCCACCCCGGGAGGAGCAACGTCGCCGAAGTGTATTCCGTCACCATCGCGGGTCCGCGAATCATATCTCCGGGGCGGAGGCGCTCCCGCACGAACATCTCCGTCGGAAAGAACCTGTCATCGAAATACACCAGCCCCTCTCCAGACCACGCCTGGCTTCCGTCGCCCTTCCTCGTTTCTTGCCGTTCCGGCGCAAACGGCTCCGAAGCCGCAATCATGCGCAATCGCAGATTAACAATCTCCACGGGCCTGTCTTCACGGCTAAAGCCGTATCGCTCTGAGTGAATTCGATGGAACTCTGCGATCGCACGCTCCGGCGTTTGAGGGTCATACGAAACATTCAACTCGTATCCCTGCCGTACGTAGCGCAAATCCAGGCTGAATTCGGGTACTCCCTGTGCGCTCATCTCCTCAAACTCCGCTATCGCTCGATTTTCCATTTCCTTGAACAGCTCGGGCAGAGTCCTGATTGAATCAGCGGGCAGCATCAAGGTGCGCGAATAATCGCGAATAGCCGGCGCAAGCAGGATGCCCAAGGCCGAGAGCGCCCCGGGCATTGGTGGAATCAGTACTTTCGGGATCCGCAATGAACGTGCCAGTGCACATGCATGCAGCGGCCCTCCGCCTCCAAATGCGACCAGGGTGCACTCCCGCGGATCGTGCCCTCGTTCGATCGAGATCACTCGAATAGCCTTCTCCATGTGTGTTTCCACCACGCGCAGAATGCCTGCTGCGAATTCCTCCGCGGAGCCCAGCGAACTCTTCTGTTCGTTCATCAACTGTTCCGCTCGTCTACGGTCCAACGGCACTTCACCGCCAAGAAAGCTATGCGGGTCGAGTCGTCCCAGGACAAAGTTGGCGTCTGTCACAGTCGTCTTCGTGCCGCGGCCAAAACAAATCGGTCCCGGGTCTGCGCCTGCCGACTCCGGCCCTACGCGCAGCATTCCGCCCGCGTCAAACCGCGCAATCGATCCGCCTCCTGCACCGGCAGTATGAATGTCAAGCATCGGTATGCCAACCGGCACCCCGGCGACGACTGATTCACGGTTCAGCGGAGTTCCACCCCGGCGCGCATCCGCCAGGAACACATCCGTGGAGGTGCCTCCCATGTCGAACCCGATAATCCGCTCACATCCGGCCCATTTCGCCACCGCACAGGCTCCCACCACCCCGCCCGCCGGTCCCGACATCACCGTGCGTACAGGCTCCTCGGTCGCCAGGGGAGCAGGGATGATGCCTCCTGAAGACTGCATCACGTCAACTCGCGCCGCTCGAAACTCTGCCTGCGCGCGATGCCCAAGGCGATCCAGATATCTCCCCATGCGCGGAGCGAGATATGCATTCACGACCGTTGTCGATGCTCTTTCGAACTCGCGAAATTCCGGAAGAAGCCGGTGCGACGTTGAAACCGGAATCCCGAGTGCTCGCAGCGCTGTCTCGACGCCCTGCTCATTTTCCGGATTCTCAAAACAGAAAAGCAGCGAAATCGCGACGGCCTCCGCCCCGCTCAATCGCACTTGTTCCACCAATACCGCCAACTCTTCCGCGGTCGGAGCGCGCAGAATCTCGCCTTCCGAACTCACCCGCTCCGGCACACCGAAGCGATATGCGCTCGGCACCAGGCAATCCGGGAAAGGCGCAAACCAGTCATAGAGGCGGGCACGGGTCTGACGGCCGATGGCAATCGTATCCTCAAATCCGTTTGTCGTGACAAACGCGACACGAGCACCGGTTCGCTCGAGCAGCGTATTGGTTCCCACCGTTGTGCCGTGACGTACTTCTGCGCTCTCTCCCGCGCACACCTGCCCCAGACACTCCATCACCGCCAAGGAAGCATCGGCAGGCGTGGATAAGACCTTAAGAGCCTTGAGCCTTCCCCCTGCGAAATATACGCAGTCAGTAAAGGTGCCGCCGGTGTCGATCGCCACACGCAAATCGCCAACCTCCTCCCTTCTGTCTTGCTTATGCCGAAAAAGACTGGACGCCGTATCCTAGATACTCTAATGGAATTAAGGCCGATCGCTGTGACGGTCCAAATACGGCCGCGAAAGATCCCGGAGCCGACCGCCGGACTTTGAGTGTTTTCCAAGGTCCCATTGTCCTGCCACTGTTTGCCCTGCCGGAACTCATTTCCACTCCATCGAAACCACGTTCTATATAGACATATGCACCCTTGTCTCGCCTATACTGGTGCCGGATTGGCGGCTCGCCCAACGTTTCCTCGCCGGCGATCTCGATTGTTTCAATTCGAATTCCAGCTGACCAACCGAGTTCTTCTACCACGTTCTCCTGCAGCGTCCTACAAGGAGGAATGCATGTCAGACCAACACCCACCCAAAACGGATGCGCCCGATCCTCACCATCCCGCTTCGGCTTCTGTCGGATTAACGCGACGCGGCTTTCTCAAAGGCGCAGGCATCACCGCTGCGGGCACCGCCCTCCTCGATGGCGTCCAGGCATTCTCCAGGGAAGTTACCGAGGCCACGCATAAGGACATCAAGGAATATGGCCCCGAGCCATTCCGCGTCACACTGCACGTCAACGGCAGTGAACACAGTTTGATGATTGAGCCGCGTACCACGCTTGCAGAAGCGCTGCGCGTCGAGCTTAATATGACCGGCACCAAGATCAGCTGTGATCGCGGAGTTTGCTCCAGTTGCGCCGTTTGGCTCGACAAGGCACCGATTAATAGTTGCATGACGCTTGCGATTGATGCGGTCGGCCACAAAATTACCACCATCGAAGGCATTTCTTCGGATGACAAATTACATCCTCTGCAGGCCGCCTTTGTGCGCCACGACGCCATGCAATGCGGCTTCTGCACGCCGGGCATGGTGATGAGCTGCGCAGCGCTCCTCGAGCACAATCCTCATCCCACCGAAGCCGATGTGCGATATGCCGTCAGCGGGAATCTCTGTCGCTGCGGCACATACCCCAAAGTCTTCGCAGCTACCCTCGATGCTGCCGGCGAAATGGCAAGGAAGGTATAGGAGAGAATCGTATGGCGACTCACATTTCAGATCCTGTTCCCGATGCCGTCATGGCCGGCACTGCCGAGGCAACAGTTGCTGCGACAAAAACTGTCAGCATGCCGATTGGCGTCCCCGGCTACACGCTTCGCGACGAACAACGCACAGTTCCTGCCTCCGAACCGCCGGTGTTGCCGGTCAACAAGGACCTTGAATACATTGGCAAATCCGTCGAGCGCTGGGATGGTCATCTCAAGGTCTCGGGCCGCGCCCGATACACCGCGGATGTGCAGCTGCCCGGCATGCTTTATGCCAGCTTCGTTGACGCTTCGGTGCCGCATGCGCGAGTCATCTCAATCGACACGTCCGAGGCAGAACGCCATCCGGGAGTGAAGGCCGTTCATGTGATTGAGACGGTGCTGGGCAATGCCGTACTCCGCAATCCAGCCCTGGAAAAAACCAGGTACCCCGTTGTCCGCTACGCTGGCCAGCCAATTGCAGCGGTAGCCGCAACTTCGCAGCAGGCCGCGGATGCGGCCGCTGACAAGGTAAAGGTCAAATACGAAGCCCTTCCTTTCGTCGTGGATCAGGATCTCGCGCGTGCGCCGAATGCCGCCCTGGTTTTTCCCGGTGCAGCCGACGAAGCCGGGACAGCGGGCGGGGGCGGAGGCGAAAGCGGCACACCGCAAACCGGCAACGTTCATGGTCCCGCAGTGCACAAACACGGCGATGTTGAGCAGGGCTTCAAAGAAGCCGACGTGATTGTCGATGCCCGTTACAGGACCCAGGTGCAGACACACTCCGCTTTAGAAACACATGGCGTTGTCGCCGACTGGAAACCCGATCTTCTCACCGTCTACGCGTCAACCCAGGGAACGGCGAGCGTACGCGGAGAGCTGGCCGCGTTTTTCAAGCTCCCCAAGTCGCAGGTCCGCGTCATCACAGAGTTCATGGGGGGCGGCTTCGGCGCCAAGTTCGGAGCGGGCAATCCCGGAGTCGTCGCAGCCGCGCTTTCGCGCAAGGCCGGAGCGCCTGTCCGCCTGATGCTCGATCGCGAAGAAGAACACCTCTCGGTCGGCAATCGTCCCAGTTCCGATCAGCATCTTCGCATCGGAGCAAGAAAAGACGGCACCATCACCGCGATTCAACTCATCAGCTTCGGTACGGCCGGCTGCGGCACCGGGGCAGGATGCGCAGGCCCAGCCTCGAATCTGTACAAGTGGGCAACTCTGCGCACTGAGGAGAACGACGTCTTTATCAACGCCGGCCCCGCTGCGGCATTTCGCGCACCGGGCCACCCACAAGGAGCCTTCGCTCTCGAGCAGTCAATCGACGAACTCGCTGATCGTCTCGCTATGGACCCGATCGACCTTCGCGACCGCATCGATGAAAGCCCAGTGAGGCGCGTCCAGCGCCAGATTATTCGCGAAAGCGCGGTCTGGAAGTCGCGCAATGCCCAGGCAAATGCCGATTCCGGACCCATCAAGCGCGGTGTCGGCCTCTCTCAGTCTGTTTGGTACCGCTTCATTGACATGAGTTCCTCCGCCGAGGTGCGGGTTCATAAAGATGGATCCG
>Ga0335072_10014035_pt1 | contig 11386 bp, 10 predicted proteins | sample Lox_Sample_21_FD_206725 | JGI IMG/M metagenome (GOLD analysis project Ga0335072, IMG submission 206725) | Soil microbial communities from Loxahatchee National Wildlife Refuge, Florida, United States - Lox_Sample_2.1 | ecosystem: Environmental > Terrestrial > Soil > Wetlands | place: USA...
CTTCAAAAATTCATGATTTGCGCCATGAGGGGATTGAAAACGCTGTGTTGGAATCGTAGGCGGCGCGGTTGGCGGCGGCAATCAGGATATTGGAAGGTTTGCGTTGAGTCGCATGGCTTGTTTTGCAGAAATTTCGTGGAAATCGCGTGTTTTCCATCATTTTCAGGCTGAACAAGGCGATTGCGCTGCCGGCCGGGGCGGTTGTTTGATTGTAGATGGTCATTGCTTGGCTGTCGGCGGCAATTGTTCGACTGTAAATGCCAATTGTTTGAATATAAATGCCGATTGTTCGGCTGTCGGTGGCGTTTGTTTGACAGTAAATGCCGATTGTTTGGCTGTCAGTCCCAATTGTTTGAATGTCAGCGCCGATTGTTTGGGTGTAAATGGCGATTGTTTGAGTGTTAGCGGCGGTTGCGCGGCTGTGAATGCCGGTTGTTTGGATGTAAATCCCGATTGCGCGACGGCGGATGTCCATTGCGGACGATGCGAACCTGCTTGCGGGAGGTCAGGCCCGGCTTGCGGGAGGCGCTGTCAATGTCGCGGATCATGCGGAACGAAGCGGCATTTGCGCCGGACATCCCATTCGCCGGCTATTTGAGAAAATAATTCCGCTGCTTCTGGCTGACGGGCATTCCGAGTTTTTCCATCACGGCCAGCATGTCTTCCCAGACCTTGCGCTTCTCGCTCATCGCCTGGTTGCGCAGCAGATACGCCGGATGATACGTCGGCATCAGCGGAATGCCGCGATAAGTCTTCCACGTCCCGCGCAGTTTCGTGATGCCGATGGTCTTGCCGAGCAATCCTTCCACCGCCGTCGCGCCGAGGGCGACGAGCGCTTTCGGGCGGATCAAATCAATCTGCTCGTGCAGATACGGAATGCACGTGGCCATTTCGTCGGGCGTCGGCTTGCGGTTGCCGGCGGACTGGCCGGGCGTGTCGGGCCGGCATTTCAGGATGTTGCCGATATAGACATCGCCGCGTTTCAAGCCCATCGTCTCGATGATTTTCGTAAGCAACTGTCCGGCGCGGCCCACAAACGGCTCGCCTTGTTCGTCTTCATCCGCGCCCGGCGCTTCGCCGACGAACATGAGCTGCGCGTCAATGCTGCCGACGCCGAACACGACCGTCTTGCGCGACGACGCAAGGTGCGGGCATTTGACGCACGCCAGCGCGCGTTCACGCAGCGCGGCAAACGCGGCGGCTTTCATCTGCGGGTCAAGCGATGGCTTTTCGGATGGAACAGTTTCGCCGGGCAACGCGAGCAGGGAAGCTTGTTCGGCGGCGGACTTTGAAATTGCGGACTGCATTGGCGGCTTGGCTGTCGGCGCCGGCACAACTGGCTTTTCAATTTGCGATTTTGCCGGCTGCGCCAGCGCGCGAAGCGTTTCGGGTGAAACGCTGACGTGCCGCGCGCCGCGCGATTTCAAATCCTCCAGATGTTGAATCGTCGCACCGAGCAATTGGTCATAGGCGTCGGACATGAAAAATCTTGGTGCGCGCGAGAGGACTTGAACCTCCAATCCTTTCGGAACCGGATCCTAAGTCCGGCGCGTCTGCCATTCCGCCACGCGCGCGACCAATTGAGTTTCAAGTTTCACGCGCCGGGTTTCAAGTTTCAATTGCAGAAGTTTCAAGCCCTGCGCAAGCGCGATTGCGCGACCCGCCCGGTTCGTTTAATTTCGCGTCGTGGATTTTCGGAAACATTTTCTGCCCGGCGTTTTTGCCTTGTGCCTTGCCGCCGTTCTCTGCGGCTGCGCGCCGCCGGGCCAGGACCAGTCGGACGACGAAAAAGAGCCGCATTTCGTCCTCGGCGAGAGCCGCGTCAACGCAATGGATTATCAGGGCGCGGTCGAGGCGTTTGAGGAATCGCTCGAGGTCGATCCTCATTCGGCGGCGGCACATTACCAGCTCGCGATGCTTTTCGACAGCAAGGTGCCCGACCCGGCGGCGGCAATTTACCACTATCAGGAGTATTTGAAACTGGATCCAAATGCCGAAAATGCCGATCTCATCCGGCAGCGGATTTATGTCTGCAAACAGCGGCTCGCCGCCGACGTGATGCAGTTGCCGAGCACGCCGGCCATGGCGCAGCAACTGGAGAGTCTCACTGAAGAAAACCGCCGGTTGCAGGATGAAGTGGACAAATGGCGCGCGTGGTATCAAAGCCAGCAGGCCGCGAAAACAAATTTGCCGGACAACGCCGCGGTGCAACCAACACCGACTCCGCTTCCAGCCCAATCCCCCGCGGCGGCCGCAAACCATCCGGAAACGCCTTCCGCTCCGGCCGCCCGGCCGCGCACGCACACGGTTGTCGCCGGGGAGACGCCCATTTCCATCGCGCGTAAATACGGCGTCGGGTTGGATGCGCTGCTCGCCGCCAATCCGGGCCTCAATCCGCGGCACATGCGCGTCGGGCAGGTCTTGAACCTTCCGTGAGTCCGCATGATGCCGCGACTCACATTTTTTTTCATCACGGCATTTTGGGTCGTGATGAACATTCTGCTGTGGCGCGTGGAATACAGCCCGTCCGACGGCGGCATTTCCGTGCCCGTGGATTTGGTCTGGCGGAAAATTCTGACCGCACCGGACATTTCCACGCTGGACGTTTATCAAGACCGGCAAAGAACCGGCTTCTGCGAATTTTCCACCGGCGTCGAACAGGCCATGTCCCAGCTCGACGAAAACAGTCCGCCGCCCGAAGGCATCGCTGTGCGCGCGGGCTACCAAATCCGCTTCGACGGCGACGTGGCGCTCGACAGTTTCACCAACCGGCTGCGATTTGACGGCCAACTCAAATTTTTCCCGAACCGCGCCTGGCGCGAACTGGAATTGAAAATGACCGCGCCTGCCGCAGAAATTGAAATCCATTCCATCGCCACAAACCAAACTGCGACGCTGATAATCACCTCCGACGGTTCGACCGTCTCGCGCACTTTCACCTTTGCCCAATTGCAAAATCCGAACATCGTGTTGAACGCATTTTCCGACAGCCCCGGCGATTTCGACTGGCCCGAACTGCCGCAAACGCCCGCCGCGCTTCTGCAAAGCCTGCATTGGGAGGCGCGCCGCGAACGGCTGACCATCGGCGGCGAGCCGGTCTCCGTTTATCGTCTCGAAACCCAGTGGCTGCAAAATAAAATCGTCATTTACGTCAGCACGCTCGGCGATATTTTGCGCATTGAGCTGCCCGGCGGCATCACCGCCGCGCCCGACGGCTGGAATCCATCCTGAAACAACTTTGTGATCGAACTCGACCATCTCGTGAAAAAATTCGGCGACCTCGTCGCGGTCAACGACGTGACGCTCACGATTCCGCGCGGCGAATTTTTCGCGCTGCTCGGCCCGAACGCCGCCGGCAAAACCACCACGCTGAAAATCCTCGCCGGCCTGATGAAGCCGACCGCCGGCGCCACGCGCGTCTGCGGTTTCGACATGCAAACGCAGCCGCTCGACGCCCGCCGCAAAATCGCCTACGTCCCCGATTTTCCATTTCTTTACGAGAAGCTCACCGCGCGGGAATTTTTCCGGTTCACCGGCCAGTTGTTCCAGATGCCTGACGACCGGATTGCAGCGAACACGGAGAATTTGATTTCGCGCTTTCACCTCGGCGAATTTGCGGACCGCGCGCTCGAAGGGCTTTCGCACGGCACGCGCCAGCGCGTCGCCATCGTGTCGGCGCTGCTGCACGAGCCGGAAGTGTTCGTGATTGACGAGCCGATGGTGGGCCTCGACCCGCAGCACGCGCGCGTGGTGAAGGATGTTTTGAAGGAACGCTCGCGCGCGGGCATGACCGTGCTGCTCTCCACGCACGAATTGAGCATCGCCGAGGAAATGGCCGACCGCATCGGCATCATCCACGGCGGAAAAATGATTGCCGTGGGCAACCGCGAGGAATTGCGGAAACAAAGCGGCAGTTCCGGCCAGCTTGAAGAAATTTTCCTGACGCTGACGGCGGAGAAGAAATAATTTAGGCTCCGCAAGAGCAGCATCAAAATATATTACGCTTCATCCGAAAACACTGCCGGCTTAAACCTCTTCCAGCCGGGCCAGGCAAACTTTCGATTCGCGGCGCAACGTCTCGCGGGCGGAGGCGTCCAGGCCGCGCGGGTCAAACCGGTGGCGGTAATGGAGCCGCAGCAATTCTTCCAATGAATTTTTGGCCGCGGCCAGGGCGGGATCGGCGACCGCGCGCGACAGCCAGCCGGACAGCGGTTCGCCCGGCGCGCGCGCCGCGCCGCGCGCGGCCAGCCTGCGTTCGAGCAGATAAAATTCGGAATCCAGCCCCGGCCGGAAAATTTCAGCGGCGGATTGGCCGGCCTTGGATTGCGGCTGGCGTTTGCGTCCGCGCCGGAAGATGATTTGATACAACAGCAACGCCAGCGCGGGAACCATTCCCCACAGGATGTATTGGCGCAGGTCGCTTTGCCCCCAGCGGAATTTTTCGATTTGAAAACCGACCCACGACCAAAAATCGGAAAACCATTGCATGACCGACGCGCGTTCGTCCTCCGCCGCAATCCACGAACCGGGCGTGGTGTCGAAGTCCGTCCAAGTCCGCGTTTTTTTGTCCCACACGAGGCACCACGCGTGCGCGTCGCGTTCGCGCACGACGTAGCCGCCGCCGGATTTTTCGTGGACGTAATAGCCGACGGCGTAGCGCGCGGGAATGCCCAGTTCGCGCAGCAGCAGCACGGTGGCGGTGGCGAAGTATTCACAATGGCCGCTGCGGCTGGTCAACAGGAAGCGCGCCAGCGGAGTTTCATTGTTCGTCGCCTGCTTGTCTTTCCCCTGCCAGAGGCTGTAGGTGAAATTTTTTTGGAAAAATCCGCTGACGGCCAGAAGCGTTTTGTTTTCGTCCGCGCCGGATAAGTTCATTTCGGCGATGACTTGTTTGAGCGCGGGAACTTCATTGGTCGGCACGGACAAGTCCATTAAATTTGTGCTGGTATCGGGCGGCGAATCAATGGTTTCGCCCGAACCGTAACGCGCGTCGAAAATGACGAGGCCGGGGCCGGCGGCGAGAACCGCGCCGGCGGTGTTTTTTTTCAACGTGATGGCCGGCAGATTTTCCAACTGGCTGCAGCCGGACGGCAACGGCAGCAATCCTTCCGGCGTGCCATACTCCTGCGACCAGTCGTTGAGGTAGCAGGCGATGTTGACCGACGCCGTGTTGGTTTTCGGCAGCAGCATCCAGGTCGTCTGGTTTGTTTCAGGTGGAATGAGTTCAAAATCATTTGGCAACCCGCCTGCATACCAGCTTTCCCGCAAGGAACGGTAGAGACGGTAGCTGGCTTCGCGCAAATAGGTCGGCGGCGGCTGGTTATTCTCCGTGTGCAGCCGGATGGCGATCCGGCTGGACAATTTCAATTCACCAATCTGGCCGATGGCCGTCATGCTTTGCATGGGGTCCGTGCTTTGCCGCGCGAAACGCGAGAGCCATTGCGCGTCGTAACCTTCGATGAAACGCCCAAGCCCGACGATTCCGCGCTGGCCGGAAAATGCGAGAACGATCACCACGGCCACGGCCAGCGTCCAAATGATAATTCCTGAACGCCGCGGACGAAACCGCCACAACGCCCAGACAACCAGGATATCCATCCCCCAAAAAAAGGTCGCGCTGCTTTCGGCCACATTGGGATGGAAGCTCGCGGAAAAAAGGCACACGATGAAATACGGATAGGAGACGTTCACGCCGCCCACCGGACCGGCCTGGCCTAGTTTCGATTCCCGCCGGGAACGCCAGTGCGCAGTGAGCAATAATGCCGTCCAGGGAATTTTTTCGCGCGTGCCGAATATTTGCGCCAGGGCGAAAAAAAACAAAATCATCGGCAGCCAGCAAAAAAGCGCGGTGGAAGCCCGCACGCTGGCGAAACCGGCATTGCGGGCGGCCGCGGGCCCGTGAAACAAGCTGCCGAAACCGCCGCTGCCCTCGTTGCTGGTGAAGGCATAAATCACGGACGCAAACATCAGCAGCGTGCAAAAAGTCAGAATGCGGCGGAAATCATTGTCCGACAAATCCCAGCGGACCCTGACAAAGCGCGCGCTTTCAAGGATGACGCCCATGATGACGCCGGCGAACAAAAATCCCGATTGCCAGCCCCAAAACGCCAGCGCCGCGCCCAATAACAACGGTGGCGTCTTCATCACGCGCGTTTCAAAAGTTGGGGCGTTTTCAGTCATGCCAGTTTCGCGAGTTGTTCCCCAATTTTCCCGATTTCCAAAACGTGAAAATTTTCCGGCTCATCGCGCAGCGGGCCGGCGTCCAAATTTTTCCCGCCCGGGCGCGTGATGACCGTCACCATCACCGGCACGCCGAGCGCGCGCAGTTTCTTCACGAACTTTTTCCGCGCGTCATCCCACTTTTGCAGCACGCAAATGCAGCCGCTCACGACCGCGACGTGGCCAACGACGAGTTGTTCGAGAGTCGCGAACGGCTTGTTGCAGGCGCGGACGGCGGCGAGAATTTCCAGCATTTGATCCATCTGGCCGAGACCGCGCCCGGCGGTGAAGCAGTAGGATTCCGCCCCGACGAAGAGCAAATCCAGCAGCGATTCCTGCGACAACACCGTGCAGGCAAACGACGCCGCGACGGAAACCGCTTCCTCCAGAATTTCGCCGTGCGGCTCGTCCGTGAATGTGTCGAGCACGAGCGCGTGACGCACAAAAAATTCGTCCTCAAATTCCTTCACGATGGGCTTGCCCGTCTTCGCCCAGCTTCGCCAGTGAAGATGGCGCACCGGATCGCCGCGCCGGTAATCGCGCAGCGAAACAAATTCCTCGCTGCGCCCGATGTTTGCGGCCAGCGCGACGCCGCCTTCCTGATATTTCATCGTGCCGGGCAACGCGACGGGCGGCAACGGATAGCGTTTCGGCAAAATCAAAACCGTCTGCGGCGCGGAAACCTTGCTGAACGCGCGGAAAAGTCCCAGCGGATCGGGCCGCGCCAGCGTCATGCCGGACAGGCGCAGGACGCCACGGCGCAGCGGCAGAATTTCAAACGGCACTTCCGTTTCGCTTTTTGGCAACAGCGGCGGGACCACGGCTTCGGTCAGTCTCACGGCTTGGAACGGATTTTTCCGCCGCCGCTCGCTGACGCGGAAGGCGCGCAGGCGTTTGTTTTCGATCTGTTGAAACGCCAGCCATTCCTCAAACGGCGGACGCGGATCATCGGGATTTTCCAGCAGCGTCAAACCGGCCTGTGTTCGTGCCGTCAAATTTTTCACCGTCACGCGGTAATGCAGCGGCTGGCCGGCGGTGCCGAAACGCGGCAGCGAACGGGTCGCGGAAAACTTTCCGCGGAAAAACCGGCTGCCCACGAAGCCAAAAATCAACAGTGTCAACGCCAGCGCGAAAACCTGGTAAGTAATCGTGTTTTCGATGTCCGTGCCCATGCCGCCCGCGACGATAAGCACGCCGGCCACGCACAGGCCGGGCGGTGTGAATCGCCGCCGCGCCCAATACCACAACGATGAAATGGCGCGGTAAATCCGGTAAAACAATTTGTAAATCGGCCTCACAAATGCTCAACGGTCGAGAGTCGCGAGTCGAGCGCCGGATTTTGCCTTCGACTCTCGACTTTCGGCTCTCGACTGTTTTTCATGCCGGCACTTTCAGCTTCTTCAAAATTTCCTCGACCACGCCGCGCGCCGTCTGGCCGGAAAAGCGCGCCTGCGGCTCCAGCACCAGCCGGTGCGCGATGACCGGCACGGCGAGCGACTGGATTTGCTCCGGTGTAACGAAATCCGCGCCGTCGAACAACGCCAGCGCCTGCGCGGTTTTCATCAGCGCGATGGATGCGCGCGGACTCGCGCCGAGCTGGACGCCGTTCGCCCCGCGCGTCGCGGCAACCAAATCCACGGCGTAACGCTTCAATTCGTTGCTGACGCGCACATCTTCCGCCGCGCGTTTGAGCGCAAGTACGTCGGCGAGGGTTGTAACGGGTCTCAACTGGTCGAGCGGATGATTATGCTGCTGCGCGGTGAGGATGGCCGTTTCCTCCTCCGGCGGCACGTAGCCGAGTGTGAATTGCAGGGCGAACCGGTCCATCTGCGCCTCCGGCAGCGGATACGTGCCGCGAAATTCCACCGGATTTTGCGTGGCGATGACAAAAAACAATTCCGGCAGGTTCCGGCGCTCGCCCTCGACGCTCACCTGGTTTTCGCCCATTGCCTCCAGCAACGCCGATTGCGTGCGCGGCGAAGCGCGGTTGATTTCGTCGGCGAGCAAAATGTTCGTGAAGATCGGGCCTTCGTGAAAATGAAACTGCTGGTCGCGCTGGTTGAAAATCGAAACGCCGAGGATGTCTGATGGCAGCAAATCCGGCGTGAATTGCAGGCGCTTGAACTGCGCGTCAATCGAGCGGGCGAGCGCCTTGGCGAGCGTCGTCTTGCCCGTGCCGGGAAAATCCTCCAGCAAAACGTGCCCGCCGCTGGCGAGCGCGGCGAGCAGATGCCGCGTCGGGCCGGCCTGGCCGCGCATGATTTTGGAGATGTTGCCGGCGATTTTCCGGTAAGTTTCGCGTGCGGCGTCAGGCGGGGTCGTGCTCATGGCGGATTGTGAAAATTAAAACATCAGCGGCGGGAAAAGTTTGTTTCGGCAGCTTGCATCGTCCCGCGCAATTTAACAAACCGCGCGCATCACCACGAACAAAAAATCGCCGTTCGCTCACGCCAGAACTCGCAGCAACCAGTTGAAATCCTTGGCGTTCGCGTTGCCTCATGTCTGGTCAGACGGAACTCCGCGCGAAATGCTCCTGCAGAAATTCTGTTCAATTCCCGCGCGCTGAAATAAAATCAAGGCCGCATGGATCCGGAAGCCGAATTGCTGGCGCGCTGCCGTCGCGGCGAAGCGACGGCGTGGGACGAATTGTTCGACGGGCATTACGCGGCGGCAGGACGCTTCATTTTCCAGCTTTCACCCGAGTTCACGCGCGAGGACGCTGACGAAATTTGCCAGGAAGCGTTTCTTTCCGTCATCAAAAACATCGATTCCTTCCACGGCGAAAGCCGGTTTCAGACGTGGCTTTTCCGCATTGCCGCCAACAAGGCGCGCGACTTCCGCGAGAAGCAGATTGCCGCCAAACGCGGCGGCGGCCTGGCGGCCGTTTCGCTTCAGGCGGAAAATCCCGAAACCGGCCTGGCGCTGGATCCGCCCGGCGATTTGCCCGCGCCGGACGAATTGCTGATGACCGCCGAACGCATGGCGCTCGTGCGCGAATCGCTCGACCGCCTTGGCGAGCCGTGCCACGAAATCATTGAGCTGCGCTACTTCGGCGACTTGAGCTACGAAGAACTGGGCGCGACGTTGAAGCTGAATCAAAAAACAGTCAGTTCGCGCTTGAGCAAATGCCTGGACCGGCTGGAGCAAATCGCGCGCAGAATTTTTTCGCGGGAAAATCCGGACGTTCTCCCGTCCAACTGATGGCCGAACGAATGACGAAATAAAATGGAACCGGAACGCAAAATTGAAAAAATGCTGCGGGCTTACGCCCAAAAGCGCCGCGCCGACGCGGGCGGGCCGCTGTCGCCGCATCCGGCCACGCGCCGGCTGTTGCAGGCGGAGGCCGCGCGACGGGCGCCGGAGGCGGAGGACGACTCGGTTTCACTCTGGCAATTGTTCCGGCAGCAATGGGCGTTTTTGCTGGGATTTGCGCTGGTGGTTTTCTTCGCCGCAGCGATGCTTCTGCCGGCCATCAGCACGGCGAAACACAAGGTGCAAAGCATTGCGGCAATGAGTGACCTGAAACAAATCGGCGCCGCCGTGCAATTGGCCGCCGAGCAGAACAACGGCCAATTGCCCGCGTCGCTCGACGCGCTGACGAACGGATTTCTCGCCGGAAAAATTTTAACCGACCCGGTAAGCGGCAAGAAATTTGTCTATGCCGCCGGCGGGGAAAACCTGGACGACCTGTCGAACAACGCCGTGCTCGCGTATTCGCCGGGGGATGAAAATGGCTGCGCGGTCTTGTTCGCGGACGGGCGCGTCGAATACGCCAGAGGCGCGCAGCTTGCCGGATTGACAAACCAGGAATCGTTTCCAGTTGCTTCGGCGGAAAGTGTCACCGGCGAGGAAATTAACAGCGCAAGTGCTCCGACTGCGATTGCCATGGCAAAAGCGCTTGCGCCGACAAATACCGGCACAACAATCCTCGCTGCTAACAGTGTGGAAAATCAACGTGAACCTGCCGTTGTGAACGGCAGCGGCAAAATGGGTTTTGCTTTGAATTCACCGGTCGCTTCGCCGCCGCCAATTGCGGCGGATCGGCGTTTAGCTCCCGCAACCGGTTTGTTGCAGACCAACGCCGCGCAATTTGCCGAAACGGCTTCCCTGCAAATGAGACTCGCACTAAAACCGACGGCAAGTTTCCAAGACAGTCTTGCAATTTCCAACCGCGCGCCGGTGTTGGAAAATTTCCAGATGCGGCAGAACGGCACCAATCTGACGGTCGTGGACGGCGACGGCTCGATTTACAACGGCTCGCTGGATTTTGTTAGAGGGAACGTTTCCTTCAGCGCCACCGGAACGAATTTGACGCTCAGGCAGAATGTGGTTTTCAGCGGAAGTCTGGTGGCCAATGCGAGTGCGTCGGCGGAATTGGCGCAATCACTTTCGGCCAACACGATTGAATCCCGCCAGGTCGCGCCGACGAATTTGCCGTGGGCGGATTTGCGCGTCGAGGGAACGGCGGTGATTGGCACCAACAGCATTTCCGTCGTCGCCGCGCCGGCGACCGGCCATTAAACTTGCCCCGCGCGACTTGCGCCCGCTACCTTTCCAGCACAATGCGTTTGCTCGACCGCTATTTGTTCCGTGAATTGCTCACGCCGCTGGCCTATTGCCTTGTCGGCTTTCTGCTGTTCGGAATTTCCTACGACTTGTTTTCGGAGCTGGAGGAATTGCAGGAGCACAAACTGCACACGCTCGATATTCTGGGCTACGTCCTGGCGATCACACCGCAATTTCTCGTCACGATTCTGCCCATCGCGCTGCTGCTCGCGCTGCTTTACACGTTGACCAACCACGCGCGCCACAACGAAATCACCGCCATGCGCGCGGCCGGCGTGAGTTTGTGGCGCGTTTGCGTGCCGTATTTGATCGTGGGCCTGGCAACGGGCGCGGCGCTGTTTGCGCTGAATGAAATCCTGGCGCCGCGCGCCGCGGACTGGGCGGACCGGATTTTGAACCGTTACGTTCCACAGCCAAATGACAACGCGCAGGATCAATTCCACGGTTTTGCCAACCAGCGGGAACATCGCCTGTGGCATTTCAATTTTTACAACGTCAAGACCGCCAAAATGCTCAACCCGCAGGTCAACTGGAAATTGCCCGACGGTTCGAGTTACCAGTTGAACGCCGCGCGCGCGATTCGCACGAACGGCGAGTGGGT
>Ga0335072_10014036_pt1 | contig 11386 bp, 13 predicted proteins | sample Lox_Sample_21_FD_206725 | JGI IMG/M metagenome (GOLD analysis project Ga0335072, IMG submission 206725) | Soil microbial communities from Loxahatchee National Wildlife Refuge, Florida, United States - Lox_Sample_2.1 | ecosystem: Environmental > Terrestrial > Soil > Wetlands | place: USA...
CGGCAAGGACCCTGTCCGTGAGCTCGTTTCGACATCGGGCCGTTACCTCTACGTGCTCAATGAGGGACTGGCGACAACTACACCCACGGGCAATATCACCTATTCGTCAGCAAACATCGCGGTGTATTCGATTGGCGGCAACGGCACATTGGCCTTCCAACAGAGCTATACGAGCCAGGGCTTCGGCTCGATCCGCTTCGCCTTCAGCCTCAGCGGCTCCTATTTATACGTTCTGGATGAATACGCTCCTTCGGCGGGAACAGACAGCGCAGGCAATCCGCTCGTAGGTTCGACGACGCCCCAGATGGGGTTGTCGTGCCGGGATTCCTCCGGTATCTATCATCCAACCGGGGATATCACAGCATTTGCGGTGGACGGTAATACAGGGCGACTCTCCCTGATCACGAACAACCAGGTAACTACGCCTACAGGCGCACAACTGACGTATTTCCCTGTGGGCTGCGAACCGATTGATTTTGAGGTACCGGGCGCATATGTGCTGACTGCCGACACCTCTGATCCGGTAACGGGAAACCAGTTTACCGTCTTCCCGTATGCTGCCAACACGTCAACCGGACAGCTGACGACGACGCAGAACAGCGAGTTTGTGACCGGAGCTGCGAGCATCAGCGCCATGGGTGCCAGCGCCTCAAAGACTTACATCTACATTCTCGATCCGCTGGGCGACAACATCTGGTACTACACGATCGGCACGAACGGCCTGCTGCAGGCCGTCAACGGCAGTCCTACGAGCAATGCGCAGTCGAACGCCGGCAATCCGATTGCATTGACCACCGACAGCAAGCAGAAGTTCCTGTATGTCGCCAACGCGGGTCCTTCGACGGGCGTGGGCGAACCCAGCAGCGATATCAGCGCTTATACGATCGCGGCGAACGGGGTGCTGGCCGGCATTTCAGGCGCACCGTTCGGCACCGGATCGGGGCCGCAGTGCATTATCGAAGACCCCTCGAACCAGTACCTTTTCACAGCAGATTTCAACACGAATACGGTAACCGGCCATGTGCTCGACCCGAACTCGGGCGTGCTGACACCCATGCGTAACCAAAGCAGCTATCCTACAGTCGGCAATCCGACCTGGTGCGTGGCCGACGGACATACAGACTAGACGGCGTTGCAGCGATCCGCGTTCAAGATCCAGAAAACTCCATTCTGGCTTTGAGCGCGGGAACTGCATCCCTGTAACGACGCAGAAGGCTGCAACCCCCCGGTAGCTTAAAGCGGCGCAAACTTTTACAATTCAAGCGGGAGCGATCCCCAAAATCGCAACCTGTGCCACTGGCCAGGATGAAGGAAGCGCATGAAGTTGAGCAAAACGGGTCAGGCACTCCTGGCCGCCGCAGTCTCTATCGGCATAGGACTTGGAATTACCTCGTGTGGTGAAAGCAATACCATCGACTACCTCTATGTGACTGCCACCAAAAATAACCCCGGCCAGATCAGCGTGTACCGCGTGGACCAGGAATCGGGTGCGCTGACCCAGATTCCCGATTCGCCCTACCTTTCGGGGGGACGCAATCCAGTGGCCGAGGTTACCTCACCGAACGGCGCCAATCTGTACGTGGTAAATCACGACGACAACACGATTGTTGAGTTCGACATCGGCACAGACGCCAAGCTCTATCCTCAACACACATACCAGACCCCGGGCACAGAGCCGAACGCCCTCGCGATCAACCAGGCCGGCACACTGCTGTTTGTGCTCGACACCTATCAGGCCACCTATAGCGACGCGAATCCGGGCCCCGGGGCGCTGGTCGTCTTCCCCGTTAACTCGGACGGCAGCCTGGGCTCAGCGATCGCAAATGGAAGCCTGCCCTATTGGCCGGTTGAGTATGCTCCGTCAACTGTGAATGTTACGGTCAACGGAAGCTTTGTTTACGTGGCAAACGCCAATACGAACAACCCGACGGCGGCGAACCAGAGAGGAACGATTTCCGCCTTCTCAGTTGGCAGCAACGGAGCACTGACGGCGCTCTATGCCTCGTCGAGCGCACTGCCCTATGCAGGTGTGACGCCTACGGCGAGCGCGAGCGACCCCACCAGCCGGTTCCTGTATGTGACCGATGCGGCGTCGAATCAGCTATACGCTTACACGATCGGGGGAAATGGCACGTTGACCCCGCTCACAAACGGACCCTTTGCGACAGGCGTATATCCGGATGCGGTGACGATTGATCCGAGCGGAACCTACCTCTACGTGGCGAACTACAACTCGAACAGCATCAGTGCCTACCAGATCACGCAGGCGACGGGAACACCGTCGGCGCTGTCCGGTTCCACCAGCTACACCACCAAAACCGGACCGACCTGCATACTGATAGAACCCGCTTTCGGCCGCTACCTCTATACCGCAAACTTCCTGGATTCTTCCATCACGGGGTATGGGCTGAATAAAAACAGCGGCGCGCTAACTGGAACCGAGAATTCCCCATACCCGTCGGCGGGACAGCCGACCTGCGCGGCAGCGGTGCCGCATGGGAACCATCCGGGCGAGCACGTACAGGCGACGTCAGGGAACGGGTCGTAGAGTTTTCTGGACGACAGACAAAGGCCCGCCTGTGCGGGCTTTTGTTTTTGGGGCCTAAGGGGTTCAGGCTTTGGTGGTAAATTCGTTCGATTCCGGGATTTCTTTCACCTTCGGAACCTCTTTCAATTCACAGACCAAGTCGGCGACCTGGCGGGCGCGGCGTGGACTGAGGCTCTGGAAGGCAATGCCTGCGCCGCGCTTGCGGTGTAACACGGCAATATGGCCGGCAACGCGGAACTGCATTTGGCGCGTGACGAAATAGACCTCCACGTGCGTGCCCCGCTCGAGGTTGAAGGCCGGGGTTTCGATGAAACATCCGGAGAGGCTGAGGTCGAGAATTCTTCCGGTAAAGAGCAGGGCTCCATGGGGAACAAAGACCTCGGCGTGACCTTCGCATGGATAGCGGGGATGACGGCGCCGGTTTGCCTGTAGTGCGTTCGGTGCCGATGGTTGCGCGGCGGATGCGAGTTGACTTTCCATAACCATTTGTCCTCGGAATGCGGACACTTTTTGTCTATCGGCAGATTTCGCGCGGAGATGATTCGCCAGATGGGCAGCAGAGAGGGAGCGCCAAGGAAGCATGAAAAGGGCCGCACGGAAGCGGCCTCTTTTTTGTTTCTGAATTAGTTTTTTTGAGCGATTACTTATTTACCGATGCAACTTCGGTTACACCGACAAGCCGCGTAATGGTCTTTTCGATGACGTCTTTGGGGACGTAGCCGACGATCTGGTCAGCCACCTTGCCGCCCTTGAAGAAGAGCAGGGCCGGGATACCGCGTATGCCGTAGCGTCCGGGCGTGGACGGGTTGCGATCGACGTCCATTTTGGCAACCTTAAGCTTGCCCTGATACTGGGCCGCGACCTCGTCGACAGTAGGGCCGAGGGCTTTGCAAGGTCCGCACCATGCCGCCCAAAAATCGACCAGAACGGGCTGATCGGACTGCAACACCTCCTGGTCGAAGGTTGCATCGCTTACTTCAATCACTGCCTGTCCTGCCATATTCCTCCTTCACTTCCTTGCCTGAATTCGCGGTTCCGGACGGTGATTGCCGAAATCCTGCCTACAGTCTATCGGAATCACGCTGAGAATCTACCCCTCAATTCGACTCGATTTGAAACTGTACAGATTAGATGCCCGAGCTGTGCAAAAGTCGCAGGGCGGGGGCTACTGCAAGTCATTGAAAAGCGTGCCCTGCTGGTCGATGGCGGCGATAACCTGGGTGAGGGCGGACTGCTGGGTTTCGGCAGAGCTAAGCTGGCTGGCGACCTGCGCGGTATTGGTCTGGAGCAGTGAATCCTGCGCGGACTGGAGTTGCGTGGATTGGCTGGTGTTGTAGTTGCCGGCGGCGGTGAGACGGGTAATAGAGTCATCGAGGACGACACGCTGCTGGCTGACATAGTTGAGGGCGGTGTTGAGGTTGTCGAGATCAGCGACGGAGGTAGCGGAGGGGGTTCCGCTGGAGAAGTCGGCGATGAGATTGTTGAGCGTGCCGAGAACGTCGGGGCCGGCGGTGAAGATTTGATCGCCGGGAAGGTTGGTTTGTATCTGCTGGCCGGAGGGCGTCTGAACGTAGCTGATGTCGTCGTCTCCGTTGTAGGTAACGGTGGCGGGCGAAGTAGTGGTGTCGACGCTGAAAGGCGCGGCAGTTCCCTGGCTGCCGGCGAAGATGTACTGGCCCATATAAGAGGAGTTGGCGAGCGACAGCACCTCGTCGCGGATGCCCGTGAGCTGCGTGGCGATGGACTGCTCGTTGCTCGAGTTCAGCGTGCCGTTATTGCCCTCGGTTGCGAGCGAGATGGCAGAGGTGAGCTGTGTGATGACGTTGCCGAGCGCAGAGTCTCCGACCTGGAGCATGCTTTCCGTGGAGCTGGCCGTCTGCGAAAAGGTGTCGTCGGCGTTCAACTGAGAGGCGAGCAAAACGTTCTCGCCCGCCGCGGCCGGGTTGTCGCTGAGCGAGTTGACGGTGACGCCGGTCGAGAGCTCCTCGGTGAGTGTCTGCTCATTGGCGGTGACCTGGTTGAGCGAGCTGACCAGGTTGGTAACGTAATCGGGGTTTACGCGCATGTTTGTCCTGTTATTTACGGGCTTTTGTGCGAATTTTCTTTGCTCGTTTTTCCTTAGCTTGCATAGGTCGTTTCGACGCCGAGGTTGAGGGCCGCGGTCATGACCTCGTCAAGCACGGTGAAGATTTTGGAGGCCGACTCGTAGGACTGCTCGAAGGTCTCCAGCGACGAGGCCTCTTCGTTAAGGTTGACGGAGGAGAGGGAGTTGATCTGGTTTTGAAGCTGCGAGACCGATGCCTGCTGCGCGGTGTTCTGAGTCGAGACACCGGAGACCAGGCTGCCGATGGTGGTGACGAAGCTGGAGTAGTAATCGGAGGGCGTATCGCCGGCGATGATGGCCTGATTCTGGAGGCTGGCCATGGCGAGCAGGTTGGTGTCGTCAGAGGAGCCGGCTCCGCTGGCTGCGGCGGCGATCTGTGACGGATCTGTGATGTTGACGGAGATGTCCGCGGCAGCTCCAGTGAGGCTGCCGGACAGATTGAAGATAGCGACGCCGGGATTGCCGTTGGCGTCGGAGCCTGCCTCATTCTGCGTGTTGACTGCAGTGCCGAGATCGTAGGCCATGGTGTCGAGCGCGGACTGCATCTGCGGAATGTCCTGCGTGTTCACGGTGAGCAGTCCGCCGATCTGGCCTCCGCCGGAGACCAGGCTGGTGGTAATGTCGTTGCCTTCCGAGTCGTAGATGTGGAGCGAGCCCGAGACGGAAGCGGTCGAGAGCGAGAAGGACTGATTGCCCGAGACGAGCAGGGCGCCGTTCGAGGTAGTGATTTCGATGCCGTTGTTTTCGGTCTGAATCTGATGGATCCCGACGAGTTGCGAGAGCTGCTGAAGGTCCTGCTGGCGCTGGTCTTCGAGGGTTCCGGCATCGGAGGCAGGGCTTGAGGATTCGATCTCCTGATTGAGCTGGGCGAGCGACTGCGTGAGCGAGTTGACCTGGGTGACCAGGCTCGATGTCTGCTGGTCGAGAGAGGTCTGCTGCGCGGAGAGTTGCGAGGAGGCGGTGTTGAAGTCGCCAGCGAGGTCGGTTGCGCTGGTGAGGACCTGCTGGCGAAGAGAAGTCGAGGCCGGACTGGATTCGAGCGAAGAGAGCGAATCGAAGAACGATGAGAGGTCCTGCCCGATGCCGCTGGTGGCGCCGGACGAAGAGGTGGAGTCGGCGGTGGTGGTCTGGTTGAAGATGGTTTCGACCTGCTGGAGGGCGGTAAGGCGCGCTCCGGAGGCGCTGGCGACCTGCCCTTGCTGCTGCAAGGCCTGTTGGAGGACAAGGTCGCGCAGCGAGACCCCGCCGGTCATGGTGACACCTGTCCCGTAACTTGCGCCGTTCAGGGTGACCGGGTCATTCTCCTCGAAGGTGGCCACCTCGCGTGTGTATCCGGTGGTGTTAGCATTGGCCACGTTGTTCGAAACCACGGTGAGCGCGGCCTGATCTGCATTCAGCGCGCCGGTTGCGATATTGAAGGCTGTGTTGAGCGTCGCCATTGGGGTCCTTTCGGCTTTTCTTTATTGCTGCGCGGCCGCGTAGAGGTTTATGTCGTACTTGCCAGTGGCGCGGCGAAGCAAGCGCAGGTTGCGCGCAGAGGCGTCGAGCAGTGCGGTCAACGCGGCATGATTGCGGGTGTATCGGGCGTGGTTGAGGGGCGCGGCGACCATAGGTGCGGCTGCCTCAAGGCGGCGAAGCGCCGGAGCATCTGCAGCGGCGAGCGCGGTAATGACCTGATCGAGAAAATAATCCGCTGGAAAGCGGCTGGCCGGGATGTGTGCGGTTCTGTTCATGCCTACCCCGTGCATCTGTTCCTGGATAATGCGCGTGTGTCCAGCCTTTGAATTTGCTTTCAAGCTTGCCAGTGGTTCTCTTCCCTGTTCGGTGCTTCTGTGACCCGGGCTACTGCTGGCTGCCGAGCATGTTGTTCATAAGCGAATGAGCGACATCTGTGGAGCTGACGCTGTAGGTACCACTCGCAATGGCGGTCTGGACGGACGCAACCTTTTCGGAGCGCACGTCTGACAGCGAGGCCGCATGGCTGGCTAGCGAAGCCGCGCTGCTCAAATGGGCCTGGTCGGTACTTGCGACAATCGAGGTCGTGCCGGACGGACCAGATGTCCTTTCAGCGGTCGAGACCTGGGTGTCTGCGGCGATGGGCTGGATGGGTTGAAGATCGTTGCGAATGTTCATGCCTTACGGTTCTCCTCACTTATGTCCATCGGCAAAAAGAACGAGCACTTTAGTACCGTCTTGCGTTTTATTCCTTAGAAATTTCTTAGAGTTTGCTTTAAGTTGCGGAATCTGTGGTTTTCTCTGCTGCCCGAAAATGATCCAGTATTTTCGTCGCGATGCCAAAGCCGCCGCGCTCGGAGATGGCCTTGGCCATGGCCTCGGACCCGAAGCTCATCAGGGCTCCGGAGCTGCCCTGGTCGTCGCTGGAGCCGCTGTCGAGGTCGCCGAGCCCGTCAGATTTGTCGGAGGCGAAGAGCGGGTCTTCCTGCAGCGGCTTGAGGAATTCCTGCATGAGGCTGGCCTCGAATTCATGGGCCGCCGATTTTAGCCGGGGGTCGTCGGCCGACACCGGGGCGTTTCCGGTGAGTGCGGGGTGAAGGTTGGAAATATTCATACAGCAAGGTCTCCTTGAACAAAATTCAGCGATCCGCAGACCCAGTCTCGTGACCAGCGGAAACGCCACGCGAAGCAGTATGCCTGGACGGCCAGTCCTACATAACCTCGAGGTCGGCTTCGAGGGCGCCGGCCTGCTTCATAGCCTGGAGGATGGAGATGATGTCGCGCGCGGTGGCTCCGATCTGCTGCAGGCTCTGGACCAGGTCGTCCACGGTCGCGCCTTCGCGCAGCTCGATGCGGTTCGCCGGCTTGTCCTGCGCCTGAATGGTAGTCTGCCGGACGACCTGGGTAGTTCCGCCCGAAAATGGCCCGGGCTGCGAGACTTCGGTGCGGCTGATGACGTTGACCACCAGTCCGCCGTGCAGGATAGAGACAGGCTGAAGACGCACCTCACCGCCTATGACGATGGTTCCGGTGCGCTCATTGACGACGACACGGGCGCGCGGGAAGACCTGGACCTCGATGGATTCGACGCGCGCGAGAAGCTCGGGGATATCGTCGGCGGGCAATGCGGTGATCTCAATGCGTCGGCTATCAGCGGCGTGGGCCGCGTTGCGGCCGAGGGACTTGTTGATGGAGGAAGCGACCAGCTCCGCGGTGCGGAAGTCAGGGTCATTCAACAGGAGCGAGAGCTTGCGCATGTGATCAAGATCCAGAGACACGGCACGCTCGACGATGCCTCCGGAGGGGATACGTCCGGTGGTGGGGTCGTTAACGGTTTTGCTGCTTCCGTTTGACTGCACCGAATACCCCCCGAGCACGATGGGGCCTTGGGCCTGCGCGTAGATCTGGCCGTCGGGCCCATAGAGGGGAGTCATGAGCAGAAGGCCGCCTTCGATGCTGCGCGCGTCCCCAGCTGAGGAGACAATGATATCGATTTTGTTGCCCGGCTCCGCAAAGGGCGGGAGCGTGGCGGCGATGAAAACCGCCGCCATGTTGCGTACCTGCAGTGATGTGGTTCCCTGCCCCTGCGGCAGATTAACGCCCATGCGCTCGAGCGTAGAGATGAGTGTTTGATATGGAAAGACGGTCTGCTGGCTGTCCCCTGTGCCGTGCAGGCCGACAACGATGCCGTAGCCGACGAGCTGGTTGTCGCGGATGCCCTCGATGGTGGCAACGTCCTTGATGCGGGCAAGCTCGGAGGAGGGAGCCGCATCGCTGTCGGCGCGAAGTGGAAGCGCTGTTGCAGACACGGCAAGCAAGAGCGCATGCGAGACGAATTTTGGGAAGAACCGGCTCATCAGAGTCCTTTAGAACACCAGAATCTTTTCGAGGAAACGGACCACGGCGTTCTGGCGATAGGTGTAATCGTTGATGATGCCCTTGCCCACAACTTCCAACTCAAGGTTGGCGATGCTGGTCGAGAGCACCTGGTTCTGTGCGTTGATGTCCGCGGGCCGGACGAGGCCGCGGAGGCGGATCAGCTCAGTCTGCTGATTGAAGGCGACCTGGCGCACAGCCTGAATAACGAGCATGCCGTTGGGAAGGACGTCCTCAACTTCGCCCCCGAGCGTTGTGGTGAGGCTGGAGTCAGTAACGCTTTGGCCCTGCGCGTTCAGGCCGGAGCTGGAAGTCTGGTTGAGCAGATTGTTGAGCGCGTTGCCAGCGCTGAGCTTGCCGAGCAGCGCGGAGATCTGCGAGCTGGCGTTGGAGGCGCGTGAGTTCTTGACCGTTCCGTCGGTTGAGGCGGAAAGCGCTTCAACGACAACGACGGAAATCGGATCGTGTAGATGCGTGGCCTTGACGTCGGTGTTGAGGCGGGTGAGCAGGCCATCATCGATCCAGATGGAGCCGGGTGTGCGCACCTCGGCGGCGTTTTCGGCGCGGACGCGGGCGATGTAGGCGTTGAGCGCGGCGTCGGGCGGGCTGAGCTTGGGCGCCGACGGCTTTTTCTTCGATGCTCCACAGGATGGAGCGGCAATGAGGAGCAGTAGACAGGCAGCGAGTGCGAATTTGATCGTTTTGGAGTTGCTCATGGCTGCCCCCAGGAGGCTTTGGTGGCCGCGGCGAGGACAACCGAATGCGAGCCGAGTACAAATCCATTTACAAACCGACCGTTTGCGCTCAGGCGCACGCGGATGGGCTGGCCGCGATAGGCGGACTGCATCGCCGTTCCCTCTAACTGGATGCTGGTAGGCGCATCGGGGCCATTTAAGACCTGAACAACGGCTCCAGCTTCGATTTCGGGTGCAGTTGTGGGGGCGACTCGGAGCTGAATTTCGGGCGCCGCTTCAGAGTGCGCGAAAAATCTTTTCACTGGCGAGACTGGACGCATCGTCGTCCCATTTGTTGATATAACAGGAGCGAGCACCATGCGGGGCGGAGTCTCGGGGTGGTTACAGTCGAGAAACACCTCCCAGTCTTTGCCAAGCGAGGCGTCATAGACATAGTGGTCAAGCCTCCAACGCGAACTTGCGGCCTGCGCAGGTGATGGACGGGCGGGTGGCTCCGTGCAGACCGAAGCCTGCGCCGGGACGGCGACACATGCGATTGCCAGAACGAGAATGGGAAGCGGGCGCATGCTTATTTCACCATGTTGTTCACTTCGCTATACATGTCGTTGGCGGCGGTGATGACCTTGGAATTGCTCTCGTAAGCGCGCTGGGCGAGTACCATCTGCACGAAGGCTCCGACCACATCGACGTTGGAGTTTTCGAGGTAGCCCTGCTGAAGCATGCCCAGTCCCTCAGGACCGCCAGGGTTGCCGAGCACCGCGTCGCCCGAGGAAAGAGTTGCAGTGTAGAGGTTCGAGCCCTCACTGTCGAGGCCGCCGGGGTTGGCAAAGGTTGCGAGTTGAATCTGGCCAAGTTGCTGCGGGTTCTGCTGACCGGGCAGCGTGGCGTTCACGACCCCATACTGGGTAATGGTGATGTTGGTTGCGTTCGGCGGAATGGTGATGGCGGGGATGAGCTGATCGCCCTGTGAGTCAACCATCGTTCCCTGATTGTTGAGGAAAAAGTTGCCGGCGCGCGTATAAGCGACGGTCCCGTCGGGACGCTGCACCTGGAAGAACCCGCTGCCCTGAATCGCGAGATCGGTCGGGTTGTTGGTTTGATTCATGTCGCCCTGGGTCATGATGATCTCGCTGGCCGCGGACTTGGTGCCGAGGCCGACCTGCAGCCCGGCGGCGACCGTCTGCTGGCTCTCGGCGGCGCCCGGCGTGACTAGGTTCTGGTAGATCATGTCCTGAAACTGCAGCACGCGCTGGCGGAAGCCGACCGTGGAGGAGTTGGCCAGATTGTTGGCAATGGAGTCGAGGTTCAGCTGCTGCGCGCTCATGCCGCTGGCGGCGGTGTAAAGGGCTCGGATCATAGGTGCTTCTCCTTCAACTGCAAGAACATTATTTTTGCTTGATTTTTTAAACCTTCGGCAATTGTTCGCAGGCGGTCTTGTCGAGGTCATTGTCAAAGAGAACCAGAGCCTTCTGCATCATCTCCGCCTGGCGCTGCGCGAGAATGAGGTCCATGGTGCCTCGAATCACATCCTGATTGGAGCCTTCGAGCGCGCCCTGATGCAGCGTGGCTGTCGTGGACAATTTCGGCTTGGTCCCGTTAACGGGCGCAAAACGGTTGGCCCCTTCAGGCGCAATGGATGTGGCGGAGGGGAAGGTAAAGACAGCAATGCTGCCGGTGACGGCGCCATCGACCGAGATGGCACCGTCGCTGCCGATGCTGGTATCTCCGGTGGGGATGCGGATGGGTTGGTCCTGGGGATCGAGAACCTGACTGCCGTCAGCGGTGACGAGCAGTCCGGCACGGGTGCGCTGAAAGCTGCCGTCGCGCGTGTAGCGAATGCCGTTTTTGGTTTGGACGGCGAAGAAGCCCTGGCCTTCGATGGCTACGTCGAGGGGATTGCCGGTAGTGGTGAGCGCACCCTGGCCGAGATCGAGCTGGCTGCCGCCGAGCACGCCGAAGTTGTTGACTGTGCTGTCAAGCTGGTCGCCCGAGGCCTCAGGACCCATGAGGGCCGAGCGAAAATATTCGCGCTCGGCGCGGAAGCCCTGCGTGCCCGCGTTGGCCAGATTGCTGGCCGCAGCGTCGAGCGCCTCAGAGCGGGCGAGCCAGCCGGAAAATGCCGCGTAAAAGCCGCTGCTCACTGGTGTGTCTCCTTCTGGTGAAGAAAGGAGCAACGGGAGGGCCGGATTATTGAGTGGAAATTAGGGC
>Ga0335072_10014037_pt1 | contig 11385 bp, 10 predicted proteins | sample Lox_Sample_21_FD_206725 | JGI IMG/M metagenome (GOLD analysis project Ga0335072, IMG submission 206725) | Soil microbial communities from Loxahatchee National Wildlife Refuge, Florida, United States - Lox_Sample_2.1 | ecosystem: Environmental > Terrestrial > Soil > Wetlands | place: USA...
GGAACGCAACGCCGCCGCCGGACAGAGGAACTGCTTGCTGCGTGATCCGGCCGGAGCCGACGATCGCGACTTGAGGAGGTACGATGACGAGTGCCGCGTGCATGCCGGCCATCATTCCGAAGTTGGAGAATGTGATCGTCGGATTGCGAAGGGTATCCGGAAGAAGGGTCCGCGCGCGCGCGGCCGCTTTGAGCGTGTTGACGTCTTCGCGTAGGCTGCGTGCGTTGCGGTTGCCCGCGTCGCGGATGACCGGGACGATTAGACCGTCCGGAGTGTCGACGGCCATCCCGAGGTCGACGCGTGCATTTAGACGCAGCGTGTTTGCCTGATCGTCATACGTTGCATTCGCAACCGGAACAGTTGCGCAAGCAGCCACGACCGCTTGAATGAGCCGCGTCGTGAGGTCATGATCGCTCGCAAACCAAGCTTCGATGTCGGCGTAATCGTAAAGCGACGCGGGCGAGATCGTATCGCGCGCGCGCGACATGCTCTCGGCCATTGCGCGGCGGATGCCGCGCAACGCTTCGCCTGCAGACGGTGCTTGCGGGAGGGCGGCCGGAGCCGCAGGCGTCGTAAGCCGCTCCACGTCTTGACGCGTAACCAATCCGTTAGGTCCCGTACCGTGAACGCGTGACAGATCGATCTCGCGTTCGCGCGCGAGCGCACGTGCCGCAGGCGCGGCTTGCACGGAACCACGTCCGCCGTTCGTGGACACAGCCGGTTTTGCGGGTGCGGCTGCCGGAACTGCCGTCACCGTAGACTTTTGCACCGGCTCCGGAAGGACGCCCATGACGGTCCCGGTGTCTTTATGAGCGCCTTCCTCGAAGTCGACCAGCGGCGCGCCGACTTTGACGCGCTCCCCTGGCTTCGCAAGCAGATGCGCAACGTATCCGGAGTGCGGAGACGGAATCTCGACGATGGCTTTATCGGTTTCGACCGAGAGCAGCGGCTCGTCCGCGGTGACATGATCGCCTTCAGCGATATGCCATGCGACGATTTCCGCTTCTTGAAGACCTTCGCCGAGATCCGGAAGTACGAACGTGCTCATGCGTAGGCTAAGGCGCGTTGGGCTGCAGCCGTGATGCGCGCCGCGTTTGGAAGGAAATGCTCTTCGAGTCTGGGGAGCGGGAGAACGATGTCGTAGCCCGTGACGCGTTCAATCGGCGCCAGGAGCGAGCCGAAGGCGTTCTCTGCGATTCGCGCGGCAATCTCGCCGGAGAAACCGCCGGTGCGCGCTGCTTCCTGAATGATAATAGCGCGTCCCGTTTTCTTAACCGAGTCGATGATCGTTTGCTCGTCGAGCGGCTTAAGTGTCGCAACATCGATGACTTCGGCGCTCGTGCCTTTGGTCTGCAGTTGCTCGGCGACTGCCAAAGCTTGCTGAACCATCGGTCCCCACGCAATCAGCGTAAGATCCGTTCCCTCGCGGCGAACGAAGCACTTGTCGAGCGGGAGCGCGACGCCGTCGTCGTTGACGTCTTCAACTGACGCGCGATAAAGGCGCGGCGGCTCAAAGAAGACGACTGGATCCGGGTTGCGGATCGCCGCCAAGAGCAGCCCGTAGGCGTATTTCGGCGAGGATGGAATCACGACGCGCAGACCTGGAATGTTCGTGATCATCGCTTCGTTGGCTTCGGAATGATGCTCGAGAGCTTTCGTTCCTCCCGACCATGGCGTTCGGAGCACCATCGGAACCGTCAAGCGTCCTCGCGTGCGGTTCCGCATGCGAGAGGCGTGATTGGCGAGATGGTCGATGCACGGATACATGAATCCGCTGAACTGAATTTCGGCGACCGGACGAAAGCCTTCGATTGCGAGGCCGATCGCGAGGCCGCAGATCGTCTGTTCGGAGATCGGCGTATCGCGGACACGATCCTCGCCAAAGCGTTTCACGAGTCCGTCGGTGGCGCGAAAAACGCCGCCGTCGATTCCGACGTCTTCGCCGAGAATCAGAACGCTTTCATCCTCGGCCATCGCACGCGCGAGTGCCAAATTGATTGCAGTGACGAAATTGATCTCGCTCATTGCAGTGCCGCTTCTTTCTGACGCCGCAGGTCTTCCGGCAGCGTTGCATAGGTGTAATCGAAGATCGTCGAAATGTCTTGGGGCGGTGTTGCGAGATACGCATCAGCCGCTGCGTCCATTTCGGCTTTGGTGTCGCGAATCAAATGCTCTTCATCGTCCTTGGTCCATTTGCCGATTGAGGTTAAATACAAGCGCATGCGCTTGATCGGCTCTTGGTCCCAATGCGGCTTGACTTCGTCGTCGCTGCGATACCGCTTGGCGTCGTCCGCCGTCGTGTGATCGCTCAAACGATAGGTAACGGCCTCGATCAACGTTGCGCCGCCTCCCTTACGCGCGTTTGCGAGTGCTTTTGCGCACACGTCGTGCACTGCGGTAACATCGTTTCCGTCCACGATTTCGCCGGGAATTCCGACCGAGATCGCTTTCTGCGCGATCGTTTCCGAGGCGGTTTGCTTATTGCGCGGAACGGAAATCGCCCACTGATTGTTGTTGACCACATAGACCACCGGAAGCTTCCAAACGCCGGCAAAGTTGATCGACTCATAGAAGTCGCCCTTGGACGTCGCGCCGTCTCCGAAGATTGCGAGTGCAACGCGTGGCTGTTTCCGCAGCTTGAACGCCAGGGCAATCCCGGCAGCGTGCGCACTGTGGCTTGCGACCGGTACGCAATACGGCAGATCGACCGGATCCTTTGCGAACGAGTTGCCGCGTTCGTCGCCGCCCCAGTACAGGAACAGCTCACGCGGCTCGGCACCGCGCCACAGATACGCGCCGTGCTCGCGGAAGCTTGGGACGAGCACGTCGTCCTTCTGCATGGCGCTCGCGGCACCGACGAAAACGGCTTCCTGGCCCGTCGACCATCCGTAGGTTCCGAGCCGGCCCGTACGTTGCAGAGCGCCGCACTTTTCGTCGAACGCGCGCGTCCGTACGATTCCGCGGTACAGCTCTATTAATTTTGCCGGATCTTGCAGTTCGGGTGGAAGCGGCCTAAGCAGCTTCCCGTCCGCGCTGATGTAATGACCGTTGTCTCTGACGCGAAACCCAAGTTCGAGGTGGCTTTCGGGGACTGGTGTTGTCGTTGCCATAGTCGTTATTCTCTCTCGATTTCAGTGCGCCGGCCGCAGTCCGGCAGGCAAAGTGGAAGGTGCAGCGACCGCGACAGGTTGGTCGGCGTAATCAGACTCGGCCGTTTCGTCGATGCCATTGTCGAGGTGCGCGACCAGTGGCGAGACGATGAACGCTACGATTGCATTGGGAAGCAGCGCCGCGATTGCGATATACGCGGGGATCGTGAATCCGCCGAACCACGGCAGATTGAAGAGGCTGACGAAGTGCGTCATTACGACCATCGTCGTTCCGACGATCATTCCGACGGCCCAACCAGTTATTAGGCCGTAGCTATTGAGCTTACGGCGCAATGCCGGAAAGAGACTCAGGAAAACGGACGGTGCGGTTTGGCAGATCCAAATGCCGCCGAGTAATTGGAACATGACGATCTCGGTCATCGGGATGCCGATCGCAAAGACCAATCCGCCGACAACCATGAGAACCGCAAAGTACTTAGCCCACTGCGTTTCGGTGGCGTCATCGCTCCAGGACGCAAAGACGGTCCAGATATCGCGGACGATGATGTTTGCCGAACCGATCGCCATGATCGCGGCCGGAACCAAACATGCGACGGCAATCCCCGCAAACGATAGACCCACGAACCAATCGGGAAGCGTCTGCATGTAGAGCGCCGGAATCGCAAAGCTGGAACCGAAGGCCTTGAAGCCGTTGGCGAACGCCGGATTCGAGGCCACCCCCGCTGCGGCGGCCATGAAGCCGAGCATCGCGAGTGCTGCGAGCAGGATGTTGAACGCATGCAGCGTGACGGCGTTGCGGCGAATGACCTTCACGCTGGCAACGGACATCTGTCCGGTGATCGCGTGCGGGTACAGATAAAGCGCGATTGCCGATCCGACCGCAAGCGTTGCATAGGCGCTGAATTGCGATAGGCTATGCGCGCTGGGCGCCGTCAATATAACCTTGGCTGCGGCAACCTTCGCGAAAATTGCACTGAAGCCACCCAGCTTGAGGGGAATGATGATCAGCGCGCCGAGGGCGCTCGCATAAACGAGGACTCCTTTGAAAATCGCGATCAACGCCGATCCGCGCAGGCCGCTTTGGAAGCTGAATCCTGCAAGTACGAGGAACGAGATCGCGAGCGGAACCCATTTGAGCAGCCCTTCACCACTCCAACCGAGCGCGCCGAAAACAACCTGCGTACTGACGAGCTGCAAGGCGATATAGGGCATCGTGGCAAGAATTCCCGTAAGTCCGATCGCGAGCGCCAGATAGCGATTGCCGAACCGGCCACGCACGTACTGGGGCCCGGTCACGTAATTGTGCTTATGCGCAACGCGCCAGATTTTCGGGAATACGACGTACAGCAACGGATAAATGAGGATGCAGTACGGCAAGGCGTAAAAGCCGAGCGCTCCGGTCGTATAGATCAGCGCCGGAATCGCAATGAAGGTATATCCCGTGTAGAGGTCGCCGCCGACCAGAAACCATGAAACGATGTTGCCGAAACTGCGGCCGGCCAAGCTCCATGATGCCAGGTCTTTCATGCTGGCGCCTTTCATGCGCACGCCGAAAAATCCGAGCACGAGCGCGGCACCGAAGAGGATGACGAATACTGCTGCAGTCATGGCGAGCTAAGCCTCCTCGCGGCGAGAGATGTAATAGGTCAGGCCTGCGGTTAGGAAGACCCAGACAACCTGATACCAATAGAAAAATGGGATGCCGGCGATCGTGGGCTCCCAAAAATTGTAGAAGTACGGTGTGACGATCGCGACAAATGGGATCCACAGGAGCCAATAAAGCCCGCTAGCTGAGCCGTTTGCACGCGCTTCTTTCGGATCAGTCACGATTTGAGGGCCTCCAACCCACTGGCCCAAGCAAAGCATCTCCGCAAGAAGCTCCTGCGAAGGTTCAAGCCCAATTGAGAACGATTTGAGAAGAAAAGCTTCGCAACGTCAGCTCAGCCGCTGTCCTATCATCTCTGCATGACGCAGAATTTCAGCGCGTTCGTCGAGCCGGGATCCGTTGCGCTCATTGGCGCTTCAGATAAATCTGGGAGCGTTGGGGCGTTAACGCTGAGAAATCTCGAGCAAGCCGGCTTCGCAGGGCCTATTTTTCTCGTTAACCCTCGACATGCGCAGCTGAACGGGCACCGAGTTTATCCGGACATTCAGAGTCTGCCGGCGCACGTGGATCTCGCGGTCGTCGCAACGCCACCCGATCAAGTTCCCGGAATCATTCGCGACCTCGGATCAGCCGGGACAAAGGCTGCCGTCGTGTTGACTGCGGGATTCGGAGAATTTGGCGAGCGCGGCAAGGCACTGCAGCGCGAGATGGTTGAGGCCGCGCGATCGTACGGGCTGCGCATCGTCGGTCCGAATTGCGTCGGCGTTATCGTTCCGGGCATCGGCTTGAATGCAAGCTTTGCGCAAAGCATGCCGGCTAAGGGCGAGATCGGCTTCGTTAGCCAGTCCGGCGCGCTCGTGACCGTGGTCCTCGATTGGGCGCAAGCGCGAGATATTGGATTTTCGCAAATTATCTCGCTCGGCGATATGGCGGATTTTGATTTCGCGGATGCGCTGGCATATCTGGCTGACGATTCATCTACCGGCGCCATCGTGCTGTACATGGAAGGTTTGCTCGAGTCGCGCAGGTTCATGGCGGCTGCGCAAGCAGCCTCGCGTCGCAAGCCTGTAATCGTCCTCAAAGTCGGCCGCCACGCCGAAGGCGCGAAAGCTGCGCATTCGCATACGGGCGCCCTGGCCGGCTCCGACATGGTATACGATGCGGCGTTCCGGCGTGCCGGCATGCTGCGCGTTGAATCGCTGCCGGAGCTCTTCGATGCGATCGAGACGCTCGCGTTGACGTCGCCTTCGAGCGGAAATCGGCTCGCAATCATGACGAACGGCGGGGGGCCCGGCGTGATCGCGACGGATGCTCTCATCACCGCTCGCGGAGCCTTGGCGGATCTCTCTCCGGCCACGATGGCGAGCCTCGACCAGATTCTACCGAAGACGTGGAGTCACGGCGACCCGATCGACATGATCGGTGATTCGCCGCCCGAGGATTACGCGAAGGTTCTCGAGGCATTATTGCGCGACGAAGCCATAGACGGCGTCCTCGTGTTGCATGCGCCGACCGCACTTGCCGATCCGAAAGAAGCTGCACGCTCCGTGATTGGGTGCGTGCAGGCCGCGCGCGCCGCAGGGATCACGCGAAACGTGTTTACAGCGTGGCTCGGCGAACGTCTCGTTGCACCCGCGCGGCAGCTGTTCAACGACGCGCACATTCCCACGTACGAAACACCCGAAGACGCGGTTGCAGGCTTCGTCGATCGCTGGCGCTATGCGCAGAGTCAATCCTTGCTCGCCGCAGCGCCGGCGAGTGCGAGCGCCAGCGTGGATGGAAAAGCTGCGAGCGCATGCATCGAAAAAGCCATAGCAGCAGGGCGAAGTTGGCTCGACGCGGATGAAGTCTCGAGGGTTCTCCAAGCATACGAGATTCCGGTCTTGCGCAGCTACTCCGTAGCCGACCCCGATGCCGCGGCGAGTGCCGCAGCTCAGATCGGCGGCCCCGTCGCGCTGAAGATCCGATCGCAACAGCTCACGCACAAGAGCGACGTCGGCGGGGTTGCGCTCAATCTGCGTGGCGCCGACCGCGTACGGGAAGAAGCCGTCGCGATGCTGGCGCGGATCAGAGCCGTAAAGCCTAATGCCGTCATCGACGGGTTCTTGGTTCAAGAAATGGCATATCGACCGGACGCATTTGAGCTGATCGTCGGAATGTCGATCGATGCGGTTTTTGGGCCAGTCGTTCTGTTCGGCCAGGGTGGAACGGCGGTCGAGCTCATCGCCGATTCGAGTCTCGAACTCACGCCGCTGACAGCCGAGATCGCTCGCGCGCAAATGGCGCGCACCCGCGTCTGGCGGCTTCTCCAAGGATATCGCGAGAAGCCGGCCGCCGACATCGATGCGATTGCAAACGTATTGACGGCCATCGGTCGCTTGGCAACCGAACTCCCAGCGATCCGCGAGCTCGACATCAATCCTCTTTTGGCCGATCATCGTGGCGTCGTCGCGATCGACGCGCGCATCCTCATCGGCGCTCCCACAATCAAATAAGGAGAAGGTATGGATTACCGCGACTCAGCTATCGGCGCAATAAATCGAGGTCTCTTTCTAGCTCCGGAGTCGACCGATGATTACGACGATCCGCTCGTGCAACAGGCTCTGCGGAACATCGACGATATCGTCGAGGAGGCCAAAGCGCGCAAAGCAGCTCGAATTTTAGCGCTGCACGAGGCTGAAAAGCATTCCGCGTCGCCGCAACATCGACAGCAAAAACACCAGAAGCAAATTTCCTCCGAGACGGCTCACGAGCTGCGAGACATTGTCGGTACGCTCGTCCCGTTACTCGGGCGCAGATATACCGCTCTGATCGGCGGTGCGGCTGCGACCGGCACGATCGCAGACTGGGTAGCTGCGAAAACCGAGCCAACGGGTGAGTACATGACGCGGTTGCGTCTGGCTTATCGCGTCGCAAGGATACTGAGGAGCCGGCTCGATGATGCATCGCTACGGCAATGGTTTCTTGCGCAAAACGAAATGCTCAACGGCGAAAGCCCGGTGTTGCTGCTCGCCATGCGAAACCCCACAGAGGTCAGCGACACGGTGCTGGGCGCCGCCGCCAGTGCGGCCGACGGCCACTAGGCGCGGATTACGACCGGTTTTTTGCGTCCATGGGAAGCCGGAGTTTCGGCCGGATGACCGACGACGACCGGGAAAACCGGAATGTATGCTGCCGGAATTCCGAGCGCGCTCTTGGTTTCCGGCAAACGCAGCCACGGTCGGGAAAAGCCGATCGGACATGTGCCAAGTCCCGCAGCGTACGCGGCCAACATCAGGTTTTCCGCCGCTAAATTGCAGTCTTCCGCCGATTGCTCGAGATCGTTCGTGGCGCAGATGACGACGAGCGAGGGCGCGTCGTGAAAGATGTTCAGGTTGGGATCCGCGAGCATGGCCCGAACCCGCGAGCTTGCTGACTCCGAAATACCGTGCGGCGCGTAATAGCGCTTCGCGTCATCCGAAAACTTCTTGAGCTTTGCGGCACCCTCCACCACCACGAACGCCCATGGCTCGAGACCCATCGAACTCGGTGCCTGAATGGCAGCTTGGATCAATTGGTCGATCTCGTCTGCACCGACGGGCTCCGGAGAAAACGCTCGAATCGCACGACGGCTGTAAATTGCAGAGCTGAGTTCCATTGTCATCGTACCGCGTAGATCTTTCGTATGTATGAAATGGCGACGGGGGTTGCCTTTCCGCCGTTGGGATTGTAGAGGCGGCCACGAAGCTGGATTCCGTCGTCGATTTCGAGCAATCGTCCGCTTCGAATCTCGTAGTACGCGATGCCCGACATCGTGACCAGTCCCCTGACGACGAGTTGGTGATCCCGCGGAAGCGGTCCGTTCATCGTGCCGGTCGCAACGAAGCTGAACGCGAGGACGCTTTTCTTCGAGGGCAAAAGCAGGCGGTCAATGTGGCCGAGAAGATTGTTCTCATCGACGTTTGAGGGAAACTCGAGTTTCGTGCGCGATCGGAGATTCAGTAGCGCGCGCACGTCCTCGGGACGCAGCTCGATCGAAAGCGGCTGGCTAAGCACGGAAACGTAGTCGGGGTCGCGATTGAGGAGATCGACGAATTCGCCGTCAAAGTTGGGCGCCGTCTGTTGAAGAAACGATGCGCCTTTTGCGTGCGTGCCGGAAGCGTCCCGACGCGAATAGCTCACGGTCGACCGAAAGAACTGCGCGCCGTCACGCGTGAACGTGACGAGCTTCTGGCGTCCCCAAAACGCCACATAGCCGCTCCGGGACCCAACGCGGTATGCATCCGATCCGCTGACGACGTAGGTGGTCGAAGCCGCCTTCGCAAGCGCAGGCGACATCAACTGGACAGCCGCTAGGACTGCGGCGAGGCAAGCTGTTCGGCAACGCATGCGGCAACAATCGCGCGGGCCTCGGCCAGCGGATTTCGCGACAAGAAAACAACGATGCGGGCGGCGCGGGTAAGCGGGTTCGAACGAGGCTGCTTCGGCATGTCCGACTCCTTCTTGGCCTCGCCATGATGAATGGCGCGTCAGAATGCGAAAGGAAGAAGTTGAGAACGCGGCTTCGCAAGTTTTTCCGGCGCGTCGGCTATTCTCGAGGTTATGAAAAATAAACGCGAAAAACCGAAACCGGTGACGGATCGGGACGAGGGCCGGCGCCAGGATCTTGAGGCAATCGTAACCTGCAGCTGTTCCCACGGGCTCAACGACCATTCTCCGAAAGGTTGTAGCGTCGAAACGTGCGATTGCGAAATTGAGGTCGGAATGCTGGTTCTCGGGAAAATCGCGGCCATCGACGATCTATAGCGCGGGTACGATCCGGTCCCGCAGAGGCATTATTGGACGAGCCATGATCTCGCGCACCTGATCGTCGGTCAGCTGGCTGAAATCCTGATAGTAGTATCCAATTGCCCCGAAGTATTCGGGCTCTTCCAAAACGACGACCTCATCGGCTTCCTTGCGAAGGGCCGCGACGGTATCGATGGGCGCAACCGGCGTAGCGATGACGATTCGCTTTGGATGTGCTCGCCGCGTGGCGTAAATTGCGGCGCGGACCGTTGCGCCGGTCGCGATCCCGTCATCGATGATGATCGCAGTTTTCCCCTCGACGTTCAGGCGATCGCGTCCGGCTAGATAAAGCCGCCGGCGGCGTTCGATTTCCATGAGCTCTAAGCTCTCATGCACGGCGAGGTACTCGTCTGAAACACCGAGCGCATTTGCAATTCGGCGGTTGAGCACCAGCTCCGGGCGCTTTCCGTCGACGACGGCGGCGACCGCGAGCTCCGGCTGATCCGGCGCTCCGATTTTACGAACGAGCACGAGATCGAGCGGCGCCTGCAAAGCCTTCGCGACCTCGAACGCGATCGGGACGCCGCCGCGAGGCAGGGCCAGAATGCATGGCTGCTCGTTTTTGAAGCGCATCAGCGCGGAGGCAAGTTGCCGGCCGGCGTCTTCTCGATTACGAAACATGTCGAATCCTCAACGTCATACTCCGGTTGGGTAGGTTTCGGGAAATTCGCCGCGGGTCCAGATCTCGGAGCGCTCCAAGGGCTCCACGGCGCGCGTCGTGTCGTAATGGAAGACTGCATCGAACTGTTCGATGATGTTCGCGAAGAAGTAGTGACTCTGCAGCTCGGTCTCGGGACGATAGATCACGCCGATCGCACGCTCGCGGGCCCGATCGGGAAGACCGCGCAGGAACGGGCGGTGATTGCGCAGCGGCAGGTAAAACGCGGGTAGCGCTGTGCGATGGAAAGTGTACTCATAACTGTCCTCGCGGGCCGGGCGCACCGTTTTGCGCTCCTCCGGTGCATGCCAGCGCGAGGCCGCGGTAACGGTTCCCGAATACGTCGTGAAACCGACGAGCACGCAGCTCTCTCCAAAGCGTGCGCGCGCTAGCGCACCAATATTCGTCTCTCCGCGGACCGACATCGCGGTTGCTTTCGCGTTTCCGACATGCGAGTTGTGCGCCCAGACCACGGCCTTGGTTGGTCCTTGATGCGCGCTCAGGTGCTTGGTCAGACGATCGAGGGTGTCGATCATGTGCATGTCGCGAAGATTCCAGGTCGAGACGGAATCGTCGAGCATTGCCCGGTAATACCGCTCCGCGTCGGCAACGACACGCGCGTTCTGCTCGGCGTAAAAGTATTGATCGGCCGCGACGCGTCCATCGAGCCTCGCATACCTCGCGGCGTGTTGCTGAATCTCGCGCAGCTGGTCGAGCACGCCCTCGCGGCAGGAAGGATGCAGGTAACGCGCCGTCCCGTATTCTTCCGGGTACGGCTCGAACCGTTCCAGACACTCATAACGCGCTCGGGCTGCCTGCGCAGCCGATGGATCGACGCTTTCGAGATAGACGATCACGGCGTCGATCGATGCGTACAAGCTGTAGAGGTCGAGGCCGTAGAATCCGGCTTTCGGGCGCCCCGTCCCCGTGCGCGGATCGTTGAATTCGCGAAGCCAGCTGATGAAATCCAGCACCTCGGCGTTGCGCCACATCCACGTGGGAAAGCGCTTGAAACCGCCGAGCGACTCGACGGCCTCGGCGTCATCCTCCGCGCCCTGCACGTAGCGGTTGACGCGATACGCATCCGGCCAGTCACCCTCGATGCAGACAGCCGTGAAGCCTTTTTCCGCGATCAGGCGCTTTGTGATTTCTGCGCGCATCGTATAGAACTCGTGCGTTCCGTG